>Ga0316600_10000319_pt1 | contig 24309 bp, 24 predicted proteins | sample OWC_soil_day5_CT_FD_207652 | JGI IMG/M metagenome (GOLD analysis project Ga0316600, IMG submission 207652) | Wetland soil microbial communities from Old Woman Creek delta, Ohio, United States - OWC_soil_day5_CT | ecosystem: Environmental > Terrestrial > Soil > Wetlands | place: USA: Ohio... | reverse complement strand
CCTTGCCCGATGTCAGCACACATTGCAATAACTTCACAACCATTATAATTTTCTTTTAACCAAGGAATGATAACTGATGTATCAAGACCTCCGGAATATGCCAATACTACTTTTTTAATATCGCCCATTTTTTCCACTCCTCTTAATATTTGTTAAAATATTTATTTCAAATCTGCATTAATCGCACATGGTGAGTGCCATAATTGCTTTTTGAACATGCAAACGATTTTCTGCTTCATCAAAGATAACATCTTGATATTTTTCAAGCACTTCTTCGGAAATTTCTTCGCCGCGATGTGCTGGTAAGCAATGTAATACAATCGCAGATTTCGATGCGACTTCCATCAACTTGCTATTGATTTGATAGTCTTTGAATCTCCTGCAACGTTCTTCGCGTTCTGATTCTTGCCCCATACTAGCCCATACATCGGTATAAAGAACGTCAGCATCTTTTGCAGCTTCATAAATATCGTTAACGACTGTAATCGAACCGCCAGTTACCTTAGCATCTGCCACTGCATTTGCCAATACCTCAGCATTAGGCTCACAACCTTTTGGTGTTGCCACAACAAAATGCATACCCACTTTTGCACATCCATACATTAACGAATGTACCATGTTATTGCAATCGCCAATATATGCAAGTTTCAATCCTTTTAACTGTTTGCCTTTGTGTTCTTGTATCGTAAGTAAATCCGTTAAGACTTGGCAAGGATGCAATAAATCGGTTAACGCATTGATGACTGGAATATCTGCATATTTTGCAAATTCTTCTACATCAGCATGCGCAAAGGTACGAATCATTACCCCGTCCAGATATCTTGACAGTACTCTAGCGGTATCTTTAATTGGTTCACCACGACCGATTTGCAAGTCATGACCAGATAAGAATAATGCACTGCCGCCTAATTGATACATCCCCACTTCAAAGGATACCCGCGTACGAGTAGATGATTTTTGAAAGATCATGCCCAACGTTTTTCCTTTTAATAGATGATGTTCAATTCCCGCTTTTTGTTTTGCTTTTAAATCTTTTGCTAAATCTAAAATTTCATACACTTCTTCAGTTGTTAGATCGTGTATAGATAGCAAATCTCTACCTTTCATCCTAAAACCCCCATACCAAACCATTATACCATGATAAATCAATTCATCGTTACAATTATTGATTTTTTTCTAGTATTTTATCTAATATTGTAATCAATTCATCAACATTATTTTTATTAATAATGAGCGGTGGCACAAAACGCAGTACGTTTTCAGCCGTACAATTGATAATTGCACCCGCCTCTAGACATTCATTTACGATTTGACGACCTGGTTTTGTCAGCTGCATTCCGATGATTAAGCCCATGCCACGCACCTGAGTAATCAGTGCAGGATATTTGTCCTGTAAAGCTTTAAGCTTGGTTGTTAAATATGCACCAATTGCTTTCGTATTGGAAAGCAGATGATCACTTTCAATGGTATCCAGTGTTACATTTGCCGCTGCACAAGCGAGTGGATTACCACCAAACGTAGAACCATGATCGCCAGCGTGGAAAACTGCTGCCACTTTATTGCTTGCAATAAATGCGCCGATTGCCACCCCGCCTGCTAAGCCTTTAGCAAGAGTCACGATATCTGGCTTAATACCAAATTGTTCATAAGCAAACATCGTACCAGTTCTACCAATCCCTGTTTGAATCTCATCTAAAATCAAGAGTGCACCGTACTTATCGCAAAGCGCACGAACCTTTTTCAAGTAATCACCATTAGGAATATGGACGCCGCCTTCACCTTGAATTGGTTCTAACATCACTGCACAAGTTTTTTCACTCATCATCGCAGCAAGTGCGTCAATATCATCATAGTCTACATATCTAAAATCAGCTGGCAATGGATCAAACCCTTTTTGGTATTTGGGTTGCGCGGTTGCTGTTAAAGTAGCCAGCGTGCGACCGTGAAAGCCATGCCATGCCGTGATAATTTCCGATTTATCTGGGCTGATTGTATGCGCATATTTACGCGCTAATTTGATCGCCCCTTCATTTGCTTCTGCACCAGAGTTACCTAAAAAAGCTTTTCCTAAACCGCTAAGTTTTACAAGCTTTTCTGCTAATGTCGCTTGCGTTTCTGTGTAATAAAGATTAGAACAATGAATGACTTTCGCCGCTTGAGCCGCAATCGCTTTCACGAGTGCAGGATGCGCATGTCCCAATACATTTACAGCAATACCGCCTAAATAGTCAATATATTTCTTGCCGTCTGTGTCATATACATATGGGCCTTCCCCATGGGAAATTACCATTTGATATCTAGCAAAGACCGGCATATAGTAATCTTTATCTTTTTGATAAATTTCTTCATTTGTCATGTTAAGTGACCTCCTTATTTTACAACTTGTGTACCAATTCCTTGCGGTGTAAACACTTCTAAAATCAAGGAATGTGGCTGACGTCCATCTAGGATGTGAGTTTTCCCTGTGCCAGCTTCTAATGAACTCAAGCAAGCTTCTACTTTTGGAATCATTCCACCAGCGATACTACCAGTTTCAATCATCTTACGGGCATCGACTTGTTTTAATGATGAAATAAACGTGCTTTTATCGTTATAATCGCCATAAATCCCTTCGATATCTGTAAGCAGTAACAATTTTTCCGCTTTTAAAGCCCCAGCAACTTCTGCTGCAACGTAGTCAGCATTGATATTATAGCTTTCATGCTCTGCGCCAACACCAATTGGTGCAATGACTGGAATATAATCTCGATCTAATAAATCATTTAAAATAGTCGTATTAATTTTATCAACCTCGCCGACAAAACCAATATCCACATTGCGTGTTGTCCCATTTTCATGAACAACGGCATATTTTTTCTTTGCTCTGATCAGCTCTGCATCTTTACCACTTAAACCAACTGCTTTCACGCCAGCATGATTAAGTAAACTTACGATTTCCGTATTGATTTTACCAACAAGCACCATTTCAGCAATTTCTACTGTTTCTGCATCAGTAACCCGTAGTCCACTGACAAATTCGCTTTGCTTGCCAACTTTTTTTAAGAAATTTGTAATATCAGGGCCGCCACCATGCACTACGACTGGTCGCATCCCAACATATTTCATGAGCACGATATCTTGAATCACTTGTTCTTTCAATTCAGGACTCACCATAGCATTACCACCGTACTTAATTACGATTGTTTTGCCATAAAATTCTTGTATATAAGGCAGTGCATCTACCAATATTCTTGCTTTATCAGCCGGAGTAAAACTCATTGCCATAACCTCCAAATATATCAATGAAGACTGTTACAAAAATATTTTGTAACAGTCTTATTGTACTCTATAAATTACTGATCAGGTGTGATATTCACCATTGATTTTCACGTATTCATAGGATAAATCACAAGTCCAAACTGTCGCTTTATCTTCACCTAGACCTAGGTTGATATTCACGGTAATATCATGTTCTTCCATGATTGCTTTTAGCGCTTCTGCATTATAAGCTGCGCCCATGCCTTTATCAAAGACAACTACATCATTTAACGACACAATTGTTTTTTCAGGAACCATTTGTGCGCCAGCGTAACCAACTGCACAGATAATTCTACCCCAATTTGCATCTTGACCAAAGAACGCTGTTTTTACAAGCGGTGATTTTGCAACGCTCATTGCAACTTTCTTTGCATCTTCAAAGCTTGTTGCCCCGGTTACATTCACTTCTAAGAACTTCGTTGCGCCTTCACCATCACGAGCAACGAGCTGTGCCAAGCCAACGCAAACTTTTTCTAGTGCTGCTACAAATGCTTTATAGTCAGCGTTTTCTTCCGTAATCATCGCATTTTCAGCCATGCCATTGGCAAGAACAAGCACCATATCGTTCGTACTCGTATCACCATCGACCGAAACCATATTGAAAGAAATGTTTACGCATTTCGAAAGTGCTTTTTGTAATAAATCATGACTGATCGCTGCATCCGTTGTGATGAAGCAAAGCATCGTTGCCATATTCGGATGAATCATCCCTGATCCTTTAGCGATACCACCAATACTTACTGTTTTCCCGCCAAGTTCAAACGTAAAGGAACCTGCTTTTTGATAAGTATCTGTCGTTACAATCGCTTTACTTGCAGCATCACTACCATTTTCATTCAGTGCCGCTACCGCCAATTTGATCCCAGCTTCAATTTTATTCATCGGCAGCGTTTGACCAATGATTCCAGTCGAAGCAACAAATACATCGCTTGCATCGATGCCAAGTTCTTTTGCTGTCAAAGCAGCCATTGCTTTCGCATCTTTCATGCCTTGCTCACCAGTACAAGCGTTAGCGCAGCCAGCGTTGACTACGATTGCATGACCAGTACCTTTTTTAACAACCTCTTTAGAAACAAAAACTGGTGCCGCAGCCACTAAATTTGTCGTAAACGTACCAGCAACAGTTGCTGCTTTTTCTGTATAGATAACAGCCATATCATCTTTACCACTTTTTTTCACGCCAGCTTTAATACCGCTAGCTTTAAATCCTTTTGCAAGTGTAACACCTGCATTATTTTCTTTAAACACGAGAATGCCCCCATTTATTTAAATTTATCTTTTATTTTATACAATCATCAAGGATATACAGGTACATTGGTTAACCCTGTTGTTTCCTCAAAGCCACATACGATATTAAAGTTTTGGATAGCTTGCCCAGCTGCCCCTTTTACAAGGTTATCAATTGCGGAAAGCACAACGACCCGCCCAACGCGTTCATCAATATGCCAGCCAAGATCACAGAAGTTAGATCCACGCGTATTTTTCGTTTGTGGATACGCTCCTCTGCCAAGTAAACGAACAAAATATTCATCTTTGTAAAGCTCTTGATACGCAGCATCGACCATCTCTGCCGTTACACCTTTTTTCAAGTTTGCATAGCAAGTACTCAGAATCCCACGTGACATTGGAATCAAATGTGGTGTAAAACTAATCACAACATTTTCACCAGAAAGCTCAGACAAGGCTTGTTCAATTTCTGGTGTATGGCGGTGTCCACCAACATTATAAGCTTTTAAGTTATCGTACATTTCTGCAAAATGTGTATTTAAACTCGCGCTGCGACCAGCACCAGAAATGCCTGATTTTGCATCAACCACAACCGTATTTAGCTCAATCAAACCTTTTTTCGCCAGTGGTGCCAGAGCTAAAATACTTGCTGTTGTATAACAACCAGCATTGCCAACAATGCTCGCCGTTTTGATTTGCTCGCGATAAAGTTCCGCAAGTCCATACACTCTTTGTGCATCTTTATGAGTATGTTCTACTTTGTACCACGCTTCATAAATACTTGTATCCGTAAAGCGATAATCAGCACCTAAATCAATAATCTTTACATTCTTACCTGCTAAAGCTTTCCCAACCGCCATCGCATGACCATGTGGCAATCCGATAAAAACGACATCACTATCGCTGGCAATGGTATCAATTTCTTTCATACTGATTAATTCTTGTTCATAAAGACCATTTAAATGTGGATATATCTCATTAATCGGTTTACCTGTTTGACTTTCCGATGTAATATGTACAACTTCTGCTTCTGGATGATTCTTTAGTAATCTGAGTAGTTCCACGCCTGCATATCCAGTTGCACCAATAACACTAACCCTCACGGTAATACCCCCTCATCAAAACAACTACTCTTAATATGCTTATAATTATACATCAATCATGCATAAATTTGCAAGAGTTTTTGTGTAAGTTTGTTAATTTTTTATACGAACAAAAAAGCGACGTGCAAAAAAAAACTCTAAAATCAAAGTTTCCATAGCACCCTCGCTTTTTATAGTATAACACTACTTCCATCGGATTACTATTATTAAATTATACGCGTCGAAAATTCACTAGCACATCATATAGCGCTACACCTTTCGCACCTGTACGCATCTGTCCCAAATCAGAAGCGATTCCAACATTTAACTTATTTAGACTTGATTCATGATTCATTCGCCATGATTGGTAACAAACCAGCATATCGCTTGCTATATAATCAGATATTTTCACTCTGCATGTTATAGAGCCAATCTTATTGTAAATTTCAATTAAATCACCATTTTTAAGGTTTTCTTGAGCAGCTGTCATGGGGTGCATCTGGACAATCGGTTCATCTTCTATTATATTTTCCTTCTGATATTGAGAATTTATACCTTGTTGTGTATGCGGTGTAATAAAAAAATAAGGATATTTATCATTTGGCGTAAGCCCTTTTCGATACTCTAGCAAATCGCAAAATTGAAACCTACCAGACGGAGTAAGAAATTTTCTATCTTGCCATACAGTTGATTCTACCTTCATTTTTTTGGGTGCTTCTCGTAATTGGGACCAATGTTCAATCTGCAAACACTGATAAATTTCATCCGTGAATTCTTCTGTCAAAAACTCTTCCGCTGTCTTATTTATCGGAAATGAGCTGGTATTCGTATGATATTCATTCAACTTCTTTGCTAAAAGTTGCGCTATTTCCAAATCACTTTTAGCCTCACCTACCGCCTCTATTGCAGGTTCATTAATCCCAACCCACTGATGCCAATAGCTAAATGTAGCATCCAACTCTTCAAACTCTGTCTTTACTGGCAAAACTAAATCTGACATCTGCATTGTTGGCGTCATAAATTTCTCTACACTCACAATGAATTCTAATTTTTTAAATTCTTCCTGTAATTGATTAATCGCCACATCTTGCATAAAAAGATTTCTACATGCAATCCACAAAAATTTTATCGGTGGATTGTCTATCTCCCGCAAACTCTGCGAGAATCTATTAATATTGATATAACGTACATCATCGCGCAATTGCGCAATTTTTTTACTAAATTCTAGCCGCCCAACCTGCGCATAATTCACTCCACCGCCAACTACTCCAATATTACCAGTTAATGCACTCAATGCATCAATAATACGAATCGTTTTGCCACCATGCATATGGCGCTGCAATCCAAAACCGCACCAAATATGCATAGGATGATTTTCGAGAATACTCTGTACCAATTGGTCTATGCTTTTACTATTTTGTCCACATCGTTGCAATAATATATCTATATCTAAATTTTCCACACTAGCACGAAAATTCTCCCAGCCAATGCTATACTGTTCAACAAATTCCTTATCAACTGCATTTTTCTCTATTAAACCTTTGATAAGCGCCAAGGCAAATGACTGATCTTCCCCCGGCTTAACCTGTACATAATAATCGGCTTTTTTTGCCGTTTGTGTATAAATGGGGTCAATAACGATAATCTTTGCACCTTTTTCCTTTGCTCGATACAAATATGGCATTGCATGAATCGCCGTCCACGCGGGATTTACACCCCATAACAGAATACATGAAGCATACTCCATATTGGATAAATCACTTGTATGATTAGCACCAAAATCAAGGTATTGTGCATCTAAGCCGGCAGAAAAGCATGGTGTACCTATCGTTTGCGTTGTTGGACCCAAACTATTAAACATACCTTCTATCGCATAATGCAAAGCGCCAAAATTCCCTGAATATTTATTAAGACATAAAGGCAAAGTCGAATGATAACGCTCTTTCAGCGATAAAATTTTTTTACAGATAATCTCCATTGCATACTCCCAGCTGATTCTCTCCCACTTACCAGAACCACGCGTTTTTTGCAGCATTGGATAACGAATTCTTTCTGGACTATATACGTAGTCAATCGCATTTTGTCCTTTGGCACAAAGTTTTCCACATGTATATCCATGCTCTGGATCACCAGTTATTTTTTCAAGCTTTCCTCTATAAACATGCGCTATAATGCCACATGTATCATAGCAATTACGCGAACAAACATGACGTGTCATCTGATACCCATGCATCGTTTTCATTCGACTTCCACCTCACTTTCACGCCCCTATTACTTCCTACTTTATGCGCTCTGTCCTTTACTACACATTCAGCCAAACATTGTATACGGTAGTACATCTTGATAAAAACTTAATCTTCCCATAAATTCCCCGAGTATGATTAAAATGAAAACCCATGGCAAAATATTTAAATTTTTATCATGTTCTTTCTGCAAGCTCCACCAAATCAAACAAATTGGGACAACCATGCCAATCATCACACGCGCTACAATAAAAATATGATTCATGCTAAGTATATCACCCATCATGCTAATAAACATCAAAAAACAAAGGAAGTCTATTACAAGCATCATCATCATAAACCGAAATGCTTTCTTGCATACTATCGTTTTCTTTATACTTGCAATCGTTGTAACAAGCAATGGTCCAAGCACCAGTGCACTGATCATAAAAAACGCTACTGGGAAAGGGCTATCCCACGCAGGTCTTGCCGGCAACGTATACACAAGACCTGATGCTATTACACTTATAACCGCAAGAAAACTCCCTAGCGTCCCAATTATACGACGCAATGTTTTATCTTCCCATTTATAATAATATCCAAATGTTAAAACAAAAAATCCTCCAAACAGGACAATTTCCCGACTAAGCCATGACGAAGCAATATTTGAAATGGCCCGATAAGCCCCCATCGGATCACCCAAATGACTTGTCGAACAAAGCAAGCCAAAACCTAGAATGCCAACAATCACTTTTGCTATACTTTTCCCTACGATGTCATCCATTTTATTCTGACTTTGCATAATATGAAGTGTAAGAAAAGCTCCTGCCGCCATTTGCGACAACAGTGTAAATAATACTAACGGTAATTCTGTCATTCTTCGCCCCTCCTAATCTGCTTCCCCACCGTCGCTGCAACAAATCTTGTGGTCGGATGCGTTATCTCATTCTTTGGATAACCTGGTAAAGACGCTTTAAGTTTCTGATATTTCTCCTCCTGCAAATCAATAACTGCCAACGCATCCATCGGACATCCTTTTACGCATGCTGGTAATTCACCATCATCTTGACGCGCTGCACACATATCACACTTCGTTACTTTACCTAAATTTTTATCATAGCAGGGCACTTGATAAGGACATGCCATCATACATAATTTGCAACCAATACATGCTTCGTTATCATGTATAACAATACCATCTTCACGTTTTGTATATGCCTTCGCAGGACATACTTTCATACAGGCAGGCTCTTCGCAATGATTGCAGGCAAGTGAAACATGTACTCTCACTGGTACGTCAAAACTTTTTTCTTGCATAGGATATACTTTGCGCCAACGCACCGATGCTTCTTGTTGATATTCATTTTTACAAGCATTTTCACAAGCATGACAGCCTATACAGGCTTCACAATTTACTAAAAAAGCTAATTTCTTTGCCATATTTTCTCCCCCCACTATACTTTTTTGATTGCAACAAAATTATCGTGAAAAGCAATTCCCGGCATCCCTGTAGCCTTCTTCCCCATATCAGATGGAATTGCTTTTAATGTTGTATTAATATTTATTTTCTTATCTTTATACCAAATTTCATAAACAACCACCGTATCCACTGTCGTTGTTTCTGTTAATTTTGCAACAAGGTTTACCTCACCACGTTCATTAAATATAGAAACTTTATCACCACTATTGATATTGTATTTTTGTGCAGTTTTAGGATGAATTTCTACAAATGGCTCATTGTTAATCGCTGCCATCCAATCCAAATTTTGAAATTGAGAATTTATACTAAGTTTCCAATGCGGTGATAGACAACGTAATGGATATTGCTTCGGTGCTTGCATTTCTTCTACATAAATTGGCAAGACTGGATGTCCATCTTTTTGTGCATTTTCCGATAAAAATTCATATTTACCTGACGGTGTCTTAAACTTGCCATCTTGCCATGCGATTAAGCCAGTTTGAGCTTTTTTCGGTCCTTCCTTCAATTCTTGCCAATCTTTCATACCAAATTGCTTGTAAATCGCCGGATTAAATTCTTTGCTGATCCAACTATCCCAATCACCGCTTGTTGGATATGTACAAGACCCTTGTTCAAGTTCATTCAATTTTTCCGAAAGTTCCATTGCGATTGTCACATCATTTTTTGTTTCATACATTGGCTTGATAGCTTGTTCATTTAATGCTAACCAATAATGCCAGTAAGATACACTTATTCCCGTAGATTCAAATGTAGTTGTTACTGGCAAAACAATATCTGACATCGCAACGGTAGGATTCATATACATATCTGCTGTTACAACAAGGTCCATTGCTTCAAACGCTTTTTTGACCATATCCGGTTCAGGGTCTTGCGTCAATGGCGAACGACAAGCAATCCATAGCATTTTAATTGGTGGCTCCGCTGCATTTAGTACTTCTGCACCAAAATTATTTATATTGATGCTGCGGTTGCCTTTTGATTCTATTCCACTCGGTGGTTTTTGTACCATCGCATTATATTGGAATCCCCAAGTTTGCAATTGTGCATATTGTGCACCACCACCAGATTTGCCGATATTTCCTGTCATTGCTGCTAGTGCATCAATATTACGAACATTTTGCCCACCATTTGTATGCCGCTGCATTCCATACCCAATCCAAATATTAGCAGGTTTTGTCGTCGCATATTCTCTTGCCAGCTTTTCTATTACCTCTTTCGGTATACCTGTTTTTTCAGCCGCCCATGTAACTGTGATATTTTCATTGACATAATCAAAAAATTCTTTTGCTCCCTTACTATTTTGCGCAAGCCATGCTGCATCATGAAGATTGTTGTCCAAAATATATTTTGCCATGCCAAGTGCTAATGCTCCATCGGTACTCGGCTTGATTTGAATAAATAAATCAGCTTTTGATGCCGTCTGGGTAACAATCGGATCAATCACAACAAGCTTACAGCCACGTTTTTTTGCCTCTTTTACAAAATGCATAGAATGTACAGAGCACCAAGAAGGATTTGCTCCCCAAATAATCAGATACTTTGAGTTTACAATATCTTCAGGATCATTATTATAAATCGTGCCGAAATCAAACGTCTGCGCATCAATTCCCGCTGGCCAGCATGGTGTGCCTGTAGCACGGGTAGTATCTCCTATACTCGACATCATTCCTTCAATTCCATAATTCAGTATATTTAAATTACCCGAATATTTATTTAAGCAAATTGGCAAGGTCGTACCATACTCTTTTTTGATTTTTAAAATTTGCTTGGCAATGTCGGTATAAGCTTCATCCCAGCTAATCCGTTTCCAATTGCCACTGCCGCGCCCGACCTGGCGCATTGGATATTTGATCCGATCAGGACTGTAGACACTGCGCGTATAGCTAAGCCCCTTTGCACAGAGTTTACCACGTGTAAAACTACTTTTTGGATCACCTTCGACTTTTTTTAGCACACCATCTTCGACGGTTGATAAAATGGAACACGTATCATAACAATTTCGTGGACAGGCACTTTGCACTACTTTTAATCTTGATAACTCCGCTGCTGTTATCTTGCGAAATGTCGGAAAATCAAAATTTATTAGAGATGTTCCTGTCCCAACTAGTATCGCAGTAAAACTACCTTTTAAAAATGCCCGACGACTAAATACATTTTTCTTATCCATTTCTATTCCTCCTTATGAACTAGCCATTTTTTCTGCTTTTAAAAATGCTGAAAAATAGATTGCAACCTGACGACAATATTCTGTCTGCGCTTTTTCTATCACATCCTGTAAATGCCCGAAGGCCCAAACGCTAAGATGTTCTTTGATAAACATTTGATACAATTGCAGATAACATAACTTTTCGCCTTTTGTTTTTTCTAAATTTTGTAAATATTCAATTAATAAATAATTTAAAAAAACAAGCTCAAAACTCATATGATCATCAGGTATCGTGTGCTTTTTCTGAATCTCCAGCCCAGCTTCTGCATATTTTTTGCGTACAGCCAACGTTTCAGCCTGCATGACAAGTCTGTCCTTACTTCTATAAACACTCTCAAAGGGCGGTGCCAAAAGCTTCGTTGGACCCACAAATAAGCGATTAAAATCATACTCTGCAGTTTCTTCCAGTTCTAGAACTGGTTCATCTACTCGCATGTATTTTGCAATTTCATGAATACACATACTTCCGGCTTCAACTTGACCTTGATAATATTTTGCCAACCATTGATAAATGACAACTTTTTCTTCCCAATGTTTTACTTCATCTTTTTTCATTTGCACAACCTCATATATTTTTTATTTATCTATACGATTAATTTTAATTATATCTGATTTCATATTTTACTTGACTGTAACTTCCTCCATACTTTTTTAAATTTTATGTAGAAAACTACAACAGAAAAAAAAAGAAGCCATCTAAAATGCATAGCTTCTTTTACCATTCTCCTAAAAATCACCTTGATGCACTATTTTCGAACACTGGCATGCAACATAAGCTTTTACTTTTTCTTCTGTTTTCTGTAAATCAATTTCTAAAATCTCTTCGATTTTTTTTATCCGATTTCGCAATGTATTGATATGAATAAATAATCTTTCCGCCGTTGCACCCAATTCTTCATTTTGCTGAAAATATATTTTCAAAACTTCCAGATAGTTGGTTTCATTTAATTTATCATATTCAATCAACGCCCCTAATGTTTCTTGGTAATAATCATCCAACTGTTCTACACTTATATGAGACAATAATTTCAGAATTCCTAAATCTTCAAACGCTGTAATTTTCGCAGTTGCTTGAATAAACTTCCCCAAACTCAAGGCCTGTTTTGCTTCTTGATAACTTCTACATAAATCTCCAACCGAAGAATAAAATTTGCCAATTCCTATAGAAAATGTATGCATTCCCATTTTTCCATTCAAATAGATTTGCAAATTTTCTAGTAATCGTTTCATTTCTTTCTGCGAAATCACTGGCTCTTTATTTACTTGTAAAATCACTACAACTTGCTCTTGTAAAATCGTAGTAATTACCTGCCAATAGGCTTTTTGTAAATACTGAATAACTTCATATTCAACAAGCATTAGCAATTTTTCTTGATCCATCGCTGGTAATTTTTCATCTACTTCAATAATACATATGTAGTGTGCCTTATTAAAATCGCATTTCCAATATTTACCTCTTTTAATAACATCCGCTTTTGATTCAAAATTTTTATATAACACATCATATAAAAATTGGTCTTTATAACGTTTTTCAACCTTTACAATTTCTTGCTGACAAAGCAATTCTGTTTTGCAAATCCATCCCAAATTTCTTAACAACTTACAATGTTGTATATCTAATACCACATTTTGCTCAATTGCAATCAAATATCCTATTACATTTTGTGCTGATTGCAATTGAGCAACTACACAGGACAATTTCTGCTCGTTTTTGTAAAACGTTTCGTGTATTATTTGATCCATCTTTAGCACTTTAAGCTTTTTTTGTATTTCCTGCCGAAATTTCTGTACCACTTCATTCGTAGCTTTAGTGGTAAGCATATTTTCACTACATACAATAATATTAAACATCACATCCAGCAAAGCCACTGGAGTTTTTATATACTCAGCGATAAAGCTCAATTTTTCCTGTAAGCCATCATCCGCATGTAACTTTTGCTGCAAAATTTCTTCTTTCATCATCAAATCCATTATCTACGGGCGCTCCTTCCAATAACAAATTGGCTCTGCTGGCAAAATAAATCGTGTAGAAGGTTTAGTAAATTGTACAATAGGATATGTTGACATCGTTTTTTTTGCTCTATCGGGCAACGGGTTTGACAAATCAATCATTTGTATTGCACTGACAACACATGCCTCTACACAAGCTGGCTGTAACCCTTGCTCCTGTCTTTCCATGCAGAAATTGCATTTACTAATTTTATGGGTTCGTTCATTGATCTTTGGGGCATGAAAGGGACAAGCACCTACACAACGCTTACAGGCAATACAGTCTTGATATCGATGTAAAACAATCCCATCGCGTCTTTTATAGTAACAATTTGCTTTACAGACACGCATACATTCTGGATTTTCACAATGATTGCAACCAAGCGACAAAAATCCCCATTCATTATGTTCCTGTTCAACTCGTATTACCTGACGATAGTTTACTTTATCCGCCTGATGTTCACGCTTGCAAGCAAATTCACAAGCATGGCACCCGACACATTTACTTAAATCAATCAAAAATCCTAACTGTTTCTGTTTCATATGTTTCAACACTTTCCCTTAGTTTCTTGCTAGTTAAGTTCTTTATGCGACGCCATAAATCCTGTCTGTTCGCCATTTAATTACTATTTTGTTGAAAATACCATGCTAATCCCTTAACAAGTTGCATTACCATCCGATCCTGATACTCTGCATCTGAAAGTAATCTAGCTTCATTTTTATTACTTAAATAGCCAGTTTCGACAAGTACACCCGGTTTTTCTGATAAATTCAATAGCAAGATTTGCAAATCTTGTTTTGCTTGCCGCTTATTATTTGGCGGGTATTTTTTTAGGAGATCTTGCATGATTTCAGCAATAAACTTATTCGCTTGATTTTTGGGATTATAAAACACTTGTGAGCCGTACCACTGCGACTCTCTAACCGCATTACAATGAATGCTAATAAAAACCTCTGCATTCGACTGATCAATGATTTCCACACGTTTTAATAAATCATTGCGTTTGCCGCCTTTACCTTTCGTATAATAATCAGAATCATCTTCCCTAGTATATAGCACTTTTGCACCATAGGCACTCAAACATTGACCAAGTTTTTTACTAAAGGCAAGGTTAATATCTTTCTCCACTAAATTATTGTACCGTGCCCCGCTGTCAATGCCTCCATGCCCTGGATCAATCATGATAGTATGCCCATTTAATACGTCCAGATCAACACTCTCTATATCAGCATTCACCAAATACCGAAACGTCAACATATTGATTACCAATACTGCTAAACTAAAGAGGATCACTCGTTTTATCATGAGTTGCGAAAAAAAGTAGGTACGCATACTCTCTCTCCTTATCTAAACAAAGATTCCTTCTATCTTATGCCCGCAGAAAAAAACTATGTTGTTTTACTTTGCATTTTTTCGGGGAGACTATATAATAAAGAGAACTTCTTGTTTTTAATACTGTAATAATTGGAGGACCCCATGACTATATCGCGTTTTTTCTTTTTAACACTCGTCTTGTTTTTTGTCTGCTTCTGGTGGGCTGGTGGTAATACGGTTGCCGATAATGCAACGGCTAAAATCAGCGAAACCTTGAAAGATAAAATTAATCTTACAGAGCAAAATCCAAAGCACACGGAAGGTAGTTCCCCATTTGATAGAATCTATCGCATCATCGCTTTAAAATCTGCAGTAAATAATAAACTACATACAAAAAATTATACCAAGCTAGCCGATATGAACAACAACCTTCAACAAGCCATCATTTCAGTGGAAGATTCTCGCTTTTATGAACATAGTGGCTTTGATGTTTCAGGGATTTTAAGAGCAAGTTTAGTAAACTTACAATACGGTCATATCGAAGAAGGAGCTAGCACGATTACACAACAACTTGTTAAAAATTTATTTTTGTCACAAGAACGCTCAATGACGCGTAAAGCGGAAGAGGTCATTCTAGCTATCGATATGGAAGCAAACTATTCCAAAGAACAAATATTAGAACTTTATCTCAATACCATTTATTTTGGTTCTGGTTATTACGGCATCAGTGACGCTGCTGCCGGATATTTTGGAAAACTCCCAAGTGAACTTTCCCTTGCCGAAGCTTCCATGCTCGCCGGACTGCCAAATGCTCCTTCCCTTTATTCTCCCTATGTAGATTTTAAAGCTGCGAAAGCTAGACAAGCCATCGTCCTTGGCACTATGGTCAAAAATGGCTATATCAATCCATCGCTTGCTGAAGAAACAAGAAAAGTACCAGTCTGGCTCGTTAAATAAAAAATCACTAGAAGATGAACCTTTCATTTTCTAGTGATTTTTTTATCGTTTTTTAATTTTATAGCAGTGAACGAAAGGAAACAGCCGTTGTTAAGTCATCAATAAAGGTCATACCATTATAACGTTTTAAGTTTAAATCACTTACAACCACTTGCATGACTGCTACTTTTTCATAGGAGCCATCAGTAAAATGATTGGTATAACTTCCCAAGGAATGCAGTACATAAGGTGTATTGTTTATTTCACCTAAATACATCATCACATGCCCGTTCATATGCAGTGTATCTCCTGGCTGTAACTCCGAGATGAGTTGATACCGTTCTTTTCTTGATAAACCATGCATCGTATAGTGAATACCTGCTGCATTCTCCTGTTGCCCCGAATTACGCGGTAAATCGATCCCGACACTGCGATAAACCGCATTGACTAGACTAGAACAATCCACACTATCATGTAAACCTCCCCACCCATAAGGTTCATCCAAAAAGCGGAACCCCTGCTCAAGTAAATGATTTCGCGTATAGGTCAAATATCCTTTATGAAGCGATGATGATGGAGTGATAGCGATTGCAATTTCCTCTAAATAACCATTTGCCTTTCGTGTTGGTACAACCACCTTGACTTGATCATTGGCGATGCACTGAATCAAAAGTTTGCTGCCCATCTGATAAAGTAGTTTCTCCCCTTGCACGTTCAATTGAAAACTTTTATCTATAACCACAAAAAACCATTCTGGTTTAATATATCGTAACCAACTAATCCGTTCGTTTATCATCGCGATATCCTTTGCAGCTACCCACCCATAAGCATTGTAGGTTTGGATAAAATAAAAATCGTTGTCCAAACTTTGATGCAATAAAATAACCGGCTCGCTAGGATCAATTGCGGTTTCTTGCAGATTGTCAAACTCCGTATCCTCCGCCGAAGAATATAAAGCATCGTTTGTTGGTAATCCCCGCAGATTTGAGTGCCTAACCGTAACCCCATACTTTAGCGTTTGCATACCATACAAAGCAGTGAAATTGCACTTATCTAGTAAACTTTTTTTATATTTATCCGTAACCAGAACCCCTTGGTGATAGAAACGCTCCGCTAAAATAATACCATTGCTATTTAATAATAAAGTAATCATCGCTGCTTCTTGTATCATTGGATATTTTTTTAAATCCTGCATTGTCGCTGTTTTATTTATAATCTGTTGGTTGAGTTGTTTGATTTTTTGACTTGGTAAGATAACCTTATCACCATCAACCAATTGCTGTTGCCAAAACGCAGCACTCCTTAACGCAGGATTATTTGTTATCCCAATCGCCTCACCTCGCCTATTTTGCTTGACGATATTTACTATCTACATTGATTAGTCTATGAACGAAGCTACTATATAGACACTGGTCTCCTGCTGCTCTATTTTATTTTTTGCCTCTGCTCCAGGCAAAGCCCTGCTGAACGAGAGTCACTTCCAATCGACTCACATCTTCTTCATCAGCAGCATGGACAAGATACTCTTTTAATTCTTTTAAATTAAACACATAGCCATATTCCTTAGCGATTTCTATTGTCGAGCAGAGAATCTTTTCAATATTAAATTCCCCCTTACTCAATTGATCCAATCGATCCGCCAATGCATCATCTTTGTCGACTTGGTCATAAAACTTTTTCACTACATCCTTCATTCTCTTCACCACTCCAATTTATTTTTCTAAACTATCCCTATTTTTCCTATAGTATCACTATATTTATCACTAGTATATTCAAGATGAAGCAACTCAATCTCCTTTACTATAATAAAAGTCACTACGTTTAACAATGTATAAAATGTTATAGGTATTAATGTCATACATTAAGCTAATAAACTGAATCCCCCCTTATCATTCATCATCCTTAATATATAATTTGTATATTTATAATTCAAATACCCATTTTTAGGGTAGACATATTTAAATATTGCTATATAATATATAGCATATCTTATATAATATTTTTTATATACATAGGATATCTATGATTTTAAAGAAAGCGGGTGTTATGATGAATCTAAATTCCATCATGAAAACGTATGGTTTGTTTATTGGTCTCTTTGTTTTATTTTCTATTATGCTCATCCCAACACCAGAAGGATTAACGATAGCAGGTCATCGCATGTTAGCCATTTTGGTGTTTTCGGTTATTATTTGGATGACGGAGTGTATATCGTATCCAGTTAGCGCGGCTGTCATCATGACGCTCATGGCATTCTTACTTGGTACTGCACCAGATGTCGCTAACCCACTTACGAAGCTAGGTACAAGCAAAGGTTTAGCCTTGGCTTTATCTGGTTTTAGCAATACTTCGCTGGCCTTGGTGGGTGCTGCCTTATTTTTAGCAGCGGCCATGATGAAAACAGGCCTTGATAAACGTATTGCTCTTGCAGTTTTAGCTAAAATTGGTGCCAAAACCAATCGCGTACTCGCCGGCGTTATTTTCGTTGGTTTCCTTCTTAGCTTCTTTGTACCTAGCACAACAGCTCGTGTTTCTTGCATGGTTCCAATCGTACTTGGGATTATCACTACCTTTGGTGTGAGTAAGAAGAGTAAATTTGCTGGCGTTATGATGATCGCTGTAGCGCAAGCCGATAGTATCTGGAACGTCGGGATTAAAACAGCTGCTGCGCAAAATATGATTGCGTTAAACTTCATTGAAAAACAACTTGGACAATATGTTAGCTGGATGGATTGGTTTATTATTGCCGCACCATTTTCTATATTAATGTCTATCGCCTTATATTTCGTCTTACTGAAATTAATGCCTCCAGAAATGGATGAAGTCGCTGGTGGACAAGAAACGATCGCCAGAGAATTGAAAAATTTAGGACCAATGAAAACCGATGAAAAGAAACTCATGATTATGTCATTAATTTTACTAGGCTTCTGGTCAACAGAAAAGATATTACATAACTTTGATACTTCTTCCACAACTATTTTTGCCGTAATGCTTATGTTGTTACCAAAAATCGGTATCATGAATTGGAAAGAAGCGCAAGAGCGCATTGGCTGGGGAACGCTGTTACTATTCGGTGTTGGTATCAGTCTAGGATCTGCTATATTATCGACGAAAGCAGCTTCTTGGATTGCGACTTGTATGGTAAGCTATTTCGGTTTTGCTGACATGTCGACTTTTGGTATTCTTGCAATCTTAGCCGCTTTCCTTATTATTATTCATCTTGGTTTCGCCAGTGCTACCGCTTTGTCGGCTGCAATGATCCCAATTGTAATCTCAATTTTACAAAATCTCAACAACCCACTTATTAATGTTATTGGTATGACGATAATATTACAATATGTTATCTGCTTTGGCTTTATCCTTCCAGTGAATGCACCACAGAACATGGTTGCCTTTGGAACGGAAACCTTCGAAGTAAAAGATTTTATCAAGACAGGGATTCCCCTTACTATTATAGCTTACCTGTTGATCCTGCTCCTTGCAGCAACGTATTGGAAATGGATGGGCATTGTATAAATAAGTACGCAGATGCGTACTTATCTCCGACCCGCGACCTGTCTGTCCATAGTTTGTTTATATTCAAAAAGCCAGCGATGAAAATCGCTGGCTTTTTGAATATAAAGCTTTTACTTTTTAGCTTTTATAGATTTATTTATCGCTTTATTAAACTCTTTATAAAAACGCTTCGTTAATTGTTTATAAGTCATCAAGTTATCTTCATCCGTAGAGGATGCAACAATTTGATATGTAAATACAGGCTGTTTTGTTTGTGCGGAATATACATCATAGAAGATCATCACACGCGTATTATGTACAATCGTTGCTACCATATAAAGGTCAGTATATTTTTCCATTTCACTGTTAAAAATACTTTCCGCTTGTTTCGCATCTTCTATTCTTAACTTTGCAAGATCAATGGAAGAGTCGCGTAAAATGTTTTTATCAACCTCTGCAGTAGTGATAGGATACATATTCAAATATTGTGCTTGCAAATACATCACATTTTTTACTTCTTCAACTGTACTTCCACCAACTACAGCAGTATAATTAGGCTCAGCGATTAAAAATTTATGTGCTTTTGAGAAATCATAGCTTTCATCCGACCAAGCTTGTCCTGCTGAAACTAATTGTACATTTAGCAAAACAAAACATACAATAATAAATAATTGTGAAAATTTTTTCATCGACAAATTCTCTCCTTTTTAATATAGATTAACTCATTATATAAAATTCTCTATTTTAAGGATAAATCCTCTTTAATTAAGAGATTTTACTTTGTTATTTATGGACTAGGCAATGATTACTAACTAAAAGAATTCGTAACCTTATCTACTTATATGAATTTCTTCACGTTTTTTATATATTTCGACATAATTTTACTTTTATCGTATGTTATGATAAAGGGTAGATTTAATAAACTAAAATAAAATTTAAGGAGCTAACAATTATTATAACAGACTCTGTTGCAAGGAAAATTATTAAATAAAACCCAAAGGAGCGACCATACATGAAAAAAATTTTTATTTTAACTTTGACCTTATTGCTTTCATTCTCTTGTACTGCATTTGCATTTAATGATTTGCACCTAGTTACTTCAAATAACTTCAATACGATATATATTGATAACGATAGTATAAAATATGGTACCACGTCGACGGATTCTGATGATTCTTCATCAGATACAACACCAACTACAACAGCATCAACAACATCATCCACAACATCATCTACTACATCATCTACTACATCATCTACTACAGCGTCTACATCCACCGCATCTACCTCTTCAAGTATAACATCGGCTAAATCAACTACAGAAACAATAAATACAAACATAATAAACTATTATGAAACGATCAAACTAAGCACTCAAGGTTTACAAGATTTAATTGCTAAGAAACAAAAAGAAAATAATCATCTTGTAGCATGGGATAAAGTATCATATTTCACTACATTTTATTCGATAAATATCGAGAATAAAACAATCCATGCAGAAACACAATGGTTTTATGACAATAATGGTGTTCTTTTATATTCATGGCTTTCTGGCAGAAGCAAATCTTGGAAGGAAATTAAAGCGGGTACCCTCTTAGAAGCTAGTTATAAATATGTAACTTCCTACGCCACTGACCATGATAGTGAACTTAAAACTATCGAGTAATTTAATTTTCAATTTAAAATAACCCTGTAATGGATTACCTAAATAAAAACAAACTAAGGATGGTATTTAGCGTGAAAAAAAATATCAATATTCTAACCTTCAGCATATTTATTATGTTCGTATCCTCTATTTATTCATTATGTTACGCGACTCCGTCAAATTTGTCCTCAGAACAAATAAAATCTGAAACAGTATCATTAAAAATATTCCATCAAAAAATGAAGACTGTATTAGACCTTACGAAATTCATCGCACAAGCATTAGAAAAACCTTATAGAGACGATGAAACTGAACAAAAACTGATTTCTAAATTACATAAAGCTGATGAATTGCTTAACAAATTATTAGAGCGTGATCTTCCAATTCCAAATACCACTACCGACAGAAGAAGAATTTATATAAGTTGTTTTTCCACTTTAAATGATATAAGTATAAGCGGTAGAAAGTTATCCAAAGAAATAATAAATTATCGCCAAAATAAAACACCCGAAAATAAAAACCGTTGTGATCATACTTTATTAGAACTTCACAGAAATATAAATATATTAGAAGCAAGATTTGCAACTTTGAACTAATCCTATGATGATATAGCATAAAAAAATCGCAGTTAGCCACTGAGATATACTCATAGCTGACTGCGATTTTTAGCTCTTTGTCAAATGTTGTGGTCTAGTCCGAATGGAAAAATCCATTCGGACTTTTTGTATGCAAATATCTGTATCAATCCTTTGTTTACGAACCACTCTTCGGTCTGGATTATTTAACAAAAATAACGATCTTCGTCTTTAATAAGATTCTTTTCTCTGGAAAGCATTCCTTGATTAATTTCCTAAATGATAAGCTTAAGTCTATGCTTACATGCTTAACCTTCAAACGTTCTTCCAGAGGATATTCTAGTATTTTTGCATACAAAGTATCAGGAGAACAATCTTAAATAATATTTATGCAGGTATAGATAAGATCGTTGATGACAACTTGGCACTTTGCTCTAACATTGCCTTTAAACTCGTCGATAGAAGTCACGTTGGATAATGTTGATGAAGCTGGGGAAACGAAGGAAAGATACCTTTTTTACCCTCTCGCATTAAAAGCGGTAGACTTTAATGTAAAATAAACTAATATATTTGATGTGTAAAGCTATATTGATGAAATAACTCTAAAACTGCTTTTATATGCATCAGCCTTTGAGGTTGCATATTGTATAATTCTAGAATCCTTGTCGTAAGTAATAATACGCGTGACAGAAATCGGATCTCCTTTTTTTATATTTAAATAGGCTGCTTCTTGCTGATTCGCCTTTTTTATTTCAATTGTTTTATCTTCCTTATGGGGAATAATATTATACTGTTCTAAAGTTTGGAAAAGTGAGTTATTCGCAAAATTAATTTCCATTAATTGCGGACATACATTCAGTGGAATGTAGTCATCAGCCAAAGAATATAATTCATTGTTTACATAACGAAGCCGTTTTAAATGAAATACCATTTCATCATTTTTTAAATTCAAATAAGTAATAATGTTTGGTTGCGGAACCTCCACAATTTGTTGTAAAACATGACTTTCTGTAAATTTTCCAACAGAACTAAGCACCTGAAATAACCCCAATCCATGACCATTTGTATTCGAATAATCAATAGGTACTTTATTCCCAATATAAAATGATCCTCTTCCTTGAATTCTCGTAATCAAGTTTTCCTTTTCCAGACTTTCTAATGCTTTTCTTACCGTTGGTCTGCTAACCTTAAAAAGCTGACATAGCTCACGTTCTCCTGGCAGTGGTGAAAAGTATGATAAATCAGCAGCCTGATTTAGTATAGCTTCCTGTATTTTTTCGTGAAGTAGGCTTCTTCTTTTTTTATTTTCCATATCAAATTTGCTCCATTACTTTTTTTCTATATTAGTATAGTTTATCAATATTATCAATCATATTTTTAACTTATTCGTTTTTACTTACTGTCGATATTTATAATAAGAGCAAATAAATTTAAAATTTCTGATAATTCATATTGAACTATTATATAACCAGTGGTATTATTAAAAGTAACCACTGGTTATATAATAGTTATTTAGGAGGCTTACTATGAAAAAAGTACATTGTCCTTTTTTAGTTGTTAACCCAAAATCCTACCTCTACGGAAAAAGCTCTTTAGCGCTTGCTAAAGCTGCTGATGAAATAGCAAAACAAACAAATCTACAAATTTTTTTCACCTGCCCATTCACTGATATCCGCTATATCAATGACAATACAAATTATATCACTGTAACTGCACAACATATGGAAGCGTTACGTCCAGGGCGCGGTATGGGGCGTATTCTTCCTGAATCTCTAAAAGAAGCTGGTGCCAATGCTGTATTTCTTAATCATGCCGAAAATTCGATGACAGTTGCCGAGTTATCAAAAACCATCATGCGAGCTAAAGAACTAGATATCACAACAATTGTTTGTGCTGATTCTGTTGCTGAAGCTGTTGCTATTGCTAAAATGGGTCCAGATATTTTACTGTGCGAGCCAACAGAATTAATTGGAACTGGGCAAGTGGCTGATACACGTTATGTTCTTGATACAACAGAAAAAATCAAAGCGATTGATCCTACGATTGCTGTAATGATTGCATCAGGAGTAACAACTGCAGACGATGTTTATAATGTTATAAGACTTGGGGCAGATGGAACAGGAGCCACTAGTGGTATCTTAAATGCGCCAGATCCTGCTATCAGAATAAAAGAAATGGCTAAAGCTATTTTAAAAGCACAAAAAGAGAAAGAATAATTTTTAGGAGGATTCATATATGACTGTTTATAAGGAAATAATAGCATTGCAATCGCATGGTGACACCCCTACTTTCATCAATATAACTGACCAAGTAAAGTCCGCGATTAAAAATAGTAAAATAAAAAATGGTATATGTACTGTCATTTCCCCACATACTACCTGTGCCGTTTTTTTTGAGGAATTTGTTCATGATTATAATGAGAATGGGGATGAATTTCTCCAGACAGATTTAAACAATGTGCTGAAAAAGATTATTCCTGATAATATTTCCGAAGGTCAATACAATTATCCCGGTGAAAAACATTATGAAGCAGTAGCTTCCTGGCCAGATGCTGAAGCATATCTTCCTAATGGAGATCGAACAGCATTGCTAAACTGCGATGCACATTTAAAAGCTACTTTAATCGGTTCAAGTGAAACTTTCGATGTCGATGATGGTTCGCTTGGCGTTGGAACAACTGGATATATTTATTTTGTCGATTTCGACCGGACAAGAGCACGTTCACGAAAATGCAAAATTATAGTTATGGGAGAATAGCTTATCTCTTTACATTCACAGGATTTTTATATTTTAAAAGTGTATCTATAATAAATGTGTTGGGGTAAGCAGTGAAAGCTGCT
>Ga0316600_10000317_pt1 | contig 24370 bp, 19 predicted proteins | sample OWC_soil_day5_CT_FD_207652 | JGI IMG/M metagenome (GOLD analysis project Ga0316600, IMG submission 207652) | Wetland soil microbial communities from Old Woman Creek delta, Ohio, United States - OWC_soil_day5_CT | ecosystem: Environmental > Terrestrial > Soil > Wetlands | place: USA: Ohio... | reverse complement strand
TCCGATTCCAGGCGCAGCTGCGTCGCATCGTCGCGGCGTTGATCGCTGCGCTGCCGGCGCAGCCAGCGCAGCAGCGCCTCGGGCCCCGCATGGCTGGCCGCGGCCTCGTGCAGCAGCTCGGCCAGGTGCATCAGGTTGGTCAGACGGCGTTCGCCGTCGGGGCGGCGCAGCAGTCGGCCGGCCACCTCTTCGGCGCGCATCCATTCGCGCAGCATGCGGCCGATGCCGCGCGTCAGCCACAGCTCGCGGTAGCCGGCAAAGCGCGCCATGCAGTCGAGCAGGCCGGCCTCGTCGGCCGCCAGTGCCTGCAGCGCCGCGGCGTCCCGGCCCATCGCCTCGGTGGCCAGCGCGGCGCGCAGCAGCGGCTCGCGCTGCGGCTCCAGCATGGCCGCCAGCAGCCGCTCCAGGTCGGCCGCGTCGGCACTGTCGAAGACACTGGCCTGCGACATCTCCACGCTGCCCACGCCCACCGCCGCCAGTGCACGCCGCATCGCCGTGCCTTGTGCATGGCTGCGCACCAGCACCGCCATGTCGCCGGCCGCCAGCGGCCGGTCCCCCAGCCGCACCTGGCCGTCGCTTGCGGCGGACAGCAGCCGCGCGATCTCGCCGGCGCACGCAGCCTGAGCCAGTTGCATGGCCTCGGCGCGCTGCAGCGGCTGGCCTTCGGCATCGCGCGGCAGCTGCCACAACTGCAGCGCGGCACGCGCCGGCTGCGCGGCTTCGTGCAGCGGCTGTCGCGGCTTGGCCCCGAAGTGCACCGGTTGGTAGTGCAGGCCCTCGAGCATGAAGGCCTGCGGGTTGCGGCCGAACAGGCCGTTCAGCGCCGCAATAAGCGCTTCGCTGGAGCGCTGGTTCTGGTCCAGCGTGTAGTCGGATTGCGCGTCGGCGCGGGCGCGAAGGTAGGTGTGCAGGTCGGCATGGCGGAAGCTGTAGATCGCCTGCTTCGGGTCGCCCACCAGGAACAACGGCGCAGCGCTGCCGCGGTAGATGCCATCGAAGATGGCGTACTGCAGCGGGTCGGTGTCCTGGAACTCGTCGACCAGTGCGGCGGCAAAACGCCGGCGCAGCGCTGCAGCCAAGGCCGTGCCGTCGGGCGCGACCAGCCGGTGGCGCAGGTCGAGCAGCATGTCGTCGAAGCCTTGCACGCGCTGCTCGCGCTTGGCCTGGCGCAGCGCGTGCGGCCCGTGCTCGACCAGCTCGCGCAGCAGCTGCAGGCGCTGCAGCGACAGCGCCTGAGCGCGCTCGTTGCAGGCGTCGATCAGCTGCTGCGCGACCTGGAAGAACGCATGCTCCGGCACGGGCGCCGCGTTCTTCTTGGCGCGCAGGCGGTCGTGGCCCAGCAGGTCGAGCTTGGCCTGCGGGTCGAGCCGGTCCGGCGCGAGCGGCGCGGCCAGCAGCGCGGCCCACGAGCCCAGCGCCGTGTCCACCGCCTTGGCAGAGTGGGTGTTCTGGTTCAGCCGCGGCTGAGCCTCGCGCACGATGCCGACGATGGCCTCGCGCTGCGTCTGCCAGAGCTGGCGCGCGGCAGCGAAGGCGGTATCGCGCTCTGCGGTGTCGGGCACGGCAATGGGCGCATCCAGGGTGTCGGGCCACAGCCAGCGCGACAGCGGCTTGCCCAGGCGCCGCTGCAGCACGGCGTCCAGTCGCTGCGGCGTGTCCTGCCGGTCGAGCAGGTGCTGCGCCAGCGCTGGAGACAACCCGTCCCCCGCGATGCGGCGGCGCCAGAAGTCGTGCACCACCTGCATGCGCAGTTCGCTGTCGTCGGCCAGCAGCGTCTGCTGCAGCGGCATGCCGGTGCTGAACGGTGCTTCGGCCAGTGCACGCTGGCAAAAGCCGTGGATGGTCAGGATCGAAGCCTCGTCGAAGCTCTGCAGCGCCAGGTCCAGGCGCGGCACCATGTCCTCATTGCGCTGGCCGTGCTGCTCGCGCAGGTTCTCCAACAGCGTATCGACGAAGAGGTCGGCCTGCTGCGGACCCTGGCCACGCAGCCGCGCCAGCGTGTCGGCAATGCGTGTGCGGATGCGCTCGCGCAGCTCGGCGGTGGCGGCGTTGGTGAAGGTGACCACCAGGATGTCGGACACGGGCAGCCCACGTTCCAGCAGCAGCCGCAGGACCAGCCCGCACAGCGTCCAGGTCTTGCCGGTGCCGGCCGAGGCCTCGATCAGCCGCGTTCCCTGCAACGGGCAGCCGAAGACGTCGAAGGTCGACGGATTGGGCTTCATTCGCGTTCGTCCTGCAGCACGGCCTGCAGCGGCTCGTAGACGGCGTGGGCCAGCGCTTCGAAGGGCTCGTCCAGCGCGTCGTCGACGCCGCGCAGCGCCAGCTGGTAGGCCGGGTCGTCGCCTTCTGCCCAGCTGTGCGACGACTGCCAGGCGGCACGCGCCGCGCCGTAGCCACCTTGCTGGAACGCCCAGGACGTGCGTGGGTAGAAGCGAAGCGGTTCGCTCAGGCCGCGGCCGTACAGCGCCAGCAGCTGCTGCAGCTGCGCGGCGGCATCGTCGCACGCTGCCAGGCTGAACTCGCCGTCCGACGACAGCCAGCGTGTGCGTGCCGCCACGCCGTCGGGCCGCGCCGCGCACAGCGCCAGATGCTGCAGCCACGCGGCCATGCGGTCGCCGGCACGGGTGGGTGCATAGCGCCAGCGCAGCAGGCCCGAAGGGCGCAGGTCGGCAAAGTACCATTGCAGCTGCCACGGCTCGCCGTCCAGCATGAACTGCAGGCTGTGCGTCTGCGGCGGCAGCGGGGGTTCGGCCAGCGCCTCGCGCAGCGTGTCGGCGAAGGCCTGCAGCGACTGCAGCTCGCGCTGCAACTGCGCTTCGCCGAGTGTGCCCTCGGGCAGCTCGGTGCCGGCGCGGGCCAGTGCCGGCAGCGCCTCGGCCGGCGTGCCCTGCAACAGCAGCGGCAGCAAGCGATCGGCCAGTGCGCTGCGGCTGCGCGCATCGGGCAGGAAGGGCTCGTCGTCGAGCAGTTCGGCTTCGTCGCGTGCCAGCTCGATGCCCAGGCGGCGGCGCAGCAAGGCGCGGCAGGGGTTGCGGAAGAACTCCTGCAGCTGCGCCAGCGACACCTGCCGCCATTCGGGACCGGGTGTCGCCAAGGCGGCGCGGAAGAAGGGCTGGCGTGGCGCTGCGCCAGCATCTTCTTCGCCCTCATCGTCGTCTTCAGCGGCTGCGGCGGGTGCCTGCGGCGGCGCTGACTGCGCCTGCAGGCTGCCTCGCAGCGCCTCGGCCAGCTCGCGGTCGTAGCTGCGCAGCCGCGCATCGCCGCTGGCGTCGAAGGACTGCAGCGCAAACGGCTGCAGCGGGTGCTCGACCACCAGGTGCGCGCGGGCAGCGGCCAGCGACACGGCCGATGCGGGGTCGGCAGCGATGGCCGGTACCAGCAGGTCGAGCAGCTCGGCCACCAGCACCGACGGCGGCAGGGTTGTGTTGTCGCGCACGCTGCGGCCGGTGTGGCTCAGGTACAGGCTGTGGCGTGCGCTGAGCAGCAGGTCGAGCATCAGGCTGCGGTCGTCGTCGCGGCGTTTGCGGTCGCCGCGCCGCGGCTGCCGTGCCATCAGGTCGAACTCCAGAGGCCGGCCAGTACCGGGAAAGGCACCGTCGTTCAGGCCGATGGCGCAGACCACCGCGAAGGGCAGGCTGCGCAGGCTGCTCATCGACGCGAAGTTGATGCTGCCGCCGGCCGCACCGCCGCGCGCCGGGTCGTCCAGCCGGGCTTGCAGCGCGGCGCGCACCACCGCCAGCGGCAGCGGCTCGGCGACCCCGCCGCCGAGCATGTCATCGACCAGCTGGTGCAGCGTCTGGCGCAGCTCGCGCAGGTCGTCCAGCGAGGCGTCGTCCGCTTCGAGGAACTCGTCGAGCAGGGCCGACAGCAGCGCGGCCCAGGCTTCGGGCGGCCGCGCCTGCTGCAGATCGGCATGCGCGCGCTGCAGCGCCAGCGCAAAGCGCCACAGCGCGCCCAGTGCCAGCGCGCGCGAGCCTTCGGCGTTGCCGGCGCCAAGCAGGCCGGCGAAGGCCGCGTCCTGCTGCTCGGGCAGCGCATAGCCGAGGAACAGCCGCTGCAGCGCGTCGGCCAGCGTGTGCCGCGGCGTGGCCGGCAGCTCGAAGCTGGCGCGATGCGGCGCATCCAGCGCCCAATGGAAACCGGCATCGAGCAGCCAGGCATGCACCTGGGCCAGCGCCTGCTCGTCCAGGCCGAAGCGGCGTGCAACCAGGCCTTGCTGCAGCAGTGCGAACAGCTCGGTGGCGGTGCAGCGCGAACTGGCCAGCGCCAGCAACTGCAGCAGGCAACGCGCCGGTGCATTGACGCGGCTGCGTGCGCCGCCACACAGCGTGTAGGGCAGGGCCCGCTCCTTCGGCGCGGTGCCGAAGATCGCGTCGATCAGCGGTGCGGTCGCGTCCAGGTCGGGCGTGACCACCAGCACGTCGCCGGGGCGCAGCCGGGGGTCGGCGGCGAACAGGCCGAGCAGGTGGTCCTGCAGAACCTCCAGTTCGCGGCTCAGCGAATGGCACACATGCAGCTCGATGCTGCGGTCGTGCGGCGCCAGTGGCACCGAGCCGGGCTCGATCTGGCGCAACTCCAGCAGCGCGTTCTGCAGCCGCTCCAGCAGGCTGTCCCCCGCGGCCGGCGCGAAGTCGGCATCGTCGGTGGCGCCCTCGCCGCAGAGGTCGACCAGCGATTCGACATGCGCCTGCGTCTGCTTGCCCCAGGCGGCGAGCAGGCGGTTGCCTTCCTCGACCGCCTGGGCGCGGCCGCGCGCGGCCAGGTGGCTGAGGCGGCGGCGGTCGACCAGATCGAACCAGTATTCCTGGCACGGGTTCAGCACGTACAGCTGCACGTCGACCCAGCGCGCCAGCTGGTGCAGCAGCCGCATGTGCTGCGGCGCCACGGTCGGCAGCGCGAACACATGCACCGTCTGCGGCAGCCCGGCGCGGCGAGCCAGCGCCTGGCCACCGCGCTGCAGCGCAGCCACGAAGGCGTCGGCCGGGTGGCGCGCGCGCGGACCCAGCTCGGTCTCGATGCGCCGCCACAGCGCGGCCTGCCAGGCTTCGTCGTCCGGCGCGGCGGCATCCGGCAGCACGCGCTGGCCCTCGCGCCAGGCCTGCAGCCAGTCGCTGCGGTAGGTCACGTACTGCTCCAGCAGGCCGGCCACCTGGCAGGCCAGTTCGAAGCGCATCAGCGCGTCGGCGCCGCGCAGGTAGGCGGCCAGCCGTGGGTGTGGTGCCACGAAGGCGGTATCGCCGAAGGCTGCATGCACGCGCCAGCTCAGGCGGGCCGCGGCATAGGGTGAGTCCGCGCCGACGCCGTCGACGACACGCGCGATCTGCTGCCACAGCCATTGCGCCAGGAAGTCGAAGCGCAGGTTGGCGCAGATGCCGCGCTCATCGGCGACGGCCAGGCTCAGGTGACGGCGCAGCGCCGCGCTGGGCACGATCACCTGCTGCGGCGTGAACGGATCCTCGGGCATGGTCGCGTCCAGGCGCCGCAGCAGCGCGGTGCGCAGCCGCTCGAGCCGGTTGGAGAAGTGGATGTGCAGCATGGGGGTGCGGACGGGCCAGTCTATGCGCCCTGCTGCCGGCGCCGCAGGCGCGCCAGATGAGCCTGTGCCCGGCGATGGTTCACACTACTTTACGCAGGCTGCACTTGCCGAACACGCGCCGGGAGCAACATCATCCCCATCGCAACGTACCCTGAAAGGGCACACCATGAAGATCCATTCCCACCCCGCACGTCTTTATCTCGCCGGCCTGAGCGTGGCCTTGGCCGGCGCCTTTGCCACCAGCGTCCAGGCCGCCCCTGGCGGCCCCGGCATGATGGGCCAGGGCGCGATGAAGGCCCAGGGCCCCATGGGAGGTCATGGCGGCCATGGCGGCCACGGTGGAATGGGCGGCGGCATGTTCGACGGCATGATGACGCGCATGCTCGATCGCGTGAACGCCACGCCGGAGCAGCGCACCCAGATCCAGCAGATCATGCAGAAGCAGGCCGACGGGATGAGCGCGCAGCGCGAAGCCGGCCGCGCCCTGCGCCAGCAGATGATGGCGCTGTTCGCCCAGCCGACGGTGGATGCCAGCGCGGTCGAGGCGCTGCGCCAGCAGCAACTGGCGATGCACGAGACGGCCAGCAAGCGCATGACGACGGCCATGCTCGAGATCAGCGGCGTGCTGACCCCCGAGCAGCGCAAGCAGATGGCCGACCACATGGCCCAGCGCGGCGAGATGATGCAGCGCCACCAGCGCGAGCGCCGCGGCATCGACGCGCCGAAGAGCTGAAAGGCCCCGCCCGCGACGCCTTGCATCGCCCATGACTCCCGGCCTGCCGACGGCAGGCCCTCACGCTCCGGCGCCGCAGGGCTGTCGGAGCCTTTTCGTGTGCCGCACCATGAACGAGCGACTGCTGCTGATCGACGACGACGCCCGCCTGAGCACGATGGTCGGCGACTACCTGCGCGGCCACGGCTTCGAGGTCGACTGTGCAGGCTCGCTGGGCGCCGGGCGAGAGCGGCTCAAGCACGACCACTACGACGCGCTGCTGCTCGACCTGATGCTACCCGACGGCGACGGCCTGGAGTTGACGCGCGAGCTGCGCGCCGACGCCCGGCTGCACCGCCTGCCGCTGCTGATGCTGACCGCGCGCGGCGAGCCGATGGACCGAATCGTCGGCCTGGAACTGGGCGCCGACGACTACCTGCCCAAGCCCTTCGAGCCGCGCGAACTGCTGGCCCGGGTGAAGGCGCTGCTGCGCCGCGCCCTGCCCGACGCCGGCCCGGGTGAGGTGCTGTCCTTCGGCCGGCTGGAGATCGACCTGGGCGCGCGCCAGGCGCGGCTGGACGGACAGGCCTGCGAGCTGACCAGCCACCAGTTCGAGCTGCTGGTGGTGCTGGCGCGAAGCCCCGGCCGCGTGCTGTCGCGCGATCGCATCATGGACGCGCTGAAGGGCCACCCGATGGATGCCTTCGACCGCAGCATCGACGTGCACATCTCGCGCATCCGCGCCGCCATCGAGGACGACCCGAAGGCGCCGCAGCGCGTGCTCACCGTGCGCGGCGCCGGCTACGTGTTCGCCAAGTCGCAGTAAGGCCAGGGCCTGAATGCGCTCGCTCTACCTGCGCATCTACCTGACGGTGCTGGTCGCGCTGGGGCTGTTCGCGCTGGTTTCCGGCTGGCTGGTGCAGCGCCATTTCGACCAGGAGCGCGAGCGCTTCGTCGCCAGCGCGCAGGAGCGGGCGGCGGCCTGGGGCGAGTTGCTGCAGCGCTCGCTGCCCGGCGCCGACGCGCCTGCGGCCGAGCAGGCCGCCGCGTTGAGCGACTGGTCGAACCGGCTGCGCCTGCCTTTGGCGCTGGACGACGGCAACGGTGTGCGCATCGGCGCATCCGAGACCTACCTGCGGCGCGAGCAGGACGACGTACCCGGACCGCGGCGCACACAAGCCGTGCGGCTGGAGGACGGGCGCACGCTGTGGATCATGCGGCCGCCGCTGCGCGCCGGCGCGCCCGGGCGTGCCGGAATGGACGCCGGCATGCACATGGGCGGCGGCATGCCGCCTGGAGCGCGGCCGCGGCCGCCCGAGGCACCGCCCCTGTCCTGGTGGCCGGGCCTCGGGGCTCCCGGAGGCCTGGGCATCGCCGCCTTGCTGCTGGTGCTGTTCGTGGCCATTGCCGCCGGCGCCTGGCCGGTGGTGCGCCGGCTGACGCACCGTCTCGAGGTACTGAAGCAAGGCGTCGAGGCCTTCGGCGCCGGCGCCTTGCACCATCGCGTGGCCGAAGACGGGCGCGACGAGGTGGCCGCGCTGGGCGCCAGCTTCAACCGCGCCGCGGCGCGCATCGAGGCACTGTTGCGTTCGCAGCAGAGCCTGCTCGCCAACGCCAGTCACGAACTGCGCTCCCCGCTGGCAAGGCTGAAGATGGCGGTATCGATGCTGGAGGATGCGCCGGCCGCGCAACGCGAGGGCCTGAGGCAGGAGATCCACACCAACATCGGCGAACTCGATGCGCTGGTCGAGGAGGTGCTGCTGGCCAGCCGCCTGGAGGCCGGTGCGGCGCTGCAGCGCAAGGACCCGGTCGAGTTGCTGGCGCTGGCGGCCGAGGAAGCGTCGCGCATCCAGGCCCGGGTCGAAGGCCAGACGGTGCAGGTGGCCGGCGACGAACGGCTGCTGCGCCGGGCACTGCGCAACCTGCTCGAAAACGCGCAGCGCTATGGCGTCGATGCGGTCAGCGTCCGCGTGCAGCGCAGTGCCGCGGGCGAGGCCGAAGTCCTGGTCTGCGACCGCGGCCCGGGCGTGCCCGAGGCCTACCGCGAGCGCATCTTCGAAGCCTTCTTCCGCCTGCCCGGCCATGCCGAGCGCGAAGGCGGTGTCGGCCTCGGCCTGGCGCTGGTGCGGCAGATCGCCGTGGCGCACGGTGGTAGCGTGCGCTGCGAGCCGCGCGACGGGGGCGGCAGCTGCTTCAGGCTCGGCCTGCCGGCAGCGTAAGCTTCGTCCCCTCGCAGCCATCGACCGTTCCCTGAATGAGCACTCGCACCCGCACTGCCGGCGCGTCCGGCAAAGTGATCGCCAAGACTGCACGCAAGACCCCGGCCGCCAAGGCCGGGCCGCGCCGCCGCACCAAGGCGGGCAAACCCTTCGAGCTGATCCTGCTGGGCGCCACCGGTTTCACCGGGCGCCAGGCGCTGCGGGCGGTGCTGACGCAACGCCCCGACGCGCGCCTTGCCGTGGCCGGGCGCGATGCGGCGCGGCTGCACTCGCTGCTGGCGCAGCTGGTGCCGCCGGGGGGCAGGGCGCCCGAGATCCTGATCGCCGACACCCGCGATGCGGACTCGCTGCATGCGCTGGCCCGCCAGGGGCAGGTGCTGTTCAACCTGGCCGGTCCCTACCATGCCACCGGCGACGCGGTGGTCGCTGCGTGCATCGCCAGCAGAACGCACTACCTGGACCTGTCGGCCGAGACCTTCTGGATCCAGCGGCTGGTGCGCGAGCAGCACGAGCCAGCCGTGCGCGCCGGCGTGAAGGTCATGCCCTGCGCCGGCTACGAGGCGCTGCCCTTCGACCTGGCCACGCTGTGGGCCGCGCACCAGCTGCGCGACCGTGCCGGCGAGTCCTGCGCCAGCGTGAAGATCGGCGTCACGATCACCGGCCGTTTGGTCACCGACCCGCGCGACCTGGTCAGCGGCGGCACCGCGGCCAGTGTCATCGAGTTGCTGGCGCACGACCGCAGCGACTGCCTGCGCGACATGGCCTGCCTGCTGCCGCCCGGGTCACCGGAGCATGACGATGTGGCGCGGCGCAATGCGCTGCAGTGGCTGCCGCGCTACGACGCGGACCTGCAGTCGGTGCTCGCGCCCACGCTGCCCGGCCCCTTCATCAACCCGCCGGTGATCCTGCGCGGCATCGCGCTGGCGCAGGACACCACGCTGTTCAGCAGCGACTTCCGCTACCAGGAGGGCACGCCGATGGCCCGGCTGCTGCCGGGGCGAGGCCGCTGGCTGCCGCAGCGGGCCTCGCGCGCGCTGCAGTGGGCGATGGCCGCGTCGGTGGCCGCGCCGCTGGCCAACCTGAGCGTCAGCATCGCCGGGCCGCTGCGCTTCCAGCGCCAGGCGCTGCGCGCGCTGCTGCAGCGCCTGGTGCCCCAGCCCGGCACCGGGCCCAGCGAGCGTGCGCTGGATGCCATCGGCTACGAGCTCGAGGTGGTGGCACGCGGCGAGCGTGGGGCGCGCTTCCGCGGCCGCGTGATTGCGCAAGGCCACCCGGGCTACCGCTCGACGCCGGAGATGGCGGTGTGCGTGGCGCTCGGCCTGGCCGACGGCACCCTGGGGCGCACGCCGCACTTCGGCATCGTCTCGCCGGCGGCCGGGCTGGGCATCGAGGCGGTGCCGGCCCTGCGCGCCGCAGGCGTACGCTTTACAGCGGGGACGTAGCGGCGCGCTCGGACTCGTGCCGCGCCTGCCGCCGCAGCACCAGCGCCAGCAGGCCGCCCAAACCCAGCGCGGCCAGCACCAGCCCGGCGGTGGACGCGGTCCAGAAGCCGCGGGCGCCGCGCAGCGCGTCCGGCGTCAGGCCGGTCACATCGAAAGCCAGCACGTAGCCGCCGCCCAGGCCCACGCCCCACAGCGACACCGCGAAGATCAGCATCGGCAGCGTGGCGATGCGATAGGCGCGCAGCACGAAGGAGGCCACGCACTGCGCCGCGTCGGCGGTGTGGAACAGCGCCACCCAGGCCAGCAGCGGCAGCGCCGCGGCGATGACCGCCGCATCGTCGGTGTACAGCCGCACCACGCTGTGACGCAGCGCGTAGATCAGCGCGCCCACCACCGCGGCCAGGCACACGCCGATCTGCAGCCCGTGCCAGCCGATGCGCCGCGCGGCCTGCAGCTCGCGCGCGCCGATGCGCTGCGCCACCAGCGTGCCGGTGGCATTGCCCAGCGCCAGCGGCAGCATGAACAGCACCGACACCATGTTCGCCGCCAGCTGGTGGCCGGCCACCGGCGTGGCGCCCAGGCGCACGATGAAGATGGCCATGAAGGCGAAGCCGGTCACCTCGATCAGGATCGACGCGCCCATCGGCACGCCCAGCCGCAGCTGCGCGCCGAGGGCTTGGCGGTCGGGCGGCCGCAGCCCGCCGCCACCCAGCGCGAAAGGCGCGTAGAAGCGGTCGCGCTTGAGCACCCACAGCCCGGCCAGCACCTGGGCCCACATGGCGATGGCGGTGGCGATGCCGCAGCCCAGCACGCCGAGCTCGGGGACGCCGACGGCCGGCACGCCGAACACCAGCGCCGCCGACAGCGGCAGCTTCAGCCCCAGGCCGGCCAGCTGGATGACCATCACCGCCTTCGGCCGCGACACTGCGTTGTTGAAGCCGCGATAGGCCGCGAAGAGCAGCGCCGCCGGCAGCGCGAAGGCCAGCGCCAGCAGGTACTGCCGCACCTTGGCCTCGACCTCGGGCGCCGCCTGCGACAACGCCATGAACGGCCAGGGAAAGACCAGCAGCGTGCAGCCGATGATTGACAGGCCCAGCGCCAGCCACACCGCCTGGTGCAACTGATGCCCGGCCTCGGGCAGCTTCCTTGCGCCGAAGAACTGGCCGACGATCGGCCCGGCTGCCACCACCACGCCCATGAAGCCGATGAACACCGTGATGTAGGCCGCCGAACCCACCGCCAGCGCCGCCAGGTCGAGTGCGGCGTAACGCGCCACCAGCAGCGTGTCCAGCGTGCCGAAGGCGATCACCGCCAACTGCGCGATGAACACCGGCCAGGCCAGCGGCAGGATGCGCGAGGCCGAATCGCGCCAGCCTGACGGGGCACTCGCCGCGATCGTCGTGCTCAAGTCGGGGCCTTGCCGGCGCGCTCGCCAAAGCTTTCCGGCGGCGGGTGGTCGGCACCGCTGGTCAGGCGCGCGCGCTCGGCATAACGGTTGAAGCGCCAAGCCCGGGCCTCGAGCGTGATGCGCCGCCACACCGCGCGCTTTTCGGCCGGGCCGTAGGCCTGCCAGTGCTGCACTTCCTCGAAACTGCGGCCGCAGCCCTTGCATTCGGCATCGCCCTGCGAGGTGGAGCAGATGGCGATGCAGGGCGCGTCGGGCGTCGACGCGTACCAAGCCAGCCAGGCGTCGTGCGCGCGTTTCGGCATCGTGGCCTCGTCGCACTCGGCCTGGCGGTAATAGACCATCAGCGCATAGACCTCGGCCAGCGCCAGCACCTCGTCGCAGGCGCGCAGGCCATCCGGCGAGGGCGAGCGCGCGCGCCACCAGTTGATGGCCGATTCGATGTCGGTGACGTGGATGCTGGCCATGGGCGGGGCGGCAAGGATAGCCGCATGCCGCCTGTCACGGGATTGCCACGCAGGAAGTCTAAGCTCGCGCTGCGTATGCATGCGCGCGCAAGGAGCGAGCTTGAACCTGAACGACAACGAACTGCTGCGGCGCATCCAGGCCGACCTGGAGGACAGCTACGACGAGGAACTGGAACTGGAGCTGGAAGACCGCAATGTCGATGCGGTGGCAGCCACGCTGTCGGGCGACGCGGCGCCTCCCGACCGCGAGGCCCGGCGCCGCTACTTCCGCGAGCTGTTCCGCCTGCAGCGCGAACTGGTCAAGCTGCAGGACTGGGTGCAGCACAGCGGCCACAAGGTGGTGATCCTGTTCGAAGGCCGCGACGCCGCCGGCAAGGGCGGTGTGATCAAGCGCATCACGCAGCGGCTGAACCCGCGTGTGGCGCGCGTGGTGGCGCTGCCGGCGCCCAACGACCGCGAGCGCACGCAGTGGTACTTCCAGCGCTATGCGGCACACCTGCCTGCGGCCGGCGAGATGGTGCTGTTCGACCGCAGCTGGTACAACCGCGCCGGCGTCGAGCGCGTGATGGGCTTCAGCAACGACGAACAGGTGGAGGAGTTCTTCCGCTCGGTACCGGAGTTCGAGCGCATGCTGGTGCGCAGCGGCATCCAGCTGATCAAGTACTGGTTCTCGATCTCCGACGAGGAACAGCACCTGCGCTTCCTGGGGCGCATCCACGACCCGCTGAAACAGTGGAAGCTCAGCCCCATGGACCTGGAGTCGCGCCGCCGCTGGGAGGACTACACCAAGGCCAAGGAGATCATGCTCGAGCGCTCGCACATCGCGGAGGCGCCGTGGTGGGTGGTGCAGGCCGACGACAAGAAGAAGGCGCGGCTCAACTGCATCGCCCACCTGCTCGAGCAGATGCCCTACCGGGAAGTGCAGCGTGACCCGATCGTGCTGCCCCCGCGCGAGCGCCACGAGGACTACGTGCGCAACCCGGTGCCGGCGCAGATGATCGTGCCGGCGCGCTACTGAGCGCCTCCAGGGGTGGGCTGCGCCCAGCCCGCCCCCGGCGCGGGGTCAAGCAAAGAGGCGAAGCCACATTCGCTTGAGAGCGCCGCGCCGCGGCGACGACATCACTTCGACGGCGGCTGCCCGCCGGTGTGGGCGTAGGTCTTGTTGGTGATCTGCCAGCGCCCGCCAATGCGCGCCACCGAGAAGTAGTCGACGAAGTCGCAGCCCAGGTAGTCGGTCTCGACCAGCACGGCCACGCCGGCATCGCCGCTGAGATCGATGGAGCGCACGAAGGCCTTGTACTTGGGCCCGGCCATGCCCGGTTGGGCCTGGACCATGTCGAAGAAGCCGCCGATCGGAATGTAGGTGTTCATCGGCCCGATGTGCCCGAACATGCGCGCGTCCGCGTGAAAGGCCTTCTTCAGCTTGGCGACATCACCGTTGGAGCCGTCGATGTAGAGCTGAATCAGCGCGCGCACCTCGTCGAGGTCCTGCAGGGTGTCGGCCATGGCTTGTCTCCTGGCGGTGGAAGGGGCATTGATGCTACCGCCGCACCCGGGCTCGGCACCAGTGCGCGCATCGTTTCGTTTGAGGAGGCGTCCGGGTCGGTTAGAGCCGCAACTTCGCCGCCAGCTCGCGCAGCCGCTCCAGGCCCGGCTCCTTGCGCGGCCAGGTCAGCTCGACACCGTCGCCGGCAAAACGCGGCAGCACATGCAGGTGCAGGTGCGGCACGGTCTGAAAGCCGGCCGCCTTGTTGGCTTGCAACACGGTGATGCCCTCGGGCGCGAAGGCCGCCTGTACAGCGATGGCGATGCGCCGCGCCGCGCGCATCAGCGCCGCTGCCTCGTCTTCGGTGCAGTCGAGCAGTGTCTCGCGCGGCGCCTTGGTGGCGACGATGACATGGCCGGCATTGACCTGGCCGGCGTCCATGAAGGCGAAGACCAGATCGTCCTCGTAGACCTTGGCGCAGGGCCATTCGCCGGACAGCAGTTTTTCGAAGACGGTGCTCATGGGGTGGGTGCGTGGTCGACGAAGATCAGCTTGGAGGTGTCGAAGCCCAGCGCCGCGGCGCGGGCGACAAGCCGGTCGCGTGTGGCGGCGTCCAGCGTCGGGCTGCGCGCCAGCAGCCACAGGTAGGAACGGTCGGGGCCGCTGACCAGGGCATAGCGGTAGTCCTTGGCGTCGAGCTCGAAGACCACGTAGCTGCCGTAGAAGGGGCCGAAGAAGGACACCTTCAGGTAGCCCTTGTCGGAGCCGTCGACGAAGTAGGCCTTGCCGCGCGCTTCCTTCCAGGCCTTGCTGTCGGCTAGGTAGCCGCGGTTGATGACCTCGATGCCGCCGTCATCGCGCTTGCGGTACTCGGCCGTCACGCGCGACATGCCGCGCTCGAAGGAATGGTCCAGTCGAGCGATCTCGTACCAGCGGCCCAGGTAGCGCTCGGCCTGGAAGCCGGACACAGGCTGTACGCCGCTGGGTATGCCAGTGCAGCCCGCCAGGCACAGCATCAGGAAGATCAGACAGAGTCGTTTCATTGCGTCTCGCTCACGCCCGCATCAGCGTGCTCTTACCGAACAGGCTTTCGATCAGGTCCACCGCCACCTTGGCCGTCTGGTTGCGAACGTCCAGCGCCGGGTTCAGCTCCATCACGTCCAGGCTGGCCATGCGGCCGGTGTCGGCAATCATCTCCATGCACAGCTGCGCCTCGCGGTAGGTGGGGCCGCCGGGCACGGTGGTGCCCACGCCGGGGGCGATCGGGGGGTCGAGGAAGTCGACGTCGAAGCTGACATGCAGGTGGGTGTGGGCGTCCAGCGTGGCCAGCGCCAGCTCCATGGTGTGGCGCATGCCCATCTCGTCGATATAGCGCATGTCGAAGACCTCCAGCCCCACCTGGTGCACCAGGCGCTTTTCGCCGGCGTCGACGCTGCGGATGCCGATCTGGCGGATCCACTTGGGGTTGAGCGCCGGCACCTGGCCGCCGATCTCCAGCAGCGGCTGCGGGCCGTGGCCGCACAGGCAGGCCACCGGCATGCCGTGCAGGTTGCCGCTGGGCGTGAGCACGCTGGTGTTGAAGTCGGCATGCGCGTCCAGCCACAGCACGCGCAGCTTCTTGCCGGCTTCGCGGCAGTGGCGCGCCACCGCGCTTATGGAACCGATGGCCAGGCTGTGGTCGCCGCCCAGCAGCAGCGGCAGCCGCCCCAGGCGCAATTCGGCCAGCACCGCATCGTGCACGCCGTGGTTCCAGGCGACCACCTCGTCCAGGTGGCGATAGCCATGATGTGCCGGCAGCCAGGGGTTGGCCGGGCCGACCAGGTTGCCTCGGTCCAGCACCTCGATGCCGTGCTGGCGCAGCGCGTCGGCCAGGCCGGCGACGCGCAGCGCCTCCGGCCCCATCACCGCGCCGCGTTCGCCGGCGCCGATGTCGGTGGGCGCCCCGATCAGGCTGAGCTGCGGCGTGGCCGGCATCGCCTAGAAGTTTTGAATGAACCGAGCGCACCCGCGCCGGGGTGGCCAAGGGCCCTGGGCTAGGCCCGGCGCGCCGCCCGCACTGACGTGCGGGCAAGCGCTGCACCAACGCGCAGGGCCCTTGGGTACCCCAGCCCTTCGGGTTGCCACCGGAATGCGCCCACTCGTCGTTGCAAATGCTCGCCGTGCCGCCGGGCACGGCTGCGCTTTGCGCCTAGATTGGGCGCATTCCGGTGGCAACACGGGTGTGCTGGGATCGTTCACAGCTTCTTAGATGTCCAGCGCCAGGTCGCCGGTGCGCGTTTCCGGCTGGTTGAAGCCGTACTCGCGTTCGAGCCACGACCAGGCTTCCTCGGCGCTTTCGACGTAGTGGAACAGCTTGACGTCGTCGGCGCCGATCATGCCGGTGTCGATGAGCAGGTCGAAGTTGATCAGCTTCGACCAGAACTCGCGCCCGAACAGCAGGATCGGCCGCCTGCGGCACTTGCCTGTCTGGACCAGCGTCATCACCTCGAACATCTCGTCGAGCGTGCCGAAGCCGCCGGGGAAGCACACCAGCGCGATGCTGCGCATCAGGAAGTGCATCTTGCGCAGCCCGAAGTAGTGGAACTGGAAGCACAGCTCGGGCGTGATGTAGTCGTTGGGTGCCTGTTCGTGCGGCAGCACGATGTTCAAGCCGATGCTCTTGCCGCCGGCTTCGATGGCGCCGCGGTTGCCGGCTTCCATGATGCCGGGGCCGCCGCCGGTGACCACGTGGATCGGCGTGTCCAGGTGTTGCGAGCGTGCCGTCACCAGCCCGGCGAACTCGCGCGCGGCGTCGTAGTAGCCGCTCATCTGAACCTGCATCGTGGCGCGGCGGATCGCGGCTGCATCGCCCGCGGCCTGGGCCCGCGACAGCTGCAGCGCGGCGGCTTCGGGCGCGGGGATGCGCGCGCTGCCGAAGATGACGATGGTCGATTCGATGCCCAGGCGCTTTTGCACCATCTCGGGCTTGAGCAGCTCGAGCTGCATGCGCACCGGCCGCAGCTCGTCCTGCAGCAGGAACTCCACGTCGGTGAAGGCCAGGCGGTAGGCGCTTTCCGGCCCGCTGTAGCGTGTGGCCGGCGGAACCGACTGGACGTCCTCTTCGGCGGTGGGGAAGTTGCGGGCGGTCAGGTCAGTGCGCTTGGCGTCCATGAGTTCTCGATTCGTCAAGGCGCGCAGCTTAGCCTGCTTCGGTGTCGCGCCGATGCGCGCACACCGTGCAATGCGCGCTGCGTTGCACGGCGATCTGCGTCCATTCCATGCTGCGTGCGTCGAGCAACAGCAGCCGGCCGGCCAGCGGGCTGCCGATGTCGGCCAGCAGCTTCAGCGCCTCGGCGGCCTGCATGCTGCCAATGATGCCGACCAGCGGCGCGAACACGCCCATCGTGGCACAGGCGGTCTCCTGCACCGTGGCTTCGGGCGGGAAGACACAGGCGTAACAAGGCGCATCAGCGATGCGGGTGTCGTACACCGACAGCTGCGCGTCGAAGCCCACGGCGGCACCCGACACCAGCGGACGCCGATGGGCCACGCAGGCGGCGTTCACCGCCTGGCGGGTGCTGAAGTTGTCGCTGCAGTCCACCACCACGTCGGCCTCGGCCACCAGCGTGTCGAGCAGCGCCGCATCGGCGCGCTCCACGCGCGCGACCACCTCGACATCCGGGTTGATGGCTTGGATGCTCTGCCGTGCCGACTCGGCCTTCGGTTGGCCGATGCGCGACAGCTGGTGTGCGATCTGCCGCTGCAGGTTGGTCAGGTCGACCTGGTCATGGTCGACGATGGTGATGCGGCCCACGCCGGCCGTGCCCAGGTACAGCGCCACCGGCGAGCCCAGCCCGCCGGCGCCGATGACCAACGCATGCGCGGCCAGCAGCCGGCGCTGACCCTCGATGCCCAGCTCGTCGAGCAGGATGTGCCGCGAATAGCGCAGCAGCTGTTGGTCGTCCATGTGTGCAGCCTAGCGAGGGTCTGTTGGCATATGAAGCACAAGGCCCGCACGCGGCGGGCCTTGGCAAGGGTCGCGCAGCCGGAATCAGTTGACCTCGGTTTCCGCCTTGCGCTCGGTAGCGGTCTTGCTGACCATCACCGGCCGCTGCGTCAGCTGGTTCAGCGCCTGCTGCAACTGGAAGTCCTCGGCCGTGCCGAACTCCGGCAGCGGCTTCGGCGGCTCCTTCTGCTTGGCCAGCTGTTCCTCGAGCTTCAGACGCGCGTCCTCGCGGGCCTTGGAGCGGGCGTCGTCCTTCTTCTCATCAGCGCCAGTCAGGTGCTTGCTCAGATCGGCCTCGCGCATGCGCAGCGCGGCGAAGACATTGCCGTCGGCGGTTTCGTCCAGCCAGATGTCCGGCACCACCCCCTTGGCCTGAATGGCCTTGCCTGAAGGCGTGTAGTAGCGCGCCGTGGTGATCTTCAGCGCCGTGTCGGCCGACAGCGGTCGCACCGTCTGCACCGAGCCCTTGCCGAAGGTCTGGGCACCCATGATGGTGGCGCGCTTGTGGTCCTGCAGCGCCCCGGCGACGATCTCGCTGGCCGAGGCCGAACCTTCGTTGACCAGCACCACCAGCGGCACCGTCTTCACGGCCGCCGGCAGGCGCTTCAGCGGGTCGGCGCCGGCACGGCGAGCGTAAAACTCGGGCGCGGCCTTGAAGGTGGCCTTCGACTCGGGGATCTGGCCGTTGGTGGTGACGACGACCACGTTCTCGGGCAGGAAAGCGGCCGAGATGGCCACCGCCGCGTCGAGCAGCCCGCCCGGGTCGTTGCGCAGGTCGAGCACCAGGCCCTTGAGGTTGGGCTCCTGCTTGTAGATGTCTTCGAGCTTGCGCACGAAGTCGTCGACGGTGCGGTCCTGGAACTGGCTGACGCGCAGCCAGGCGTAGCCGGGTTCGAGGATCTTGGAGCGCACGCTCTGGATGCGGATTTCCTCGCGCGTGATGACGACCGGGAAGCTGCGGTTCTCGCTCTTGCGGAAGATGGTCAGCGACACTTTGGTGTTGGGCTCGCCGCGCATGCGCTTGACGGCCTGGTCCATGCTCAGGCCCTTGACGGCGGTCTCGTCGATGCGCGTGATCAGATCACCCGACTTGATGCCGGCGCGGAAGGCCGGCGAGCCTTCGATCGGCGACTGCACCTTCACCAGGCCGTCTTCCATGCCGATCTCGATGCCCACGCCGACGAAGCGCCCTCCGGTCTGCTCACGGAATTCCTTCAGCGTCTTCTTGTCGAAGTACTGCGAGTGCGGGTCCAGACCCGCGACCATGCCACTGATTGCGTCGCCGATCAGTTTCTTCTCGTCCACCGCTTCGACATAGTCGCTCTTGACCATGCCGAAGACGGCCGCAAGCTGCTGCAGCTCTTCCAGCGGCAGCGGGGCTGCGGCGTTGCGCGCAAAGGCTTGCAACTGGATCGTGGCCAGGACACCGGCCAGCGCACCCAGCGCGATCATCCCGGCGACCCTCAATTTGGCGTTCATGCGTGCTCCAGGCTTCCTCATACAACTTCCATGCCAGTATAAAACCCGACACCGCTCAGAGTGTGAGGCGGGGGTGAAAGTTGCACGCTGCGGCGGGCTATGTGCTCTCCCGGGCGAAGGTCACGACGTGGTCCACCTCGGCGCGGATGCCGATCCACTCGCCGACCTGGTGGTCGTGGTGCGACGGCACGTGCGCCAGCACCTGCTCGCCGCTGGCCAGGCGCAGCGTGTAGAGGAACTCCGAGCCGCGGAAGGCCTTGCGCTCGATGCGGGCCTTCACCGGGCTGGCGTCGTCGTGCACGATGTCGTCGGCACGCAGCAGCACGTCGCAGTCACCGCCGGGGTAGGCCTCGGGCAGCGGGCATTCCTGCAGGTCTTCCAGCGCGCCCAGCGCGGTCTGCACGCAGCCGCCCAGGTCGGCCGCCGCGGCGCGGTCGATGTGCGCCGGCGTGAACACGCCGTGGCCGATGAACTGGGCCACGAAGCGCGTCGCCGGCCGGTGGTACAGCGCGTAGGCGTCGTCCCACTGCTCCAGGCGGCCGCGCTGCATGACGCCGATGACGTCGCCCAGCGCAAAGGCCTCCAGCTGGTCGTGGGTGACGAACAGCGCCGTCGTGCCGGTGTCGTTGAGGATGCCGCGCACCTCATGGGCCAGGCGCTCGCGCAGGTCCACGTCCAGGTTGGAGAAGGGCTCGTCCAGCAGCAGCAGGCGCGGCTGCGGCGCCAACGCCCGGGCCAATGCGATGCGCTGCTGCTGTCCGCCCGACAGCTGATGCGGCGCGCGCTTGGCGGCATGCGACAGGCCCACCAGGTCCAGCATCTGCTGCACCCGCGCGCTGCGCTCGGGGCGAGGCAGATCCTGCACCCCGAAGGCCACGTTGTCGGCCACGCTCAGGTGCGGGAACAGCGCGTAATCCTGGAACACCATGCCGATGCGGCGGTTCTCGGGCAGCACCTGCACGCCGCTTTCGGCATCGCCCAGCACCTGGCCGTCCATGCGAATGCGCCCGCTGGACAGCGGTTCGAGTCCCGCGACCGCGCGCAGCAGCGTGGTCTTGCCACAACCCGATGGGCCGATCAGCACGCCGATCTGCCCGGCCGCCAGGCCCAAGCTCACTGCGTCCACGGCTGGATGGTCGGCTCGGCCGCCGGCATAGCGCACTCCCACCGATTCGAGGCTCAGGTACATGTCAGCATGATAATTGCACCGGTGGAAATGAGCATGCTTCGCATTTCGCAGTCCTTGTTCCGGTGTCGGCGAGCGTCCGACCAGTGATGCGTGCGCTGCTGAGCACCCTGTGCCTATTGCTGGCGCTGCCGGTATTGGGTGTGCTGGGCGCCTGGCTGGCGCTGGACGCCGCCGCGCTGGCCACCTTGTCGCACCAGGCGGGCACGGTGCTGCCAGGTTACGTGCTGCAGACGGCCACCCTGGCGCTTGGCGTGGGCATCGGCGTGGTGTTGCTGGGTACGGCGTGTGCTGCGGCGGTGAGCCTGTTCGACTTTCCCGGTCGGCGCCTCTTCGAATGGGCGCTGCTGTTGCCGCTGGCCATGCCCGCCTATGTGCTGGCTTATGCCTGGACCGACGCGCTGCAGTTCAGCAGTCCGCTGCAGACGGCGCTGCGCCAGGGGCTTGGTGCAAAGGGTCCGCTGTGGCCCGACGTGCGCAGCCTCTGGGGTGCCGTGATCCTGTTCGTGCTGTGCCTGTACCCCTATGTCTATCTGTTGACGCGCACCGCGCTGGCCGAGCGTGGCGTGCAGATGATGGAAGCCGCGCGACTGCTCGGCGCGCCGCTGCGCCGCCGCGTACTGCAGGTGGCGCTGCCGCTGGCGCGTCCGGCCATCGCCGCCGGCATGGCGCTGGCGCTGATGGAAACGCTGGCCGACTATGGCGTCGGCGCGTACTTCGGCCTCAGCACCTTCAGCACCGGCATCTACAAGGCCTGGCTGGTGTTGAACGATCCGCTGGCTGCGGCTCAGCTGGCTTCAATGCTGCTGCTGGCGGTGGCGCTGCTGCTGGCCGCCGAGCGCCGCGCGCAGCGGCGCATGCGCTTTGCCGCCGGGCGCGCGGCACAGAGCAACGAGGCGCGACCAGTGCCGCTGCGGGGCAGGGCGGCCTTTGCGGCCTGGCTGCTGTGCGCCATGCCGGTGGCGCTGGGTTTCGTGCTGCCGGTGGCCTGGCTGCTGCGCATGCTGTGGGTCGAGGCGGCCACCTCGGAGATTGGCCTGCCCCTGCAGCGCTTTGTCGAATGGTCGCTGGCCAGCCTGCGGCTGGCGGCGCTGGCGGCGCTGGCCGCCACGCTGCTGGCGCTGGCCCTGAGCGTGGCCCAGCGCCGCGGCAATCCATCGGGCTTCGGCCTGCTGCCGATGATGACGCGGGTGGTGTCGCTGGGCTATGCAGTGCCCGGCGCGGTGATCGCGGTGGGCATCCTGCTGCCGCTGGCCTGGCTGCAGCAGCGCTGGCCCTCGTTGAGCCTGAGCGTGTGGGTCACCGGCACGGTGTTCGGGCTGATGTACGCCTACCTGGTGCGCTTCTCCGCCGTGGCGCTGCAGTCGGTGGAAGCCGGCCTGGCGCGGGTGCCACGCAGCATCGACGACACCGCGCGGCTTCTCGGCGCCACGCCGCGGCGCGTGTTCGTGCAATTGCACCTGCCGCTGCTGCGCCGCTCGGCGCTGGCGGCGGCGCTGCTGGTCTTCGTCGACGTGATGAAGGAGCTGCCGGCCACGCTGGTGCTGCGCCCCTTCGGCAGCGACACGCTGGCCGTCGTGGCCTACAACCTGGCGCGCGACGAACGCCTGGGCGAGGCGGCGCTGCCGTCGCTGGCGATCGTGGCGGTGGGGCTGCTGCCGGTGGTGCTGCTGTCGCGGGCGCTGCGCCAGCAGCAATAGCCCGCGCGGCCCGGGCTAGGTTCGGCCCCGGCTGGCCCCAAGGAGGCACACCTGGCCTTCGAACTCAAGCTCCGTCGCCGACCCGCACCGACTCATCAACCGGGCACTCGCAGGCCTGGACGTGCGTGGCATCGGCATGCCCGGGTCGAACGGCCCGATGATGGATTGCCCATGGCGGCTGAACGTGCGCCAGGTCGGCGCCCAGCCACTGCTGGACCGCATCGAGACCACGCCCTGGGTCTTTGGCTCCGCGGAGGCGGTGGACCAGAGGCTGCAGGTCCGACAGGCGATCACGGGCCGGGCGCACTGGGCGCAACGCCGGCTCCCGGCCATGAACCTGGGCCGAGCGGCGCCGCCGCAGCCGCCTCAGCCCGGCTCCGCCCGGATGGGCTTCAGCTGATGGCCGGCGCGTCGCCGCCCACGAAGTGCTTGCGCAGTTCACGCTTGAGCACCTTGCCGGTGGCATTGCGCGGCAAGGCCGCGATGAAGGCGATGTCGTGCGGCTGCTTGAAGCGCGCCAGCCGGCCGCTGCAGTGGCCCAGCACCTGGTCCTTGTCCAGCACCTGTCCGGGCTTGAGCACCAGCACTGCCAGGCCGACCTCGCCCCACTTGTCGCTGGGCACGCCGATCACCGCCGCCTCGGCCACCTGCGGCAGCTGGTACAGCACGTTCTCGACCTCGGCCGGGTAGACGTTCTCGCCGCCCGAGATGTACATGTCCTTCCAGCGGTCGACGATGTAGAAGAAGCCTTCGTCGTCGGTGCGCGCGGCGTCGCCGGTCTTCAGCCAGCGCCCTTCGAAGGCGGCCGTGGTGGCGTCGGGGCGGTTCCAGTAGCCGGGCGTGATGTTCGGCCCGGCCACCCAGAGTTCGCCGATCTCGCCGGCAGCGCAGTCCGCGCCCGTGTCGCCGACGATGCGCGCTTCGGTGTGCATCAGCACCTTGCCGGTGGAGCCGAGCTTGCGGATCGCGTCGGCCGGGTCCAGGAAGATGCAGGCCGGGCTGGTCTCGGTCATGCCGAAGCCCTGCATCAGCAGCACGCCGCGCTCGGCCCAGGCCTGCAGGATGGGCAGCGCACAGGGCGCGCCACCGACGCCGGCACTGCGCAGGCGCGACAGGTCGGTGGCGGCGAAGTCCGGGTGCTGGGCCATGAACTGGTACGGCGCCGGCACCGCGAAGAAATGGCTGATGCCGTGCGCCGGGTCGCCGATGAGCTGCAGCGCCTGGCCGGGGTCGAAGCCGCGCGTCAGCACCACCGTGCCGCCGGCATGCAGCACCGGGTTGGAGTAGCAGTTCAGGCCGCCGGTGTGGAACAGCGGCAGCACCGACAGGTGCACCGTGTCGCGGCCCACCCCGGCCGGGGTGCCGAGGTTGATGCAGTTCCACAGGTTCATGCCGTGGGTGATCATCGCCCCCTTCGGGTGCCCAGTGGTGCCCGAGGTGTACATGATGGTGACCACGTCGTCGTGCGTCAGCGCCTCGCGCGGCGCCGGCTGACTGCGGCCGGCATCGAGGGCGGCCTCGTAGGCGTTGGCCGCCGTGCCGCCGCGCTTGTCGATGCACAGCAGCGCCGCGACGCCGCACTGGCGCTGCAGGGCCTGAGCCGCCTCGGCGAATTCGACGTCGTGGATCAGCAGCTTGGGCGTGCAGTCCTTGAGGATGTAGTCCAGCTCGGGCACGGTCAGCCGCCAGTTCAGCAGCACGGCGATGGCGCCGCTGCGACCGCAGGCGAACTGCAGGTCGAAGTATTCGACCCCGTTGTGAGCCAGCAGGGCCACGCGGTCGCCTCGGCCGATGCCCAGCGAGCCCAGGTGCGCCGCCAGCGCGTCGGCGCGGGCATCGAGTTCACCGTAGCTCAGGCTGCGCGGCGGCGACACCTCGCGCACCGCTTCCTTGCCGGGGCGGTGGGCGCGGTGGTGGGCGATCCAGTCGTAGGCCGGCACCGCGCCATGCCCGCGCGGCCGCGAGCTGCGCAGGGCGGCAACGGCAGCGGCGTCGACTTCGAAATCATGGGGCGAGCGGGTCGACGCGCTGCGGATCATGGGCATTCCTCGCGGGGAGCTTGGGTGGGCTTGCCGGGCAGGGCCGTGGCGTTGCCGATGCAACGCGCCAGGTCCGCCTGGCGGCGCTGGTCCCGCCGACAGGAATCGAACCTGTATTTGCCGCTTAGGAGGCGGCCGTTCTATCCATTGAACTACGGCGAGCGCGGGCGCGATTCTGGCATGTGCTGCCGGCGGCAGATCAGTTCCAGCGCCAACTCCAGATCAGCTCAATCGAGTTCGATTCGCCCGATTGCGCGCGGATGGTGAAGCGCTGGGCGATGCGGTAGATCAGCTGCCAGTTGCCGGTGGTGGCATTCAGACCGCGCTCGTAGCCGACGTACCAGTTGCGCGACAGCTGCTTGCCCACCGAGACGATGGCGCCGCCGGTGGCCGTGTCGCTCTGCCGCACCGACAGGTCGTCCAGTCCGATGACGTTGAAAAGCTGGTCCAGCACGCTCGGCTCGTCGCCCGAGATCAGTGCCATCGCCGCGGCCTGCAGCAGCGCGGTGTCGCCCGAGCCCGGGCCTTCGCTGGCGCGCCCGCGCAGCAGCCAGCTCAGCTTGTCGGCATCCGACATGTCAGGGTCGGAGAACAGGCGCACGCGCGGCACCAGCACCGTGCCGGTGACCGCCACGCCGACGCGCACGTCCAGGTTCGGGCGGATGGCCTCGATATCCAGCTGAGGGTTCTCCACCGGGCCGTTGAAGGTGAGCA
>Ga0316600_10000316_pt1 | contig 24468 bp, 22 predicted proteins | sample OWC_soil_day5_CT_FD_207652 | JGI IMG/M metagenome (GOLD analysis project Ga0316600, IMG submission 207652) | Wetland soil microbial communities from Old Woman Creek delta, Ohio, United States - OWC_soil_day5_CT | ecosystem: Environmental > Terrestrial > Soil > Wetlands | place: USA: Ohio... | reverse complement strand
CGGTCGTGACGCAGGTAGTCGAGACCATGGACGCGATCAGCGAATCGTCGCAGAAGATGGCCGACATCATCGGCGTGATCGACGGCATCGCGTTCCAGACCAATATCCTGGCGTTGAACGCGGCAGTGGAGGCGGCCAGGGCGGGCGAGCAGGGCCGGGGTTTTGCGGTGGTGGCATCCGAAGTGCGTAACCTGGCTCAGCGCAGCGCCTCGGCGGCCAAGGAAATCAAGGCGCTGATCGACGACTCGGCATCCAAGGTCGATTCCGGCGGCAGACTGGTGCATCAGGCGGGTGCGACCATGGACGACGTCGTGAACAGCATCAAACGGGTCAACGACATCATGGGCGAGATATCTGCGGCCAGCAGCGAGCAGAGCGCCGGGATCGAACAGGTGAACCAGACGGTCACGCAGATGGATACCGTGACCCAGCAGAACGCGGCGCTGGTCGGGGAAGCTGCAGCAGCAGCGGAAAGCCTGCAGGAACAGGCGAAAAACCTGGTGCAGATGGTCAGCGTCTTCAAGACTGGGAACAGCCAGCCTGACGCGGCTACGGCGGTCGCCGCAGTGCCGCAGCGCCAGCCCGGGCTGAAACTGGCGACGGCCTAGCACGGACGTCATCGTACGAACATAGCGCGGATGCCGCCCCCGCGACGGACAGGGCGGCAACGGATTGAACGGTTTCCTTAAAGAGAGGAGAAAACGGAACCGGTGCCGGGGTCTCAGCCCCATTAAGAGACTTCGGCACCGCATTCCTTGTTTTGGTCGCGCCGCTCCGGCTGTATGACTCGGGGAGCCATGCCCTGTGGGGGGCTGGTACAGCTGGAGCGGCCATTTTTATCCGGGCGCACGTCGCCCGGTTTTTTTTGAGTGCGCGCTTGATTCTCTGCAAGCCGCCATCCGGACATCGTGCAACCATGCGTGCCATGCGCCGGAAAAGGCCCGTCACGGCCAGTTTCCCCGGCCGATTTTCCGTCACCAACCCGAAACCATCCGACACGATGCCATCCAGGACCCTCTTGAAACAGGCCGGACTTGTCGCCATCGGGCTGCTGCTCTTCGCTTGCGCAGGAATGGGGGAGCACAAGGCCACGACTGCCTAAAAACAGGACTGTCTCGGACTCAGGGGCGCCACCAGTGGGGCAAGGCGCGCCATGCATGCGAGGAGGCGATTGATTTCGCCCAAGCAGACGGCGCGCTCTTCCATGAGGCGCTGCTGGAACTGGCGCGCCTGAACGCGGAGCTGGGCGACTGAGTGGCCCATTTTCACAGGAATTGACAGCCTCCTTGTGCCTCTATGCGTCGGCATGAAGCGTGGAATAGTGGAGTGCGAAGGTTGAAGGAATCAGGCTCGGCAGCGGACCGTAAGGCGTCGCATGATAGGGATCAAATATGGATATGATGGTTAATCGATATAACCAACCTGTCTATAACTGATCGGTCGATATATTTCATCGTTTTATACATATTAAATAAATATCGTTGTCATCGCATCACTAGAGAGGCATGCTAGAAACTCGACAAAGGCGCTTCACACAAATGCTGACAAAGAAAAACCGCCGGAATCATTATTCTGCAATATGCGATCTTCTTCTCAAATCCGAATTGCTGAACAGGCTCCGGAGTGGCACGTCCAATTTTGGCATTTACCAGCGATGTTGCAGAAATCAATCTCATCAAAACCTTGAAGCGGCGATCTAGGCATGGCTGTTCGAGGAGCAGGCACGATATGAATTACGTACAACGGCAGGCAGGCCCTGGCAAACCACTTGTTGCGTTGCTGGGAATCATCAGTTTTCATCTTCTACTGGGTTATGCACTGGTCAACGGTCTCGCCCGGAATGCAGTTCACTTCATTAGGCAACCACTCACTGTAAGCCTGATCGGCGAGATCACGGCTGCGCATCCGTCTTCATTGCCGAAGGCTTCATCGCCGCCGCCGTCAGCGCCGCCAAAATCGACGGTGCGTCCGCAATCGGCTGCGATGAAGCCTTCACCGGAGATTCCTGTGCAGGGGACGACCCAGACTTCGATAACAACCGCTCGGAATGCCGGGCACGTATCTTCCCGCGAATCCGGTTCCGGCTCCGGTACGGGAACAGCTTCCGGCACAGGTTCCGGCTCTGGCACGGGTAGCGGGACATCTTCCGGCCCCGCAACGGGCAGCGTGGCAGTTGCCTGCCCGAATCACCTTGCGGTACGCAGTCAGGTTCCTTATCCGGCAAGGGCTCAGCGGCTTGGATTGTCCGGAGACGTTGTCGTGGATTTCACGGTGGATGTGGGCGGCCAGATCAGAGACATCGCACTCGTCCGTTCCACCAACAGCATCTTCAACAGCACCGCCAAGAACGCCGTCTCCATGTTCCGCTGTGTCGGGCAAGGCCGCGATATTCGCGTAAGAGTACCTTTCTCGTTTCATCTGGACGCGTGATGCCGCTTACACCAAGTTATACAGGAGAAAAGAATGACTTATCTAAAGAAAATCCATGCATATGCGATTGCCTTTTGCCTGGCTGCATCTGCTTTTACCGCCACGCCGGCCTTGGCGGAGCCCAATCAAGACGCTGTCCAGCAGGTCGTTCAGGCAGCAGCCCCTGCCGCAGTAAATGGCAAGCAAACCGTGGATAATCCCTACGGGTTGACGGCACTCTGGAAAGGGGGCGATTTCATCGCAAAGGCAACGCTGGCAATTCTCGTCCTTATGTCTGTCGGCAGTTGGTATGTCATCATCACCAAGCTGGCCGATCAGCACATACTGAATAAGCAGGCTAAAAATGCGAGCAAATCCTTCTGGGCTGCCGGCGAAGTCGAGCAGGCTGTCGAGACGCTGGAGGCAACCAGTGCCTATCGCTTCATCGCCAAGTCCGGTGCCGATGCAAAAATCCATCACCGCGGTTTGCTGGGTTATATCGATTTCAACGACTGGATCCAGCTCTCCATACAACGTTCCATTGAAAAAGTTCAGAACCGCCTTCAGGATAAATTGGCATATCTTGCAACCGTGGGTTCCACGGCCCCCTTTGTCGGGCTGTTTGGCACGGTGTGGGGTATCTACCACGCCCTGACGGCAATCGGCATCGCCGGCCAGGCATCTATCGACAAGGTCGCAGGCCCCGTGGGCGAATCCTTGATCATGACAGCCATAGGCCTTGCCGTGGCCGTGCCCGCCGTGCTTGGCTACAACTGGCTCGTCCGGCGCAACAAGATCGCCCTGGAACAGCTTCGCTCCTTCGGAGCGGACCTCCATGCAGTGCTGCTTGGTTCCGCGGCCGCCAATAAAGACGGGCAGGATGCAAACGTAGCCCGCTCCATCCACGCCTGAGGTCAACGGACATGGCCATGCAAGTTGCAAGCTCGGAAGATGATGATGTCATTGCCGCCATTAATACGACTCCTTTAGTGGATGTAATGCTGGTGCTCCTGATCATTTTCCTGATCACCATTCCTGTTGTCACTCAGTCCGTTCCCGTTAATCTGCCACGGGAAAGCAGCCAGATCCATGTGGTAAGGCCTGAAGGTATCAACCTGTCGATTTCCAGGAATGGAAACGTGTACTGGAATGAAATACCGCTCAGGGACAACGACGATCTGGCACAACGGCTTAAAACAATCTCCACGACATATCCCCAGCCCGAAATTCAGATTCGCGGCGACGAGGATGCGCCGTATGAGTACGTGGCCAAAGCCGTGCTTGCCTGTCAGCGTGCCGGAATTCAAAAACTCGGTTTCGTTACCGAGCCGCCTTCAAGCAACTGACGCAAGCATAAGGAACAGGTAAACATGGGTATCCATATCGGGACCGGTAGCGAATCGGATGACCTGGAAACGATGTCTGAAATTAATACGACACCGCTGATCGACGTGATGCTGGTTCTGCTGATCATGCTGATCATCACGATTCCGATCCAGTTACATTCGGTCAATCTTAACGTGCCCTCCCAGAATCAGCCTCTACCGGCAGTCCCGCCGGAGGTTGTCCGCATCGATATCGACCATAGCGGTATAACCCGCTGGAATGGCGAGATGCTTGCCGATCAATCTGCCTTCGAGCAGAGGTTGAATTCGGCCGCTTCACAGGCAGTTCAGCCGGAAATCCATATCAGGCCGGATAAACTGGTTCCCTACCGTTTTGTTGCCAAAGCCATGTCATCGATACAGCGCGTCGGCCTGACCAAGGTAGGATTGGTCGGTTCGGAAAAATCCATCTAAGAGGCAGGCTCTTCGGGTCGTTTAAGCGCGCTGAATCCACTGTTACTTTTCCATTGAGAATAAATCCGGAAGACATTCCAGTCTCCGACCCGCAGACGAATACCCGTTCAAAGGCCGGTATCGCGGGCTTTGGAGCCTATCCCGTCAGGTTTTGTCGAATTCATACCCGATGGAGGTTCTGGATGGGATGGGTATCGAAAGACGATGACTGACGTATAACGGATGACCTATGGGAAAAGATCAAGCCCCTTTTGCCTGTCCGCAAAGCGCATCCATCAGGTTGCCATCGGCACGGATTCCAGACCGTGATGCGATGAATGCGATTTTGTTGGTCTTGCGAACCGGCATGCAGTGGAATGCCTTGAACACTACCGGCATTTGCAGCCGTTCTGCCAATCGACATTTTCCCGGATGGCGGACGCAAGCGTGTTCGAGTGTTTTCGGCAAGAAGGTCTGCTTCTACGACTGGCTAAAAGGGATCGGCTGGAACTGGCTATCGCGCCCGGCAGACGAAGGCCGGCTCTTGTCTTGCTATATTGCTCCACCACGCCTGCGGCATCCGGTGGTCATCCGGCCTGATGAGATAGGTTGTTAGTGCATGAATACCGTTACTACCGGTATCCCCCGGCCGCCTTCGCCATCGGCGCCGGTTCGACGTAGTGCGCCTTTCCCTCGCAGACATCGAGCACATGCTCATGGAAGGCTATCAATCCTGGCCGATGCGCGACGCTCACCAGGGTGACGGCAGGCAGTCTGTCGATGACCAGCTTATAAAGGTGCGATTCGTTCTCCAGGTCGAGTGATGACGTCGCCTCATCCAGGAACAGAATAGCAGGTTTCTGCAGCAGTATCCGTGCGAACGACAGACGCTGCTGTTCGCCGGGGGAAAGCTGCCCGGACCAGTCATTCTCCTGACCGAGCCGGTCCTCGAAGCCGTCGAGCCGCACGGCACGTAACGCCTCGATGCATGCATCTTCCGAAAATTCCCACTCTTCGCTGGGATAACACAGGCAGGCCCGCAGCGATCCGATGGGGAGATAGTTCATCTGCGGCACAAACATCGACTTGCCGGGCGGCAAGTCGATGCGTCCGCCGCCGTACGGCCACAGGCCCGCGAGTGCGCGCAGCAGGGTGCTCTTTCCGACCCCGGAAGGGCCGCGCACCAACCATCGCTGACCCGGTGCGATGCACAGCTCGGAGATGGAACACAGCGCTTCACCGCTGGGCAAGTGCAACCGAAGTTTCTGGGCATGCATGCAGGCGTCCCCGGACCGTCCGATGGCGATTCCCCTGACGGGTTCGGCCTGCAGCAGCTTATCGAACTCGGCAAGCCGACGGTAAGCCGAACGCAGCAAAGCCAGATCCTTGTACTGGAAGATAAACCACGAAAACGACGTGCGTACTTGCATGAACGACTGGTTCAACTGCATCAATGCGCCCACAGTCAGCAAGCCCGCAAAATAGCGGGGCACAGTGATCAGGTACGGTACCAGGGCGCCGGCCTCGATGTAGCACGATTTCAGCAAGGTGACCCTCTTGGTGTAGTCGACGACCCTGTCCCAGTTCTGTCGCACGGTCGCGAAACTGGCGGTCAATCGATTCTCCTCCACGGAGCCGCCTTTGTAGAAGGCGACCTGCTCGGCATTCTCCCGCAGGCGCACCATCAGGTACCGGAAGTTTGCTTCGCACTGTTGCTGCTGGTAGTCGACATCGACGATGGGACTGCCGATCTTTTCGATCAGAAGCGAGCCTGCCAGCGCATAGATCAGCGCAGCCCAGAGCATATAACCCGGAATATCGATTGCATGGCCGGCCAGAGCGACGGACAAGGTTCCCGACAATCCCCAAACGATGATCGAGAAGCTGACCAGGTTGACCAGGTTTTTCAGCAAACCGAGCGATAGGTCCAGCACACTGCTTGCCATGATACGCAGATCGTCGGCAATACGCTGGTCAGGGTTGTCTGCACTCGCGCTGTGATTCTGCTGCTCGATTCGGAAATACGTATTGTCGCGTATCCAGCGCCGGACGAATTCACTGGTAATCCAACTGCGCCAGCGCATTTCCAGCACTTGTGCCAGGTAGGTTCTGACCGTATCGGTAGCGACGATGGAACAGATAAGGATGAACAGGTGCAACAGCAGCGGCCAAACTATATCAGCATCGCGTGCGACCAGCGCATCATAAAAATCCTTCTGCCAGAAATTGATGCGCGTAATCAGGTATACACGCATCATGTCGAGCGCCACGACAGCAGCGAGAAACCCCCGCGCAGACCAGCGTTCTTCCGAAACCCAGAAGGGCCGGGTGAGCGCCCATGACGACGCGAGGGAAAATTTCATATCCGTTTCAGGCCGAAATTTCATCAAATCATATTCGACATGCAATGGCAATTCGATCTCAATACTTGTAGGTCAGCGTCAAGGTGAAATTCCTGGGGTCGCCATAAGTGTTGTAGGTATTCGTTCCGCCCAGACGGGTGTAGTAAACCTTGTCTAACAGGTTGTTCGCATTGAGCGCCAAGGTGGTTTTCGGCGTGATCTTGTAGCTTGCCATCGCATTGACGACGGTAAATCCACCCTGTGACCTGACAGCTGATGTCCCGGTGCCAGCCGATGTGCCGCTCATCACGTTTGCGCCCAGGCCGAGGGTCAGGCCGCGCAAGAGATCATCCTGGAATTTTTTCGTTCCCCACAATTTCAACGTGTGCCGCGGTTCCCAGGTATCGAATACCAACCCCTGATCATCACTGTCCTTCAGGTATTTGGTATCCAGACGGGTATATCCGGCCTGGAGCTGATAACCGGGCGCAGGACTGCCTGAAATCTCGACCTCCCAGCCGCTGCTTTCCACCTCGCCCGACGCAACGTAATAATCCGGCGCGGCCGAATCCACCATCGGACGGTTTTTATCGCGCAGATTGAAGAGTGCGATGGAAGCGATCAATTTCTTGTCTAAAAACTCGCCCTTGCTGCCGATTTCCCATTGCCTGCCGACCCGCGGACGGAGCATGTCGCCACTTGACGTCAGGTTCGTTTGCGGAATGAAGATACTGGCAATGCTGGCATACAAGGAGATATTTTTGTTCACGTCATAGACCAAGCCTCCATACGGCGTAAATTCATCATTGGCCTTGGCGCCTTGCTGCCATGCGGTCGGCGTGGAAGGTGCAATACTTCTTGTTTCTGCATTGAAGTCGCTCAGGCGTCCCCCCACTATCAGGGTTAGCGGGTCAGCCGCCTTAAAGCTTAACTGGCTGTAAATCCCGCTTTGAGTCGTTCTCGACGCCCCGCCAAGGTTGTAGGGAAGATCGAAATCGGAGACCGTTTCCGAGTGCCCGAACGCGACGTTGGTGACCTTGGACGCCTTGACGCCGGCATAGGTATAGGAATACTCGTAATAGTTGTAGCCGACAAGCAGTTTGTGTTCGCGTCCCAAGAGCGTAAACGGCCCGCTTAAATAAGCGTCAAACCCGTTCCGGGTGTAGTCGTAATCATACTGACGTCTGCTATAAGTCAATGTATCGGTAGTCGGGTTGACTCCTGTAGATGCGTAGGCATCCTTGAAATAAAGGTCCTGCGTGCGCTGGCTGACCTTTATTTTCCCGACCCAGCCATTGTCGAAGCGGTGATCAACGTCGAGTGCAAGTTCTTTTGTGGTCGTATTGGTCCTTGCCCAATCCGGTGACATGTTGGTGGATCGATCGGCGTTGATCAATCCTCCAGTCGTCCAGGCGGGCAGTCCCATGGAGTTTGCCTTAACTCTGTCTTGCTGAACGGTTGCGGCCACGGAGACGGTCGTGGCCGGCGTGATGGACCAGTCCAGCGTGCCATATGCCAGCTTCTTGTTGTCATGGGTCTTATCGTAAAAAAAATCACGGTCCAGCCCAGAGAGGACGGCACGACCGCGAAGGGTTTTGTCCTCATTCAGGGGGCCGCCGACATCGATCGTCGTCGAATAATTATTCCAGCTGCCAACGGACGTGGTGCTTGTCAGGGCGAATTCGCTCGGAGCGCGCTTGCGCACGAGATTGACGACTCCACCGGGATCGCCGACCCCGGCAAAAAGGCCTGCCGGACCGCGCAATACTTCGACACGATCATAAATGGCAAGATCGAACTGCTGATACCCAGAGAGAGCGCTGTATGCTGGTATACCGTCATACATGACGGACATGCTATAACCACGCGAATAAAACTGGCTCTGGGTGCTGTCATTGGAAACGGCAGTCACGCCGGTCACATTGGTAAGCGCATCCGTAACGGTTTTCAGATTTTGTTCCTCGATGCGCTCCTGCGTGATTACGGAAACCGAATTGGGTACTTCACGGATGGAAACAGGTTCTTTTCCGCCCACCGAAACATCGCTGACGTAGCCTGAGCGCTTGGCTCGGACGTCCACGGTTTCCAGGGTCTGGGCCGCGGAGTTGGCCGACTTTTTCGACGATTCTGTGGCCAGAGTTGCATTTTCTTTCGAATCTTCGGTCGTTGCCTTGTTGCTTGATTCCTGAGCCAAAACCGGGGTATGCGCAACTGCAACCAAGGCAGCAAGCAACAAGGCCGATTTCGCGTTGCGCTTTGCTTTCTTGAAGTTCTTACGCGACATATCAATTACTCCTATTTAAAACGAGATTGGCTCCAACAACCGATAGCCGTTCAGCCGGATGGCACTTGGCCACCTATTGTTCCCGGCGCCGGGTTTTGTAGAACGAATCGCTTTTCCTTAAAAATCTAGGTATTCAAAACAATGAAACCGGTCAAATCGATTGCCTCTCGAATGCCGCTCGCGCCGACTTTGGCCGCATCGAAATCGACTGTGACCTGCTTCGTTTCGAGAACGACATCGACCTGATTGATGCCATCGATGGCTTCGATTGTTTTTTTCAGCCGCGAAGAACAGCCGCCGCATTTCATGCCATCAACCTTGAATTCCACCATGCTCATTTCATGTATCTCCTGAAAATTAAAAATAACGACGCAATCGAAAAAATCATCGTTTCTTCGGACGCCAACGGTTCAACAACAAGGAATTGCTGACTACCAGTACGGAACTCATCGCCATCGCCGCTCCGGCGATTACCGGATTAAGCAGGCCTGCAGCCGCGGCTGGAATGCCAAGCGCATTGAAAAAGAAAGCAAAGAACAGGTTCTGGTGGATCTTTCGGACTGTGGCGGAAGACAATTCAATCGAAGCGGCGACTGCAAGCAAATCGCCATGCACGAGCACTACATCGGCCGACTCGATGGCAATGTCCGACCCTGCTCCAATGGCAAAGCTGACATCGGCCGCAGCCAGTGCGGGTGCATCGTTGATGCCATCGCCCACCATGCCGACGCCTTCGCCGTATTCGGACTTCAAACGGTTCACTTCAGCCGCCTTGTCCTGTGGCAGAACTTCCGCCGCGAAGCGTGTTATTCCCACCAACTGCGCAATTGCCTGGGCCGTGTGACGGTTGTCGCCCGTCAGCATGACCACGTCGACACCCATGCTTTTCAGTTTCTGTATCGCCTCGCGCGAGGTATCGCGTACGCGGTCGGCAATGGCGATATAGCCTGCAGGAATACCATCGACGGCAACGCCGACAAGCGCTTTGCCCTGTTCCTGTGCCGCCTCGGCACGCTTGCTGACCTCAGACCAGCGATCTGCGGCATCTGCCGAACCAAGCTGCTGGTGAATCCAGGAAGATGACCCTAATAGGACCGATCTGCCTCCGACGCGTCCGCTTACTCCCCTGCCGGGCACGGCTACGAAATCGGTCACAGGCAGATCCTCGATCCCTTCGGCCTGAGCTTTCTGGATGATGGCGCGGGACAAAGGATGGGCAGACCCGGTCTCAACAGCGGCGGCCCAGCGCAGTAAATCCCGTTCATTCGCAGGGCTGACTGTGAACAGGTCGGTAACCTCGGGACGGCCCTGTGTTACCGTACCGGTCTTGTCGACAACCAGCATGCGCAGCGATTGAGCCCGTTCCAGGATTTCTGCATTGCGGATGAGGATGCCTGCACGGGCGCTAAGCCCCGTACCCACCATGATCGCGGTTGGCGTCGCAAGGCCCAACGAACAGGGGCAGGCAATGACGAGCACAGCCACGGCATGCACCAGTGCGGTGGAAAACGTTCCTGTGATGAGCCAGGTAACCGATAGCGTCAGGATGGCAATCGCCAGCACGACAGGCACGAAAACGGATGAGATGCGGTCGGCCAGTTTTTGGATCGGCGCTTTTGATCCCTGAGCCTCATCGACCATGCGAATAATCTGGGCCAGCAATGTGTCCGAGCCGACGCCTGTGGCACGAGCGCGCAGCGCGCCCATCTGGTTGATGGTGCCTGCATGGATGCGGCTGCCGCGTTCCTTGGTCACTGGCAGGCTCTCGCCGGACAACATGGCCTCGTCGACGCTGGAGACTCCCGAGATGACGTTTCCGTCGACGGGAACTGACTCGCCGGCAGCCACAACAAAGATGTCTCCAATCAGCAAACTGCCGGCATCGACTTCTATCAACAGTCCATCGCGTTCGACCCTGGCCGTCTTCGGCCGCAGCTGCAGCAACGCGCGGATCGCCGACGATGTCTTGCGCCTGGCTCTGGCCTCCATCAGACGACCGAACAGGATCAGTGTGACAATGGTCGCGCTGGCTTCGAAATACACATGATCGTGTAAATCGAGCAATGTGACCACGGCGCTGTACAAATAGGCAGAAGACGTACCCAGCACGACCAGCACGTCCATATTGGCCGAACCGCCGCGCACGGCGTTCCATGCTGCCCGGTAAAAGCGCCGCCCGGCCCAAAATTGCACCGCTGTGGCCAGAGCCCATTGCAGCCAGCGCGGCAATTCGTCGCCGTGGTTCATCCCGACGCCGGCAACGGAGAGCGATGCCCAACTGAACATGGAAAACATTTGCACGAACAGTGGCAGCGTCAGCAATATGGCACCTATCAACGTCCACCGTTGACGGTCCCATTCTTTGTTTTCGCGGTTCTCCTGTTCTTCGATTTCGGCTACGCCAAGGTCATGCGCTTCGCTGGCTCCGAAACCGCATTTGCGAATTCTGCCGGTCAGGTCCTGGACCGACACCAGCCCCGGTATGTATTCGACGCGAACCCTGGAAGCCGCGAAATTGACGTTGGCCTGCACGCCGTCCACTTTGTTAAGTACGTTTTCAATACGGCTGGCGCACGCAGAACAACTCATCCCTGTCACATCGAGCAATGCGACTGCGGGCTGCACGGAGAATCCCGCTTTGCCCAAGCGTTCGACAATCGTCGATAGCGTGCTCTGGCGGCTATCGTATTCAAGATGCACGCGCTCGCGGGCGAAACTGGCTTCTGCCCTGACTCCTGGCAATTTGTTGAGGGCGCGTTCTATGGTGGCCGCGCAGGCGGCGCAGGTCATGCCGCTCACTCTAAATTCAGTGATTGTGGACGATGATGCATTCACGCTTTATTTCTTTCAAGACGAGGGGAATCGGCGCAGCAGGATCGGATGCCAGGATGGGCTGCATCTGCTGCGTTCGAGTATGAAGACGGCGAAGCCTCACCAGATTCGCTGCCGCGCAGGTCGCTCAAAATGGGGCAGCAATCCGGCAAGCCATGGCCCGGACATGCTTCGATCAGGCGCGACAGGTGGTCCCGTACGGCTTCCATGTTGTGGATCAGCCGGTTGATTTCGGCCAGGCGCTCGCTGGCACGCTGTCTCACGCCCTGTACCCCGTGTTCACCGTCGGCGGACAGGTTCAAAAGGTCGCAAACTTCGGCAAGACTAAAGGTCAAATCTTTTGCTCGACGAATGAAGCGCACGCGTTCGAGTGCGGACGCATCATATTCCCGGTATCCGGAAGCGCGGCGTTGCGGTGCAGGCAACAGCCCCATCCGTTCGTAATAGCGGATCGTGTCGATGGAGACGCCCGCCTGTTCCGCGAGGCTGCCTATGGTAAAACCGCGTGTGGATTTCGTATTCATATGGACTGATCTTAAGTCTTGACCCGAGACCACAGTCCAATACTCATTTTTTCTATGCTTATTTCAAAAATTGCTAAGAAGAAATTGTTTTCCGCTCAAGTAGCGACTTTTTAACCTTGTCACAGGGATAGTCAATCGATCATTTAGAACGATGAAATAAGGGGAGCCTGAATCCATGCCAGAAAAATTAAAATTTTCAATGCCTGCCGGCACCATCACGGCAAGACGGCGACCATACAGCGCATGCCCTACGGCCGGTATTGCGGGCAGGGCGGCTGAGCTCCATCGGAGGACGGGTTGTCGTGGAACGCGCGCGGCCTGTATCCGCTATGCCTCAAGCTGATGAAGCGTCGATTGACTTGCCGTAAACAGGCCAGTTCTCCTGATCTTATGATGACCGGACACAATCACAAGGAGGAGAAAAGCATGAAAAAGAGAGCCAGCGCTACCGCGCTTGTTCCTATCCTTGTCGGCGCCCTGCTGGCCTGCGCCGCTCCCGCTATTGCCGCGGACCAGAGCACGTGGCCGGGAACGAAGTCGGGCGAACCTACCCCGAAAGTCAAGGGGATGCCTTTTACACTGGCGAAAAATCTCGCCAATTTCGACGACCTCGATTTCCGCGTGTACACGGGTCAGCAATGGCAGGATCTTCACAAGAGCCACACGGATGACGTCGTTGTTCACTGGCCGGACGGTCACCAGACCAAGGGCATCAAAAAGCACATTGAGGACCTGAAAGTGATGTTTTCGTTCGCCCCGGACAACCGGATACAGGAACATCCGGTCCGGTTCGGCACGGCGGATGGCCAGTGGACAGCCGTAACCGGCTGGCTGCAAGGCACTTTCACGAAACCGATGACCATGCCGGACGGTAAGACTATCCAGCCTACCGGCAAGGCTTACCGCATTCCGATGGCAACCATCGGCCACTGGAACAAGGAAGGCCGCATGTTCGAGGAATACCTTTTCTGGGACAACGGCGAATTCATGAAGCAGATCGGATTGGGACAATGAGCGGAGTGGGGCGGTAAGCGCCTGCGAGGCCGGGGATTTTTTCATCCTTGCGGTTGCCTGCCTTTTCCTGATCGGCGTGCATTCACGCGGTACGCTCTACGGCAAGCTTCGCCCCGTCACGCCGGGTGCATCCAGTCCGCATGACCCGAGCAATCGATAGAATGCGGCGGCTAGGGGCGAAAGGGAACGTTCTCGCAACTGTAGAAGATAAAACGGACGCACCAGCTTCTCTGCCGGGAAGTCCACTGCCGCCAGCTCGCCCAGCCGGATCAGTTCGCGCACCGCAGTCGTCGGCAGTATAGCCATCCCGGCCCCTTCGGCAACCGCGCGGGCAATGCCCACGTTGCTGCCGAATTCGATCATCCGCCTTGGCCGGATGCCATGTTCCCGCATCACTCGTTCGCTCACGTCGCGGGTGCCGGAACCGTTTTCCCGCAGCAGCCAGGTTTCCTTGCTCAGCTCGTCCGCGCCGATGAGGCGCTTTTGCGAGAGCGCCGATCCGGGATGGACGACAATGCACAGTTCATCGTCCCGCCAGTGTGACGAGACGACCCGGGGATCGTCGACGGTTCCCTCCACTAGCCCGATATCGATATGGCACTCGATGAGTTCCGTGCTGATGGCCCGGGTGTTGCCAACGCGAACGTGCAGGTCGATGGTCGGATAATGCCGCGCAAAGCCGGCGACGTAAGACGGCAACCAATAGCTGGCAATGGTGAAGCTCGCGCCGACGACCAGGCGTCCTTGCCTGAGCCCGATGCGGTTCTGAACGTCTTCGACAGCCGCGCGCTCCAACCCGAAAATTCCGCGCGCATGCTCGAACAGCGCCGCTCCGTTGTCGGTCAGGCGTATGCCGCCCCGTGGTCCTGTGGCGGTGCGCTCGATCAGGTCCAGTCCGATCTGAAGCTCCAGTTCGCGCACGGCCTTGGATACGGCAGGCTGGCTGATAAACAGGACGCGTGCCGCGCCGGAAAAACTTTGCTGCTCGATGACGGTAAAGAACACGCGCAGGTGATGCAGGTTCAAAGCCATAACAAAAATTCATGGATAGATGAGAAATATGAATTTGAATTATATATAGCGCAAGACTACTCTGCGTCTGTCAATCAGCTTGTGAGTGAGGAATGACAGATGAATAGAGTGCTTTCGTATTTTGTGGAAATGATCCGGGAACGATGTACAACCGCCGAATGGTGGTTCGGCGTCCTGCTGGCGGGAACCGTCGGCGCGGCCGGCATGCTGGCCGCCGAGCTGGAATGGGCGAAACGGCTGGGCCTGAGTGCGCTGACGATGGCGATCGTCCTGGGCATGATCGCAGGGAATACCGTTTACCCGTCCATCGCTCCGCGTACGTCCTCCGGCGTGGATTTTTCCCGGAACCAGCTGTTGCGCGCTGGAATCGTCTTGTACGGATTTCGCATCACCTTTCAGCAGATCGCCGACATCGGCTGGGCCGGGCTGGTCATCGATGCGCTGGTCGTATCCGTGACATTCTGGCTGGCCGTGCAACTGGGCACACGCGTGTTCAGGATGGACCGGCAGACGGCCATGCTGATCGGCGCAGGCGCGTCCATCTGCGGCGCTGCGGCGGTCTTGGCGTCGGAACCGGTCGTGAAGGCGCCTGCCCACAAGGTCGCCGTTGCCGTTGCCACCGTCGTGCTGTTCGGCACGCTCGGCATGTTCATTTATCCGCTGCTCTATCCGGCCCTGGGATTGTCCGAGCATGCCTATGGGGTCTATGCCGGATCGACCATCCATGAAGTCGCCCAGGTCGTCGTGGCCGCCAGGAGCGTGGGCGAGGAGGCGGCCGCGACGGCCGTCATCGTGAAAATGCTCAGGGTCATGATGCTGGCTCCCTTCCTGATCGTGCTGTCCATTATCCTGCGCAAGGAGACGGATGGCGGAGAGGTAGGGAGTACGGCGGGGCATACGGCAAGATCGCCCATCACGATCCCGTGGTTCGCGGTTTTCTTCATAGTCGCCAGCGCCGTGAACTCGCTGAATGTCCTGTCCTCGCCGGCAATCGGAATCCTTACCGATATCGACAACGCGCTGCTGGCCATGGCGATGGCCGCGCTGGGACTGCGCACGCATGCAGGCGCTATTCGGCAGGCGGGCGGCAAGCCCCTGCTGCTGGCCGCCATCCTGTTCGTGTTCCTGGTGGCGGGCGGGTATGGGGTCAACCGGATGGTCATGTCCGTTCTGGCGTCAAGCTGACAACGCTGAAAGGGGGAGAGCAAGCGGAGGGCTCTCATTTCCCTGACGGCTTCTGATCCTTACTTGGGGGTGCCGTTTTTGCCGGAACGGCTGGCGGCGATGCAGTCGTGCCGTCTTTCGGGCCGGGGCGCTGCTTCCAGTTCTTCCGTTTCCGGTCCCGCGGTTTTTGACTGGCGACCGCAAAAATGATGGCCATGGTTTTCTCCGTTGTTAAGCCAAACCCGACATGGATGGTGTTCGCCTGATGAAATCGTATCCGTCGATCCCGTTTTTCCGGGCAGCTAGCGATAACGCGACTCGACCAGGTCGATTTCGCGCACCAGCTTGCTCGCCATCTCGTCGGAGATGATGTCGTCACGCAGCAGGTGGTACATCGATTCGCGTTCGGCATGCAAGCCCACCAGCCGCAGGTCGCGTTCGGCCTGGTCGACCATGTGCAGGTGGTCCGCCTCGTTTTCCGTGCGTTTCAGCCGGAGCTGGTACAGGGCGATCACGCGTGCGGCCGCGCCTGCCAGGATATCGGCCTTATCGCTTTCGTGCGGCATGCCGTAGCTGGCTTTTTCGACGGCGGCGATGGCCGCGCTGGCGGCAACCTGGCGGACCCAGTCTTCTCCCACTTCCGGACCCGGCTCTTCAGGCAGTTCCAGCCCTTTCAGCAGCCTGGGCAAGCCAATGCTGGCCAATACCAGCGACAGCAGAATGACGGATGCAGCTAGGAACACCGCCAGATCGCGCCCCGGAAATGGCGAACCATCCGGCATCAGGACGGGCAGGGTCAGCACGCCGGCCATGGTGATTGCGCCGCGCACGCCGGCGAGCGAGGTCGCCAGGACGATGCGCCAGTGCGGCGTCCTGATCTGCTCGCCGCGCAGCGACGCCCTGAACAGCGTCAGGCGCAGCGAGGCCCATACCCACACTAGGCGCAGTGTCACCAGTCCGAGAGTGATCGCCAGTGCATAGACAGCCAGCCACCAGGTATTCAACTGCCCGCTCTGTTCGACCGAGGTCGCCGCGCCGCGCAGAATGTCGGGCAATTGTTCGCCTAGGAGAACGAACATGATGCTGTTCAGGGTGAATTGCACGGTGTCCCATACCGCCGCCCTCTGGAGCCGCGTGGCCGCATGCGCGCGGCCGCTCAGCTCGACATAGCTCATCGTGATGCCCGCAGAGACAGCGGCCAGAATGCCCGAGGCATCCAGGTGCTCTGCCAGCAGATAGGCGCCGAACGGCATCAGCAAGCTGGTCAGGATCGGGGAGCCCTTTTCTTCGCCGAAATGATGCTGCAGCCAACGCTGGACAGAACTCACGGCCAGGGTAAAGAGTATTCCGGCCGCGATCCCGGCCAGCGCCACCCACAAGAACATTTGCGATGCCGAAATGAGCGAGAAGGAGCCGGTCAGCGCCGCCGCCACGGCAAACCGGAAGCAGACCAGGCCGGTCGCGTCGTTCAGCAGGGATTCGCCTTCCAGGATGTGCATGAGCCTCTTCGGAATGGGCGCGCGCCCCTTGATGGCCGACAGCGCGACCGGATCGGTGGGCGATACGATGGCGGCCAGTGCGAAGGCGACCGGCAGCGGCATGGCGGGTATCATCCAGTGAATGAGAAAACCCGCCCCGACCACGGTGAAGATGACCAAGCCCAGTGACATCTCCAGGATGGTCGCCTTGTCGCGGAACAGCCCTTCCTTGGGGATGCGCCATCCGTCCAGGAACAGCAGCGGGGGCAGGAATAGCAGAAAAAAGATATGCGGGTCCAGCGTCACTCCGCGCTTGAAAACGCCGGCGATCACCGCGCCCAGCACAATCTGGATCAGGGGCAACGGAAGAGAAAATGGAACGATGCGGACCAGGTAACCGCTGGCGATCACCGCCAGCAGCATTGCCAATACAACTTCTATCGATTCCATCTTGTACTGTTTTCCTTTGCTTGAATCATTGACCGGGGGGCGGCGCTCTGGGGTGAGGGAGCGCCGCTTCTATGATAGGCAGGATTCAGAGTGCTGCCTATTCGGGTTTTGACGTACGTGCCTTCAGCCGCCTCACGGCGAAAAGGGGCGCTTTCAGGTTGGTCGAAACCTGTGTGTACGTGTTTTACGTACGGGGGTTGAGGTTGACTTGGCCTGCCGGTTTTTGAAAAGATCGCCTTCCTGGTTGCCAGTTCCTTCTTGTCATGTATCCTTTCCCGTTATGTTTTCACCGAAATTGAAGCAATGGCCGGTAGAGATCGCCTTTGTCGCGCTTTACGTCTTTCTTGACTGGGCCAGCTACCTGTCTCCCTATGAAGGGCTGAACCTGACTCCGTGGAATCCCGCACCGGCGCTGGGCATCGTTCACGTCATCCGGTATGGCTGGAGAGGGGCCATTCCGCTGTTCGTGGGGATTGCCGCGAGCGATATCGTGGTCCGCTCGATGCCGGGCAACTGGGGGGCCACGCTGCTTCTCAGCGGCGTGTTGTCCGCAGGGTATGCGTGCCTAGCCTGGATGCTGAAAAGGCACTCGCCGGATGGCCGGTTTTTCGCCAAGCCGGCGGATTTTTTCCGCTGGTCGATATGGGTGGTCATCGGGTCGCTGATAATCGGCACTGCGTATGTTTCCGCGCTGGTGGCGGTTGGTCTGTTGCCGCTCGACCGATGGCTGACGGGCCTGATCCGTTACTGGGTGGGGGACAGCGTCGGCATCTTCATCGCGATGCCCCTGTTCTGGTGCCTGTCCGACGCGGCCAGGCGGGCGCAATTCGTCCAGCGGCTCGCCAACTGGGAGACCGCGGTCTATTCCCTGGTGATGCTGGCGGTCCTCTGGATCGTTTTCATGGTCGATACGACCACGAGCTATCGCTACTTCTACATCCTGTTTTTGCCGCTGGTATGGGCGGCGTCGCGGCAGGGCCTGATTGGGGCGGTATTCAGCGTCTCGATCCTGCAGGCAGGTCTGGCCGTCGCCGGGTTTCATCAGTATCTGGCGGACATTTCACTGTTCGAGCTGCAGCTCCGCGCCTTTGTCATTGCGCTGGTGGGCTTCATCATCGGCGTGGCAATCGACGAGCAGCAGCGTTCCGCAGCCGAGTTGCGCCAGACCGCAAGGCTGGTCGTCGCCGGTGAAATGGCCGGCGCGCTGGCGCACGAGGTAAACCAGCCGTTGACGGCGCTCTCCGCTTATGCGGCAGCCTGCGAGAGGCTGATCGGCCATCCTGAAAAGACCACGCAGCTTGGGGAAGTCCTGCAGCGATTGTCGAATGAAGTTCAGCGCCTGTCGAATGTCATCCGGCGGCTGCGCGATTTCTTCCGGACCGGGGCGACCGTGCTCGAACCGGTACCGCTGCGCGATCTGATGAGGGACGTCTGCGCACCTTTCCAGGACCAGGCGCGCCAGTCCGGGATCGGTTTTCACATCGATCCGTTGCCGGATGTCGAGCTTCTGCTTGACCGGCTCCAGGTCGAGATCGTATTCAGGAATCTGCTGATGAATGCGTTCGAGGCGGTAACGGAACTCTCGCGGGCGCATCAACCGGCCCATGCTCCGGAGATTCGCATCCTGAGCCGCCTGTCCGTCAAAAAGCTGACCATTGATGTCGTGGACAACGGGCCGGGCGTGCCGGAAGACTCGCTGGAACAGGTTTTCGAACCCTTCGCCTCGACCAAGTCCAGCGGGTTGGGCCTGGGGCTGGCGATCAGCCGCGCCATCGCCGAGGCGCACGGCGGCTCTCTGGCCATTTTTAGCAGGCATGCCCCCGGCGGCAGGGGAGTGTGCTTTCGGCTCGAATTGCCCCTGGATGCCGGAGAAGGAGGAATCCGTGAGTAATACCGTCTTTATCGTCGATGACGATGCGTCCGTCCGGGACTCGCTCTCGCTGCTCCTCGGTTTGCGCGGATACCGGACCATCCTCTTTGCCGACGCGGAAAGCTTTCTCGGCGCGTACCGGTCGGACTGGCGTGGCTGCGTGCTGCTGGATCTGAGAATGCAGGGAATGGATGGGCTGGCCCTTCAGCGCACCCTGCGCGAACGGGGGGTGACGCTGCCGGTTATCATCGTCACCGGCCACGGCGACGTGCGTTCCGCGCGAGAGGCGTTTCGCCAGTTTGCCGTCGATTTCCTTGAGAAACCGGTCGACGAGCGCCATCTGGTCGCCGCCATCGAAGAGGCATTCGCCCAGCAAAGCGCCGAACTGAAGCACTTGCAGCAGACGCAGGATTTCCTCGCGAGGATGGCGACTCTGACACCCCGCGAGAAGGAAGTCCTTCAATGGGTGATCGCCGGACGCCACAACCGGGAAATCGCGGAAATATTGGACATCAGCGTTCGGACCGTCGAGGTGCACAAGGCGAGAATGATGTCCAAGCTGGACGCATCCAGTATTCCACAACTGATGCGGATGAGTCTTGGCACCTTGGAGCATCGCGAGCGGTGATGCCTCGGTTGGGCGAGCGCGCCCTGTGGCCGTTATGGCGGACGGGGCGGCGGCAAGGGCGTGGGCTCGACCCGGCCCGTGAAACGGTCAGGGAGCGGGTCTGGCGATCCAGTCCGTCATGAGCCTGACGGTCGATTTCTCGGCGCCGATAAAGCCGTGGTAATGCAGGGGTTCGCACGGATCGCCCTCCGGCTCGCCGGCTTCGCTCACCATGACCAGTCTTTTTACCGGCGCGTTCGTCAGGGCGCGGAGAATGGCAGGAACCTCATGCGGCGCGCATACCCTGCATTGGTCATTCGCATGATGAACGACGAGGACGGGTATGCGGATGGCGGCAAGGTCCTGCGTCGGAACCGCGCCGGTCTTCTTGTAACTGACCACGCTCGATGTCAGGACGATTCCTGCGAGGCTGTCGTTGCCGAAGGCAATGGCCGCAGCCGTTGCGGACACGGTGCCCCTGCTGGTGCCCGCCAGCCATACCGGCAGGCCCGAGTCTTTTTTCACGTACTGGACCACTGTCTTGATGTCTTGCATGTGCTCCGGCGAGATCCGGTCCGCGTAATCCAGATCGTTCTTGTCGGACGGTTTGCCCATCACCGCCACGTTCAATCCGGCATCGGCAAAATAGTCTCGGGACCGGATGAGAAAATTCCTGCCCATGGGCTTGCCGTCCCGGATTTGCCCCAGGCCGCCCGCACCGCCGGGAAGGAGTATCACGGTTGCCTTTGCCCCGTCCCGTGTCATGTAGAAGACGGGAACCGTTACCCCGGTGCGTGTCCGGATGTCGATCATCCGCTCGGCGGCAAAGGCGGGGAGGGTGAGAGCTGCTGCCAGCAAAATCATCAGGATGCGCATATCGATTCTTTCGACTCGTCAACAATAAGCAATCATGGTTCGTTTGCGACCTGACTGCAACTCACGGCAATCCATCGCGATAAAAAATGGCTGGCATTGGCGCAACGAAAAAAGCCCGGTCGGCCGGACCGGGCCTTCGACGTGCACTTTCCGATGGATCGAGGTGGCTTGCCGTCTCACTGTGGCAGTGCCATAACGGAAAAAGTGCTTCTCTTTTTATACGGGCGGCATGCCGAACCGGTTTTCCTGCTCGTCGCCTTTGCAGGCCAGCCAGTAAAGCACGAAAAAGATGCCGATGATGGTGAAGTAGAGAAGCTGCCGCCAGCCGCTGCGGTTGGTGTCATGCAGCCGTCGCGTGGCGGCGGCAAGGGCGGGAATCATCAGCACGAGGTTGACCACCGTGGAAAGGACGCGCGTCCGGTCGACCAGCATCGCTCCCCAGCTGAGAAGGAGGCAAAACAGATAAAACCACCAGTATTCCGCTCTTGAAGCGCGGCCTTTAAAGGTTGCGAACTTGGAAAAGCAGGTGGAGATGGCCTTGCCGAATATCATCGGTTCGGCGGCGGGGCCTGAAGCGGGCATGGCATACGTACCAAATGTCGTCTCGACGCGGGTACCGCAGCTTCCGCAGAATTGGGCTCCATCAGGGTTCTCTTTGCCGCATTTTGTACAAAACATAGGCTTCCTTTATAAGAGTGCTGCCGGTTGTGCTTGAGGGTGAATCGTTATTCGCCAGGCGTGCCTTCCTGGTGTGTCCGCACATGGCATGGTGGGACCCTTGTACGGTAAATCGGAGCCAAGGAATATTTGCACGATTTTCTTTGGCGAAATAGTACTACATGACAAGATGCCAATGGCACGGATGCTTACCCATTTTGTGGTTATTTCCTGACAGTGCTGGATGGGCGGGCAGGGTGTATCGGACGTGCAACAGGAAGCAGCCCGTATCAAGAGACTATCCGTCTGGAACGGGAGCGCAGGCCACCGAGCTGCAAGACGCGGTTATCCGGTTATTCCTGCGGCTTTTTATGGGGTGCGGCAAGCCGATCATGCTATCGACTGGTTGATCATTCTTGGCAGCCTTTCCGGAACCGGATAGGCTGTCGCTACTGTTTCGATTTTGCCATGTGGGTTGGGCGTGCCGGGGCATGAAGCGCGTTCATCGCGTCACTGCCTGAAACTTTGCCATAAGGAGCCTTTACCTTGAAAAAATGGGCCATTTTCGTGTTTGCCGGAATCCAGTTCATGTGCCCGGCGGCGGCTGCCGACATGCCAAAGGAATTGATTGGAAATTACAACGAAATAAGCGACAAGACGCTATGCGGCAAGGAACAGGATTTCATGCTGCAAATAAAACAGCAAGAAGTCACGTTTGGACTGGAAGTGATTTGCAAACCGGGTAACGTGGTCAAGGAAGGTAAGGGCAACTACACGATCGAACTGACCTGCAACCACGAAGATCAGGAAACTGCCGATACGTCCACCTTTTCCCTGAAAGGAAAGACCCTGGAGGTAAATGATCCCACGGAATCCGGGAGTGCCGTGTTCATCCGGTGCGATCCATGAGCCAGTCGGCGCAATAAAAAAGCTCACCACATGGTGAGCTTTGTTTATGTTACGGCTTGCGTTTCCGCTTCTTCTCGCCGTAGTAGTTGATGTAGAAAATGTTTCCTATGGCCATCAAGGCCAGTGCGATGAGTATGTTCATCATGATTTCACCTCATGTTGACATTCTATCACTTTGCCGGAAAGTCCGCCTGATCTGCCGCAAACGGACGGCCTGTTGCCGCGCATGGATGAGACGGGCCCGATACCCGTGCGCGATGATCATGGCGGCTGGCGTTTTCCGTCCATTCCTTGTCAGTGCGTCCAGAATCGCTTCTATCGCTCTATCCCGCATCGCCGCGGATTCGGTTGTGGCTGCCCGTCCGGATCGCCGTTACCGCTGTCGAACCGTCAACCAGTGACGCATTGAAAAAGGAAACGTATCAGGTCGTATGATGCAACCGTTTGTTGCCTGAATGGCCACTGACGGGGTGATATCGGAAATAGTCCTGAAGGAGGACTGATCCATTCAGGAAGGATGAGCCATGAATACATGCGATGGAACAGGCGCCCGCAAATGAGTCGCGGGGCGCCAGCATCATTTCGCGTTTTTCAGCTGCTGCGCATTCCGGAGAAAGAATTGCTTGTCGTCCTCGGAGAAGAGAGCGAGCTGGTCGAGGGCGGCCTGCGTGCCGTTCTTGTAAAACACGGTGAACCTGAAAATGAAAGCCGAGTATTTTTTCGCTTCCAGCCAGGCGTTGCTGCTGCCGGTCGGGTCGCCATTTTCGATCTGCCCGATCCAGCTGCCGTTTTTCAGCTTGGGATGATCGTCTTTAATGAGCAGGATGGCCGGGTCGCTCGGAAAGACGTTCTCGACCGTGATTTTGGCTATCGCGTCGTTCGTTTTTGACTTGAAGCCGAACGACCAGATCAGGGCCGGTGCCTTGCTGTTTTGTCGTGACGGGCCGATCAGGACGGATGCGGCGGTAATCTTGATCTTGTCGTTTTCGGCTGCCAGGGCGCCGCGGTCGGAGACTTTGACCGATATCGTCTTGCCGCCGGCAATCTTGAACGGGATTTCCTTGATGTCTGTATTCTGGCAGATGCCGAATACGGGCGTAAGAAGAAACAATGCAAGCAGAAGCGAACTGACCGATTTCATTCAGATACTCCGGTTGTGGAACAGAACGGGAACAGAAAGTCGTCCGGCTTGTCACAAGCCGGACTGATGCATGATACCCCTGATTCACGCATTGCAGAAGAGCGTGCCAATGGTCAACCATTTCAAAAATCCGGTCGGATTCAGCCGTTAGCTTGCCGGGACGGGCGACCGTGTTCCTTCCGAAGCATCACGCTATCGGCTTGACCGTATACCTCAGAACGGTTTTCAGTTCGGCCGGCTCGACTTTTCTGGCATCGGAAAGATAAATCTCCCTGTGTCTTGAAGACCCTATTTCAAGGCGGTTATCCGCGATGAAATCCTTCATGATCCTGAAACTGCGCGGCTCGTCGTCGTATGGTCCGACATGAAGCATCTGCACGGACAACCCATCTTCAATCGTGTCGAACACCACCTCGTCCAGCAAGGGATGCGGTTTTTTCTTCCTGACGGTTTCAAACGCCCTGTCTGCGACATCCCGGGTGACAAAGCCGGGCTGCCTGATCATGACGGTATAGAGAAACTCGTCCTTGCTCATCGTCCCGGATTTTTTTCCTTCCTTGGTCAGATCCCACAATCCTTCCAGAGGATAGACCGTGTAGTCAACGTATCCTTCCGGGGTATAGCCCTGTTTCGGCATCATCCTGACGGCGTAAGACAGCGAATAAAGAACGTTTATTTTTTCGGTGAAAGCGTCGTCGTTCGGGTCGCCTTTCCCGTTCAGCATGAAAAACGTCTGTTTGGGGATGGTGACGACCTCGGGTATTTCCTTGGGCAGATACAACTTCTTTTCTTCTTTTTTCCACGCATGCTTCATCTGGAATTTCCCTGGTGCTTTTTGTGAAGGATCGTATGCTCTTCGCGAGCACATGAAGGAAGGCTGGTACATGGCCCTTGTACTCTTAACATCATTTTTCATTTGCGTGAAATAGCAGACCTCGGATTATCAGCCTGCCGCGCGAAGGAAGCAATGCGCCGTCCGGGTTTGTCCGACACGAGCGTACAGATGGCGATCTGGCAGTCGATTGAAGCGCTTGCCGTCGTGATATAGAAGTTGCGCTCGTACAACAAAAGTGGGTACGATTACGGCGTTGCCGGACTCGA
>Ga0316600_10000315_pt1 | contig 24537 bp, 16 predicted proteins | sample OWC_soil_day5_CT_FD_207652 | JGI IMG/M metagenome (GOLD analysis project Ga0316600, IMG submission 207652) | Wetland soil microbial communities from Old Woman Creek delta, Ohio, United States - OWC_soil_day5_CT | ecosystem: Environmental > Terrestrial > Soil > Wetlands | place: USA: Ohio... | reverse complement strand
GTTAGCACTTTTAGGGTAAAATCAATCAGTGCGATCACCTTAATAAGTACCATTGGATCTATTTCGACGTAGAAATGGAACTTCATATATAGTTATACAGAATATCAATATAATAATTAATTGCCCTACACCGTTATCTCAATCAAATTCCCATCTGGGTCGAAAATTGAGCTTTCGTAGTATCCATCGCCGGTTGTACGGGGATCGCTAGCTTTTAGGCAGCCGGCAGCTTCTAATGTTGCGGTGAGTTCATCTACCCTTTCTTTGCTGCCAACTGAAAAAGCCATATGTACGAAGCCAGTGCCGAGATTATCGCACTCAGTTTTAGCATCGCAAATTCCTTTCTGGTGCATAAGCTCTAATCTTGAACCAGATTCGAAGAAAATAAAATAGGATTCAAAACCTTTTTTCGTATTTCTATACTTTTTATTTGCTATACCATTAAAATACTTCGTATAAAAATTTTTCATTTCTTCAAGTTGATTCGTGTATAAAGCAACATGTTCGATTCTCAAAGCAAACACCTCTCCACTCATTTTTTAAAATAAAAAAATATTATATTCTATGAAAATTTAACTAATTTTAACATAATTATATACCTATAGTCCTACTTTTCCAATAAAAAAAAATCCAATTATATCAGATTGATATAGCTGGATTCAGACTGTCGACAAAATAAAATATTTATGTCGATAGATCGAAAAATAGCTAAATCCGTTCCACTTATAAACTAGTACAAAGATAGGTTGCCGGTTGGTGAGAAGTGCTCAGATGCTAGGCACAGTAAGGGGATGTGAAGGAGTCGTACTCTTGTACGTCGACGAGCAGCACCTTACTGTAACGACGCAGATGGGTGCTTATCGCCGACCCGCGGCCTATTTGCCCATAGTTTGTCTACAAGCTGAATCCAATTATATCAGATTGATATAGCTGGATTTTAAATTTACCTCATACTTATTCAAGTTTTTGCAAAACAATTGTATAAACTGCGCTATTTGTTGATAAATGATTGACATTCGTGTTGTAATTATAGCCTGTCGGACCAGATGCATGTGCATAAGTTTGACAAATTTCCATTGGGTAATTGTAGGAAAAATTAAATACACGTTCTGAATAGTCTTGAAATAAAAATGAAAATGAGCCTTGTAATCCGAAGCCATCTTCAGAATCTTTTTCTTCTGCATGAATTGTACATCGACCTCCGTTCACTGCTAAAATATTCTCTCCACAGCTCACATATGGTACTTTGCCATGTAGCGCATTTGCATATCCAAACTTTAAAATTGAGTTAGTGTTATTAATCACTATAATATCTATCACTCTTGAAGCCATAGCGAAAAACCCCCTGTTATCAACTAAATTACATATTATACTATTCATAATTTACTGAAAAATTCTACAAATTAAACGACAAAAAAGGCTTTACGATAAAAACCGTAAAGCCTTAAATTCCTAAATGGTGACCCTGGCAGGAGTCGAACCTGCGACCTTTTGATTCGTAGTCAAACACTCTATCCAGCTGAGCTACAGAGTCATGTTATTAATTGTTTTGCACAACCAACAGATATTATAATACCACCGTCTTGATATATTGTCAACAAACATTTTAATAGTTATTTTTAATTCTCATTTTAATTGCTCATGTATTGCCAAGTAGACAATAATCAAAATGATAAATAATTCAAAAATCTTCTTTTCCACAAGGATTTACTCATTTATTCACATTTTTTTTTAAATTACTAACACAAATATAAATTTTCCACCTACTTATCAACATATTTATTAAATTTGTGGATATAATTGTGGATAAGTTATTATTATGTAACTAGATAAATAGTCTTATACTATAATACGATTTTGTTATAGCTTTATATATACTAACTAAAAAATTATAAATTAGCAAATTGTAAACAATACTTTTATTTTCCACAACTATCCCCACATTTATACACAGTCTATTTATTTTCACTCTGTGATTTTTTTGCCTTTCCACATTTTTATCCACAAGAACGTGGGTTTTGTGGATAAAAATGTGGATAAGTTAATATTTATGTGAACAATTCTACATTTTTTCCTGCAATAAAAAAGATCTGCCCACATGGACAGATCTTTTTCTTAATTTATACGTTAACAGGTCTACTCCAATCAACATATACCCCAGTAATACCCCACAATCTCGTAAGGGCTAGCTTTAAGTCTTCTACACTGCTTAATGGTTTCACGAGTTGGTTTGAAAAGTCCATTAATGTTTCGTGTGGTACATTTATTTCATGATCTTGTGCTAAATATGATTCTACCTCTGCTTTTTTATCTTCTGAGCCTAGTACAACTTTCGCAGTTTTTGCGTCAATTGCATACTCAATATAACCATTATTTTCATTATAGTGGATAGCCACACGATAAATATTTTCCATGTAAATATACTCCTTTAATTTCTAATCAAGTCTTTGTCATTATTATAATACTAACAACAATCACCACAATAACATTATAATCTTTGAAAAAGAATTTGTCTTGTAAATTTTTTATTCCGCTTTCCTAATAACTTGCATATAAAAGTAAGTATAAAAACGTATTTTACCCAATGACTGACCCGCTCTAATACTCCAGCGCTTTAGCAAGAGGTGTGTAAAGAACGGCTAAAGTCCCTGGATAATTGCGGCTATAAATTCAGTTGGTGTCAAAATGGCATCTGAATTAAGCCTCTATTTATATGCAAGCAAATGGTCTTTATGATTACTATTGTTAAATATGTAATTATTTTTTATACCTTGTTTGTAAATCTCCTATTGTCTTTTATACGAAGTTACCTGTTTATTTTTTAGTTTATTTAGTGTAAACTGTGTATGATTTATCGTATTTTTTTCTATTATGTTAAAAATTGAAAGGGCGCGACACAATGAATGGTATTTATATCACCTTACTTGCGATTTTCGCTATTAGTTTTCTCGGGCATAATATGTCTGTTGCTTATGCCTCAGGAATTTTATTAGTAATGAAACTCTTGGGCTTAGACTCTTTATTTCCTACCCTCGAAGCCCATGGCTTAAACCTAGGCATTATGCTGCTTACCGTAGCTATTCTCGTACCAATTGCTACCGGGCGTATTACTATACCGATTATGTTGGATTCTTTTAAATCACCACTAGGTATCATCGCGATACTCGCTGGCATTTTTGCAGCTTTCTCAGGCGGTATTGGCATTCAACTACTAAAGAGTTCACCTGAGGTTGTCAGCTCTTTAATTATCGGGACGATGATTGGAGTTTTCTTTTTCAAGGGAATCACCGTTGGTCCATTGATTGCCGCAGGGATTGTTTATATGGTATTATCTCTCGGAAAATTATTTCAATAGCATAATAATGGATCACTTCGAATATCTTATTATATATTGTATTTTTACACTGTGGAGGATTTCCAATGAAAACAATCTTTTACAATACCACTGCAAGCATAAAAATGGTTCGGCAATTTTTAACTAAGGTTTTACCGCTGGTAAATCAAGAAGTGAATGCTTGGCAAACCTATGCCCAAGCAAAAATGAACGGCGAGCTGCAAAAGCAAGCCTTGGCAAGTATCTCTGGCAAACGCTTCCATTGTCAGGGCGGTAACTTTTATAGCATTTATCCCGGTGTAAATACCGAAGATTTTATAAAATTTATCGTCGCTTTGCAAACAATCAGCGATTATCTCGATAATCTTTGTGACCGCGCAGCAGTTACAGATGAAGCAGCATTTCGTCAATTGCACCTAGCGATGACCGATGCGCTTGATCCAGAGGCAACACAAAAAGATTATTATGCACAATATCCATTTCAAGAGGATGGTGGTTATTTAGCGCAACTCGTCACCACTTGCCAAACCATGTTGAAAAAAATTCCCAGCTACAATTTGGTAAAAAAAGATATGCTAAAATTGGCAGCACTTTATAGTCAATTACAAACTTATAAACATATTGATCCAACTTCCCGAGAACAAGCAATGCTCAATTGGCTCAAAACCTGTAACACCACTAAGGATTTAACTGATTGGGAATTTGCTGCGGCCACAGGTTCTACCCTCGGTATGTTTATACTGGGTGCAATCGCCTACAAGACTACACTAACTCCAGGCGAAGTGACCACAGTGGTCAATGCCTACTTTCCTTGGATTTGTGGCTTACATATTCAACTGGATTATTTCATCGATCAAGACGAAGATCGCTGTAATGGCGACCTTAATTTTGTATTTTATTATAAAGATGCTTTAGAGACCTCTTACAGATTGCAGCATTTTTATGACCAAGCTTATGCAAGAGCCAAACTTACCCCGCATAATTTTTTCACGAAAACAATCGTACGCGGTCTACTCGCTCTTTACCTATCAGATCCCAAGATAAAAACTCCCCCTGAAAAAGCAATTCGAAAATCTTTACTCAATCAAGCGGGAATTTCTACCCAACTACTCTATGGACTTTGCAAAATACTACGTTTTAAAAAGACACTATGATGAACTGACCCCCATAAGTTAGACTTATGGGGGTCAGTTCATGAATCAATTCAATGGTGTCTTTTTTGTTGCAATCGTAACTTGTTTAAAATAACGGCCGTTAATTTCAATCACTTCATAATCATCGTGTTTAATCAACTTCGCTCGACCTGCTTGCACAAACTTATCTACATGTTCAGGTTTTTCAATTTCACGCCATTTAAAACTGCGTTCATTTTCGCTATCGGGGAATTCTACATAAACTTCATCTTGGGAACGAGGTTTTTCATCACCCTTACACTTTTCAAAATTTGCTTTAATTTGCTCAATAAACATATTGCAAATATTTTCTGGCATATTAACAGGGCCTTCATATTCACTTTTTTCATTATAAATCGCAATAAAAATCACATTACCAAAAAGAATCTCATCTTTATCTTTTCCAGGTAAACGGCGATTTGGTTTTAAGCCCAACGGTACGGCAAAATCGTTTACCAAAATCCAAAGTGATGCGCCATTACCAATATCAAAAAACTCAGTACTGCCGATATTGCCTTCTAAAATATCTGAAATTACTTCTATCTGTTCATCCACATTAAGCGGTAATTGACAAATCTCTGGATCTTCTCCAGGCTTCACTAAGATCGCATGAATTATTTTTTTTTCTTCAATTGTCATAACTTTCTCCTTATGCGTGCATAGTATATATAAGCACCGTAATTATCAAATATTTTAAATTCGCCAAACACTTTAAAAAACCTTTTTCCTGTAATCCCCTTGGAAATATAAATAATCTAAGTTTTTCTTATATTATGTAAACTTATTAACTTCCCAAATATTTAAAATAAAAACCTATCCCTCTTTACTTGCATACCGCTTTCATTTATGGTATCATTACAACCATAGAGATGACGCCTGAGGTGCACGCCAACCTTAATATGTCTAACCTACTTTTTTCATTAGGGAATCGGATGTTTTGCAGATGCTGAACCATCTTGAGTGGATAGCAAAAACACAACTATGATACCCACCTGCTAGGTTGCAGGTTTAGACATAGCAAGGAGCGGCATTACGGGCTGAACCTTTAGTAAGACCTTACAACTGTAAGGTCTTTTTTCGTTATGTAAACTATTCTTTAGGATTTAGCAGTTTTGCTTTTGTAATAATTTTTTCACCAAAGCGTTTTTTAAGTTGATCTAAGGTTCCATAAAGCGTTTTTTTCTTAGCATCGGCTTGAAATAAATCAAATTGTTCATTGACCACTAGCTGATTGCCAGTAATCCCAAGCAAGCGAATTTTTTCGGTAATCTTGCATTTTTTATATAATTCTACCGCTATTTTATAGATATCCTCATCAAAATTGGTTGATTCCGTCAAAGTTTTGCTACGAGTGATCGTCGCAAAAGAAGCAAATCTGATTTTAATCGTAATCGTTCGTGCCGCAACCCCTTCTGTTCTGAGCCGCCAGCCTACCTTTTCTGCTAAAGCAAGAAGCTGTATCTCGGCTTGTGCCCTATTTAATAGGTCTTGCTCAAAGGTAATTTCATTGCCAATCGATTGTGTCAGTCGATCTGTTTCAACCTCTCGATCATCACGGCCATTGGCAAGTTCCTGTAGGCGATATGCTAAATTGCCAAAGTGATCCACTAAGAAACCAAGCTCTGCGGCAGCAATTTGCCCGACCCTGAAAAAGCCAAGTGCCTGCAGCTGGGCTGCTGTTTTCTTGCCCACACCCCATAACGCGCGAATCGGCAAATCCTTGATTAGGTCTTTGGCATTTTCTTTTTGCACAATCACCAATCCATTGGGTTTTTCTAAATCAGAAGCTAGCTTCGCTAAAAACTTATTTGGTGCTATTCCTACAGATGCGACTAAGCCTACTTCACTCGCAATGCGTTCTTTAAGCTTCAATGCATATTCTCGCCAATCTTGTACAAGCTTTTCCATACCACTGACATCCATAAAAGCCTCATCTAAGGATAACGGCTCAATGCTAGGAGCAAAATCAGCGAAGATCGTAAAAATCTCCCGTGATACTGCACTATAATGGTGATGATTGGTCGAAAGAAAAATTCCATCTGGGCAACGCTTTCTTGCCTCTGCCATCGACATCGCAGAAAAAACCCCGAATTTTCGCGCCTCATAGGAGGCTGTCGATACCACACCACGCTGACTAAGGCCACCGACAATTACTGGCTTATTTCTATATTCCACATGGTCTCTCTGCTCTATCGCTGCAAAAAACGCATCCATATCCACATGCATAATTCGCTTCTCCATACCTATCACACCTCAAAATTTTTCATTACTACAATAATAGAATATATGTTCCCTTTTGTAAAGGTATATCCAGACTTCTAAAACAAAACGAGCTATTGCAATTTTATTTTGCAATAGCTCTTCTAGTATGCCCTATTTACACTCTGGATTCGGGTTCATTTGTTTCACTATGAAAAACAATAAAGCTCATAATCTTTCGATTATGAGCTATCATTACAATTTGGAGGCGACACCCAGATTTGAACTGGGGAATAAAGGTTTTGCAGACCTCTGCCTTACCACTTGGCTATGTCGCCAGACTCTATTTATTTTTTCTTTGCTTGCCAAAGAGTCAGTAGGTATAGTATAGCGACTTTTCAGGCTTTTGTCAAAAGTAATTTTTTCTTTTATCGTACAAATGCAATTATTTTCTATAAATAGGCCATAAAAAAGTATCAGGCTAGCTTTACTCTCTCCTGATACTTGAATGTTATTTTAGGCCTTTGCTGCGCCGTCAGCTAACCACTGGCTATGGAAAACGCCCGGCTTATCAACGCGTTCGTAGGTATGCGCGCCAAAATAATCACGCTGTGCCTGTATCATATTCGCAGAAAGCACAGTTTGCCGATAGCTGTCATAATAATCAAGCGAAGCACTAATCGCTGGTGCTGGTATACCCTGCTGTTTACATAAACTGACAGCGAGTCGCCAATTTGCTTGAGTCTTTGCTAAAATATCTCGAAAAAACGGATCTAACATAAGGTTCGGCAAATTTGCATCAGCGGAAAATGCTTCTTTAATGCGGTCTAAAAATTGTGCCCGAATAATACAGCCACCTCGCCATAAAAGTGCCATATCGCCATAATTCAAATTCCACTTATATTGTTCACTCGCTGCCTTTAAAAGGGCAAATCCCTGTGCATACGAACAAATTTTTGAAGCGTACAATGCATCATGGATTGCCTGAATCAATACTTTGCGGTCACCGTCATACACAGGTTTTGGGCCAGAGAGTACCGTTGCTGCACCTAAGCGTTCTTCTTTATATGCAGACATACAGCGGGCAAAGACTGCCTCAGTAATCGTAGGGACTGGTACCCCTAAATCCAAAGCACTTTGTGAAGTCCATTTACCAGTACCTTTTTGTCCAGCTTTATCAAGGATCACTTCCACCAAAGGCAATCCTGTTTCTTCATCTTGCTTCGATAAAATATCCCGCGTAATTTCAATTAAATAGGAGTTCAATTCACCCTTATTCCATTCAGCAAAAATCTCATGCATCTCTGACGCTTTTAAGCCTAAAACCATTTTCATGATGTAATAAGCTTCACTAATCAATTGCATATCACCGTATTCAATTCCATTATGCACCATTTTTACATAATGACCCGCGCCATCCTTGCCGACATAGTTGCAGCAGACGCCACCTGATACTTTAGCAGCAATCTTTTGATAAATCGGTGCAATATCTTGATAAGCAGAAAAATCACCACCCGGCATAAGGCTCGGACCATGTAAAGCACCTTCCTCGCCACCGGACACACCCATCCCGATAAAACGAATATTCTTATCGGACAATGACTTAAACCGACGCTTGGTATCTAAGAAAAATGAATTTCCTCCATCAATGATGATATCCTCATCATCCAAATATGGTAGAAGCTCAGCAACCATCTTATCGACTGGCTCACCGGCCTTTACCATCAACATAATTTTCCGTGGTCTCTCAATCATCTCAACAAATTCAGAAATCGTATGCGCTGCACCAATTCGTTCATTATTACCTATTGTCTTTTTAAATTCATCTGTCTTACTGCTTGTCCGATTATAAACAGCCACACGAAAACCATGATTACTCATATTTAAAACAATGTTTTGCCCCATAACAGCTAGTCCGATTAGTCCAATATCATATAATTTAGCCATACGCTTCCTCCGATCTCATTTTCACGTTATGTTTTTTCTAACTTTCTCCGATGACTAACTCACCCTAATACCACGCCTTAGCTCCATTTATAATTTACTTGCTGCCGCTTGATCAAGCAGCCACAAAAGGTTTCCTGACGTAGGCTGGATACGCTCTGCTGGATACACTTCACTTCCTGGTGGAGCGTTTAGAATTTCTTTTACCATTGCAGCTTTTTCAGCACCTGTAACTAAGAAACAGACCAATGCCCCATGATTGATCACTGGATACGTCAAGGTAATCCTTTCTGGTCCCCCTGCCTTAGCCTTAGACGGGCAAACCCAACGTGTTTCCTCTGTCAATGCTTTTGAACCCGGAAAAAGCGAAGCGGTATGTCCATCCGCCCCTAATCCCAATAAGATGAGATCAAATTTCGGTAAATCAGAGAATATTTGTTTCAGTTCAGCCTCATATTGCATTGCTGATAGTTCTGCTGTCGCCAAAAAAGGAACTGCAATGATATTTTCTTTAGGAATAGATACATGATCTAATAAAGTCTCTCGCGCCATCTTTTGATTACTTTGCGCATCCGTCGGTGCCACAAATCGTTCATCGCCCCAAAAAACGAAAACTTTCGACCAATCAATTTGCTGCTGCCACTTAAGGTTAGCCAGCTCTGTAAATAACTGACGTGGCGTTGAGCCACCTGAAAGCGCAACTGTAAATTTACCATGCTTCGCTATCGCTTTATTGGCTTCCTCAACAAACCACTCTGCAGTCTTTACACATAACTCATTCATATCTTGATAAACTTTTTTCATCTTATTTCAACTCCCTCGTTTTGGTTCAAAAGAAACTGGTAAAAGCCATGTTTTCCGATCACGTGCTACTAAATTCTCTGCTTCCGCTGGGCCCCATTGTCCCGCTTGATAATTCGGGAAATTCAATTCTTCCGTCTCACTCCATACATCAAGGATTGGCTGAATAACCGCCCAAGCCGCCTCCACTTGATCCGCTCGCATAAACAAGCTAGGATCATTTCTCATAATATCGACCAACAAGGTTTCATACGCATCTGGTGATGGCTGATGGAAAACATCTTGATAACAATACATCATATCCACTGGTTTTAACTGCATACCTAGGCCAGGCTCTTTCGCCTGCGTCCGCAGCACCACACCCTCGTTGGGTTCAATTTGAATTACTAAACGATTGGGCTGAAATACTTGAGTGTTTAAATGTGAAAATGGATGATGCGGTACTGGACGAAATTGTAGAGAAATCTCCGAAACCCGTCCCGGCATACATTTACCTGTACGCAAGTAAAATGGAACCCCTTGCCAACGCCAATTGTCGATGAATAGTTTTAATGCCGCAAAAGTTTCCGTATTCGAGGCCTTATTCACATCTTTTTCACCGCGATAGCCTTGTACCTGTTTGCCATCGATCCACCCTTGCCCATATTGTCCACGCACCGCATACGCAGGAACTTCGGCCTTAGTAATTAAGCGTATTGCATTCATCACATCGACTTTTTTATTGCGGATTTCATCTGCAGTAAACGCCGAAGGCGCTTCCATCGCGATCAGACATAAAAGCTGCATCAAATGATTCTGAATCATATCGCGTAGCGCACCTGCCGAATCATAGTAACGCCCCCGCTGACCGATACCAATTTTTTCAGCCACCGTAATCTGCACATGATCAATAAAATTGCGATTCCAAATCGGTTCCCAAATCGCATTGCCAAAGCGAAATGCCAATATATTTTGTACAGTTTCTTTCCCTAAGTAATGGTCAATTCGATAAATTTGCTGTTCCTCAAAGACTTTGAGCAAATTTTGGTTTAATGCACGCGCCGATTCCAGATCGTGCCCAAAAGGTTTTTCGATTACTACCCGATACCGCATATCGCCACGCAGCGCAGGTATTTTCCCCAATTGATCAATGACCACCGTAAATAAATTTGGCGGTGTCGCCAAATAAAAAATAATATTTGGCGGCTTTTCCCAAGAAGTATCACCTAGATGAAACAAACGCTCATAAAGATTTGGATCATCATAATCCGCTTGCATATACTCTACATGTCCCGCAAACGAATTCCACTCCTGTTCGCTTGCTTGCCCTCTTCTCGAAAACTTATTTACTCCGTCATGCAAACGTTCACGTAGAAGTTCATCATTAAGTTCACTACGTGCTACCCCGACAATGCTATACCGTTCTGGCAAAAATCCGCCCAAATGCAAATTATATAAAGCTGGAATCACTTTTCGTGCTGATAAATCACCAGAAGCACCAAATAAAACAATAACTACTGGTTCCTGATTAATATTTTTATTCATATACGGTTTCACTCCTTTTTCATAAATAAAGCCTTATTTATAATCATTATTAATAAATTTCAATTATTAAATTATCTATAAATTCATTCTATCACTTTTACAAATTTTTGCAATCAATTAATTGTAATCAGTGATAAAATTTTTAGAAAGAAAAAGACTTTGGACAGGGACAGGGAACCTGTCCCTTTTGTCCCAATAATAAATAACAAAAAGATCATTACTATCCTTTTAAAGGTTGGTAATGATCTTTTTTTGTATCTAGTTTTCATATTATAAATGATAGACTAACCCATGGGAGACTTTGGAGCACCTATTAATAGTATCTTATATCAATGGTTCATGAGAATCCTCTGTAATCACTGTAGTACCTCTGTTTATAAACTGTTGCTTAATATGATTATTATTTAATGTGTCGGATTGAATGAGACTATGATTTGACTTGATTGATGATATTTTACTCAACATCAATTTTAACGTTTTCGTTTACACCAGTACTTGATATATTAGAATTATTCTTATTAAAAAGGAGGTTTTATTGAAATGTATGATACTGTGAGAAAATGTCCTAATTGTGGTAGTGATGCACCTTGTATGGGTTCTTTGATGAAATGCAAAGAATGTGGTGGTACTTATTGTTCTAATTGTTCTGGTAATGGCTATGGGGGTAGTTGTCCATTTTGTGGAGGTAATGAGTCGAAATCGTTTTAAATTCAGAGTTACTTAGATATTCCAGATTAATTGAAATGGTATTGTTAATAGGAATTTATTACCTACAAATTAGGTGTTACTAGAGAGCACATGAGAATGAAAACGAGGTCAGTGGATTTTTTACGTCCACTGACCTCGCTTTTATTTACCTATTTTTCCATTCAGGGACAGTGTCCGAATTTTTGAAGCACTGCAACGCGTCTCTTTGTCTACGTCCGTTAACCTCTTTTGTTTACGAATTTATAACTAATCTCACACTTGGAGTCCAGTTTCCTTCACTTTCATACATTTTTATTAAAATATCACTAATATCATTTATGTTTATTTCTAGTATTTCAAACTCATCTCCCATTTCGATATTAATATTTAATACAATTTTGTCTACATACACTTTCTCGATTATTTCCATGAAGAACTGCTGTACACGAAATAACCTTGAACGTAAGCTTTCCCCATTATCAACTCTTTTTCCATTCACAGTAACCTCGATGTTATCCCCTGAAAAAAGACATTGAGCATTTACGTCCATGGGATCATCAATCAATTCATATGAAATTCTTTCTTCACATCGTGTTGTAGATTTAATTAAAAATGATGTAGCATTTCCTCCCAGTTTAATGCCTAGTTTGTGTTTTACAGCAATACTTGTAATATCAAATGAACTATTCGTCATATTTATTTTTTTATTAAATTCAAAACTACCAAATGCTTTAATACTCATATATTAACCTCCTACTCCAATGGTTCAACATCTTCTCCAATTCTTTGCCCTTTATCATTATATCTGTAGACATGTTTATGATTAGTAAGTTCTTTTCCTGTTGTTTTATCATAATGTGTATGTGGATTACTTCCTCGATAATAATCTTCTCTTTCCGCAGGTTTTCCATTTTCATTATACTTCGTTTTTGATACTACTATCTCTGGATTTTCATTATCGACCTTTTCATACTCCGAATTAGCCGCACCTTCTTTGGGAGCCTGCGCCGTTCCTTGGCTTACCCCTGGCGGATTTACTTTTTCTCCCTTAGCCCATAAAATCAGAGAATCCCATGAGTCTGCTAACCAATTTCCCGCACTATCTACCCAACCACCTACATCCGGTGACCAACTAGCTACAACTTCTCCTGCTTTATTCGTTACAACTTGTACGCCCTCATAAATTGCGATTGTATATCCTAAAGCTTTAAACATCAAATTGTAAAACTCCAATGAAAAAGCATTCAAATCATTATACTTCGTTCCATATAACCCAGCGATACCACCAACTGTCCCTGTTACAGCAGAGCTGATAATATAACTAGCCCATTGACGAAGTGCAGGATCTGTTATATTAGATAATTGTTTTTGTATGGCTTCATTAAATCCCGCACCTTCAGCACCAGCTGAAAAACCACTGCCAGCAAGTTCAGACATTATTCCACCAATTAGAGTATGAAGTGCAACTTTCTGAGGATCGCCATCTTTCCATCCTTTATCTATACTTAGTTTATGAATTTCTTCAAATGCTAATTGACCAAATAAACCTACTAATTCCTGTCGTTCTTCAACCGTTTGTTTGTCAAATATTTTACCTAATGCGTTCAATGAATTAGTAGTATCTCTGCTTAATCCGCTTAAGTCTTGGTTTGGATTGCTTCTTACTTCTATTGTACCATCAGCTACCGCTGATTTTGTTGTACTACTAGCATCACCTTTTGCTGGAGTGCCAATATTTGGAGTTAATCCCTTATCCTTTTTCTCTACACCAGATCCTGCACTATAACTTATCCCAGTACTACTTGCGCTATAATCTGCTTTATTCGCAATATTGGAATAGGTAAGCGTATCCGTGCTAATCTTATTCTTATCTGGCGTTGCATCACTCGATATGACCGCACCTTTTAGATCGGTATTTTTGCCTACTTCTATATTGAAACCGCCTTTACCTGCATGGATTTCGGTTTGTTCGGTTACTGATTCATAGGTGGAGTTTATTTTCCCTTGATTGGCACTTAGCTTAGTCCCCATACCTCCTGTTCCGATTTTGCCTCCTGCTGAGGTGTTTTTTGAGTCATAGTTATCTATGTCTTGCTCACTGGCGATGTTTAGGTTATTGGTTACGTCCATTTTTACGGTTTCGCCTTGGATTTTGGCTCCAATTACCTTCGTGTCTTTTTCTGATGTTATCTGTAAGGTATCTCCAGCTGTAACAACGCTTTGAGTATGCGTTACAATTGTTCCGTTTTCTATTCCTTTGCTTTTGCTGCCTTCTACGTAGAAGCCAACTCCACTGGTACTAATTTGCGCTCCTACACCAGAGGTTTTTCCGCTGGAGTTTGTTTGGTTGGTGGTTGTATTTTCAGCACTTTTTATTGTTACATCTTTATTCGCTTTTATTGTTACATTATCGCCGTTTAATGTGGAACCGATTATGGAAACATTGCCTTCTTTCTCTTTTTCTTCACCACCTGTGGCAGTAATTTCTAGGTTTTTGCCAGCGACAATCTGACTGCTTTTTGCTTGTGTTCCTTGGCTAGTACTGTTTTCATTATAGCTGGTGCTTCCTAGACTGACATTTAGGCTAATGTCTCGGCTGGCTCGCTGCACATTTCCATCTTTATCTTTTCCGATGACTTGACCGTTTACAGTGTTGTCAATCTTTTTGTCTAGCCCTTTTATGTCTCGGAGTGCGGATATTTCATATAGGTCTGCTAGTCTGCCATCACTTACTTTTTTTGCTCGTTCGATTTTATTGGCAACAGTGCTAATGGTGTCAATGGCAGGGCTGCTGAGCGATACGCTTAAGCCGCTTTTTTTGTATTCATAGGTTTGTTTATCTTGGAAGGTTTCTTGTGCTGCTTCGATGGTTACATTTCTTCCTGTGATTTTAGTGTCTTTTTCACTGATGATTTCTGAACCGGTAATTTGTGTATCTTTTCCTGATTCAATGGTTACATTTCCTTTTGTGGAACCAATTGTGCTACTGGCTTGGTTTACATTTTGTCCAGTTACTGTCCTTTTTTGAGTTTCAGTGCCGACAGTGAAACCAAATCCGCCACCACTAAGGAGTCCTGATTTTTTTTCTTGCTTCATGTGTTCTTCGTCTTGTGTTTCTTCGGCAGTTGTAATCGCTATGTTTCCTTTTGCCGTTATATTTACATCGTTGGTTGCTATAACGTTGCTGCCTTTTATGGTGAGGTTCTGACCTGATTTTACTGTGGTACTGTCGCCTGATAACGTGGTGGCTAGCGTAGTTGTTTGAGCAAGAGTGTCCCGGGTGCTGATGGTTACGCTGGATAGTCCGCTACCACTGTGTCCTTTGTGTTTATGCGCTTCATCTACATCGGTATAGGCTTCGCCTGTTGTTATGTTGATATCGCGATCTGCCTTTACTTCTAAGTTTTTGTCACTTTCGACAGTGGCAGCTTTTGCGTTTAGATCTTTACCAGCTTTTAAGGTAATATCTCCTTTTGCTTGGATCGTAGTGCCGACATCAGTAATCGCACTGTCATTACGTTTGTTATTGCTATCCCAGACGATTTTATTGCTTTCGCTTTCTTTGACTGTGCCGAGGTTAAGGTTATTTTTAGCATCTATGGTTGTGGTACCGTCTTTTCCGTCGTTAGTGATTTGGGCAGCAGTAAGGTTGATATCGTTTCCAGCGTTGGCTGTTAGGGTGCCTTTATCTCCGGTGACGTAGAGTCCGGCAACATTGTCTATGTTGGTGCGTTGCCCTTGTTTGCTGGTTTGGGTACTGATTGTGGTGGTAACGTTAAGGTCGTGTCCTGCTGCGGCAGTCAAGCTGTCAACAGCTTTGATTTGTCCGCCAATGTTGTTTATGTCGGTACGCGCTTGGAGATTGACATCATTCCCGCTGATGCTTCCCCCTAGATTATTTATGTTTTCGGCAGTAATTTTGGTCTCATTGCTGGCTTTGATCGTGCCACTGTTTTTAAGATCGCCGCTGATATCAAGTTGAATATTATCACCGGATATCAAGGCATCGGCGCTGGAAGTAGCACTGTCTTTGCTGCTTTTTACATAGACCTGCGGCACTAGGGCGTGCGTAATTTGTCCGTTAGGGAGAAGGACTTCTTTTTCGACAAGCCAAACCATGTCGCTAGTCATTTTTGCCATCTGGTCAGCTGAGAGTTCTTTGCCAATCGTTAATTGATTTTCTTTTGCGAAGGTGACAGCGTTGTCCATCAAGGTCTGATATTGTGCTTCGTCACTCGTGTAACCGTTTAAGAAACGTTTTCCTGTAAGCTTAGTTATTTGATCACGGACCATCATCTGCTCATAGAAGCCATCACCCAAGCGTTTTTGAACGACACTTGGATCATAGTCTAGTGTTTTTAACATATAGTCTGAGGAAACCCAGTTCTTGTAATTTGCGAAACGGGGATCGGTTTCTACAAGATAGTTAGCACTGGAATTCGGCGTTGTGCTAAACAAGCTGCTATTGGGTACGCGAGTATTGACACCGCCACTTAGGATCACTCCGTCACCTGTTAGATTTGTCACCTTCGTAATCGGGCTAATATATGCTCCGTCATGAAGCGTAACGTCGGTGGTGGCAGCTCCTGTTATGCTATTATTGATTTTGCTGGTTGAAGTCTTGCCTACCTGCATTCCAGTATCCGTGGCTGCAGTATTTTCTTGATAAGCGGTAGAATTTAAAGCGAAATGTTCAATGGTTGCCGCAGGATCGTAGCTAGTAGCGTTGCTGCCAGTGGTATCACGTCCTTTACGACGATTTCGCCAATATGAGGTAGCAGTTCCGCTGCTCGTAATGGTACGTTCGCCTTGCGCTTCTATATTGTTGAGGTTACCGATATTGCCAGTAAGTTTACTACCGGCAATGATGCGGCTCTTATCGTTTGTCAGTGTATCAGCATATATTTGCATTGTTGTGCCAGAGAGTATTTTTGCAGGATCAGAAGTTAAAATCTTACTTTCTGTGGTCGTCTGTTTGTATCGGTAAGCTGTCCAGTTTTCATAAGCACTTTCGGGGGTGCGTAGGAAGTCAGATTCTTGATTGAAAATCTCGACACCGGGACTATCTGGCTTATAGCGATTGGGCGATCCACTGCCTTGATACTCTACAACATCTTCTATTTTAGTTGTTTCAATGGTAGTGCTGAAGTGTTCATTGGTGTTATTTATTGTCTTAGCAGCAAGGTTTAAACTGCCAAGCGATTCAATGGTGGCACTGTTGTTTTGCAGTGATATTGCTTGTCCGACAGCTTTGCTATCAGTATCAAGACTACCGCCGATAGCCATGTCACCAGCACTAAAGATTAATGAGTGTTCACTGTTAACGATGTTTTGCGCTCCAATATCGAGCCGTTCTCGCGCTGCAATGACAGGTGCTACGCCGTTTTCGACGCCATTATTAAGTGTATTGGCTTGGATTGCTAGGTGATCACCGTAAATGCGACCTGCTCCGAGATTATTTAGTGTTCCAGCCTTGACCAAGGTTTGACTCCCATCGATTAAGCCTCGGTTTGTGAGAACGTCAGTGGCAGTAACCTTAGTAGCCTGCGCACTAATGGTGCTGCTGGCAGTATTGGTAATTTGGTTGGCGTGGATATCAAGAGTATTACCTGCTAATAAGTCAGCTTGGTTAGTAAAAGTGCCTGCAGTTTCTAAGCTGAGGTTGCCATTCGCTTGTAAATCCCCATTATTTGTATAGTTTTTTGTGAGCTTTACCGAAATATCACCTTTACTCAATACTTTACCATCGCCAGATAGACTGGAACTATTAACCTTAAGCTGTTCTCCAGCGATCAGAGTACCTCCAGTATTGGTAATGATGAGTGCTTTGGTTGCGAGGTTGGCATCTTGCAGATCAAGCTTTTTCCCTGAGGAAACCAAGCCCTGTGTGTTATTGATATTATGATTGCTATTGATATTCAAGGCATCATCAGCACGAACAGCACCTTGTTGGTTATCTATTTTTGAGGCAGTAAGGTTAACTGATTTACCTTCAAGCCCCTGGTTGTCGCCTTGAGTATTTGTATTTTTGATGATATCAGATTTAACGGTAAGTGTTTGACCGGCACGTACTATACTGCCCGTATTATTAAGAGTGCCACTAAGCTGAATAGCTACGTTTCCCTCAGACTGGATTTGACCATTTTGGTTATTAAGGTCTTTAGCCTCGATCCCCATTTGGGCAGTACTAGTCAATATACCACCTTGCGTATTATCGATAGCAGCACTCTGAGTAGTTAACATACCACCACTACCGATATAACCTGATTGGTTATTTAGATCACCTGTAAGTAGGTTGACCGCACCTTTACCGACAATACCACTATTCGCGCCCGAATGAGTATTATTAAGGTTTTGGCTGTGAGTATTGATGACAATATCGCCAGTTGATTGGATCAAACCCGCTTCGTTGTTTAAGGCACCACTTTGAATATTAACAGCCCCGCCAGTTGCAACTAATTTACCACTCGTATTGTCAAGTGCTTTGGTTTGGCTATTAGCATTTAGACTTTCGCCGTCAACAATACCATCAGTATTGTTTAATCCAACCGCGGATATATCGACGACTTGCGCAGCTTCGATGCGCCCTTTCGTATTATCTAGTGACCCAGCGCTAGCAATAATTTTTGTTTTCCCATGAATAGAGTCGATAATACCTTCTATATTGTTAATTTGAGAACCATTGGCAACGATGCTAAGGTCGGCACTCTCTGTACCGGAGGTTTGAATGGTTCCTCCCTTGTTGGTAAGCTTGCCGACATTTAGAGCCATGGCTCCATTACTGGCAATAGTTCCATTGGTATTGTCAAGGTTGCCGCTTACAGTCATTGTTGTATTAGACATACCGGTTTGAGTAATCGTGCTTCCTTGGTTGGAAACACTTGCTGCTTTGACGGTCACTTGATTGGAAATAATTTGTCCAGCAGTACCGCTGCTATTTTTATCATTCTTCACAGTTCCAGTGGCATTGACGGTGAGAACACCATCTGTTTGGAGGATTCCTCCTGTATTGTTGATGTCTCCGCTTAAGGCATTAAGATTTCCTTGTCCACCAGCGTAAGTGGACGCACCTTGTAAGTCTATATTTTTACCAGAGATATCTATATTACCGCCGGCGAGATTTTTTCCTGTAGCTGTAACCGTTGTTCCTGCAATAACGGTTAGGTTTCCAGTTTTACCTAGTTCTCCATTTTCTTGCACCCCAGCACCAATAGTGCCAGTTGAAGTAACTTTTTTAGCAACCATGCTAATATTTTGGGCAGCAGCAATTACGCCGCTGTTTGTAATATTGGCGGCATTCATATTGGTATTTCCTTTCGCATAGGTTACTCCATTTTGCGTAAAGGTATCTTTTGTGGCAATTTGCAGGTTGCCACTAGCGGAGGTATTTCCACCTAAAATTACTTTTCCTTCCTGAGTGAGAATCAAATCGCCACTGCTAGCGGCGATAGTTCCTTGGCTATTGACCCCGACACCGGCTTGAGTACCGACTAGCGTAATTTTATTGGCATACATGCCCCCTAAAGAGGCTACATCTAACGCTACGCCAACAGCATCTGCCGTAGAGGCAGGAGTTAGCGCGGTTACTTGGTTATTGGCATAGGTTACTTCGTTGGTACCGGTGGTGATGTTGAGATCTTTAGCCCAAATCCCCGCGTTGATTTTGACAGCACGGGCGATAAGGTCAACGCGATCGCTATCGGTGCTGTTTATACCTGTGCCTTCCACAACAATTTGTCCTTCTTGAACACGAAAGGCTTCTAAATTTCCGTCGCTTCCTATTACAGGGGTTCCTGTGGTGAGCACGCCACGTGAGGCATTAATGAAGCCAAGGTTATTACCAACTATCCCATTTGGGTTGGCAAGAATGAAGTCGGCTTTTTGTCCAGCCACTTCCATATAACCGTTGAGGTTAGTAGGCAGTTTTCCTGTTACTTCATTTAAGATGATCCTTGCACTACCGTTAGCTAGGTTTGGATTGCCCGCAATATATCCGGCTAGCTGGGTTTGGGAAAGGCCAAATTTATTATTAAAGATAAGTCCTCCAGCTCCAACCTGTAGATTTACATATTGGTTATAAGACAATCCCTTGGCATTTGGTGCCAAGATATTGACAACTGTAGTGCCATTGGCTGCTTGAGTAACTCCAGGATTTTTTCCTTGGCTAGCATCCGTGGTAACCTGAGTCGTTGCTGCAGCAGCAACTAATAACGGTTCAGTGCTAAAGATAAAAATCAATAACCAAAGAGCCAATTTTTTATAGATTTTCCTTAATCGAAAAAGATGATTCATTATGAAGTTCCTCGCTTCCATTGCTTTACCTCATTAATCCATTAAAATTTCTTTCAATATATTCACACTTACAGTTGCAAAATATACTGAAAACCAAAGGTTGGGCTATCACTTTTCATATTTGTCGGTTTTATCAAGGGACAGCCAACAAATATATCTAAATTGGCGGTACCAAAATTGCCGCGAAAACCGATGGCACCACCGAGTAATTTTCGTTCCGTTAAATATACAGCGCTAGGTCCTGTTACATAGCCATAGTCAAGACCGCAGTAAATTTCATGGCCTTGTGCGTTTAAGGGTATCGCCAGCTCGTTTCTTAGATAAAAACCTTTTTCTCCTATGAGAGTTTGCTCTCCGTCAAAACCACGCACGGTATAGCGATTACCAATGCTAAGACCCTCACTAGCATACAGACGATCATTGGTATACTGTCCATGTAAGGCCATCGTATATCGACTGGCTCTTCCCAAAAAACTGGTCGGTTTCTGCCAGTTTATATCTACTGTCCATAACCTATATCGACTAGTTTCCTCTTGGGCACTATCTTCTTGGGCACCAAACCAAGGAACCCCCTTGCGATAAGAAAACTGGTAGTCCCATATGTCTTTTTGAACATATTTTCTGTGGCTTACTGCCAATTCCCACGAGGCTATTGCTTTTCGTTGGATAGTAATTTCGTTATCGTCAATATAATTATGACTATTATTTTTACCAAGAGTTAACGAAATACTAGTTTTGCTGGTTTGAGTTCGCTGAATAAGGCGTTCGATTTTTTCTTCCCAAGTTTCACTATCTCCAGAATAGACAAATTGAATATCGGCATAAGGAATCGTTTGCTTATAATTATTTGAACGATAGCTAAAGCTATATGTCCAATAGCCATCAGGGAGTGACCAATAGATGGATTTACCATACGTTCCTCTTTGGCTTTCTGCTCCTTCGGCATCTTTGTTATAGGTAAAACGAAAAAGATCATTTTTCCCAATTAGATTGTCTAGACTATATATATAAGAACTTTGCCATTTCCCCGTAGATTTATTACCTGAGTCATCGAGCGATAAAATAAGTTTATCAGGTCGACTACGCTTAAGCTTAATCACAATATCACTAAATCCAGGTTTTTCTCCTGGCACAAGTTGAAAATCAGCTTCTTGGGATTGGACTCGCTTTAATTGCTCTAGCCCTTGTTCTAAGTCTCGCAAATTGAGAAGATCTCCTGGTCTTACAGGAAAGGCACTTTGCCAATCCGCACGACTATTCTCTTCCGCAAAACGAATATCGCCAATATATCCCCCAACAATTTGTATATTCAAAATACCTTTTGAGATATCTTGGTCAGGAATGATTAATCTTGTAGTAATATACCCACGATCAATGAGGAGATTTCCTAATCTTTTAACGATGAGTTCAAGCCCTTTTTGACCTATTTTACGCTGATTATAATGACTCGCTTGCTTTTGCAGCCAACCAAAGCGTACGGCATCTTCTCCCGTTAGAATTACCTGTTTTACTAAAAATGCTGGTGCTTCTTGAGGCAGGCTTTCGTCTTTCTGGGACTTTTGGGTTTGTAACAAAACATCTCTTTGGTTTTGTCTTTCCTGTCGTTCTTGTGCTTGTTGACGAGATTTTTGCAGTTGTAGCTCTTCATCACCTTGATTGCGTGGGTTATTTCCTAATGGAGGTAACGGCGGTGGCGCGGCTTGGCTAACCCCCCCACATAAATAAACTATAAAAATCAAGAGTAGCACTAGTGTTTTTACATTTTTTCTGTATTTCATATAGAATCCTTTCATTCGCCCACAATTTTATCCATAAAATGTTACAACTTACACAAATATATCTTTTTTTTAATTGGTCGTCAATTCCTTTTTTGGATAATAATTTTAAAATTAAGACTTTTGTCCCATTTGTATTAGAATTAATTACTTTTTTGGTGAATATTCTGATAAAATATAAAAACTCGGCGCACTTAAAAAGGGAACTACCGCAAAGTGCGATAGTTCCCTCAGATTGTAGACAAACTATGGACAGATAGGCCGCGGGTCGGCGATAAGCACTCATCTGCGCCCTCCGACAAGGTGCTGCTCGTTTTTTATCATTTTATTGACAAAAATGAGCGTCCCCTTTGTCCACTAAAGGAACAGACACTTGATCCACCATTTCAGCTGCTAGGTGTACCTTTTTGATTGTAATTTTGCCATTCGAATTTTTTATAATCCATTCTTTTGGGCTTGATTCCCTGCTCTAGTGATTCCTTGTCTAATTTTGCATAGATAATCTTTTTAAACTCTTCGAAGGAAACGTCGTTCACTATTTCAGTGACGTAGCCAACCAGTGAAAAATTATATATCGCAACTTTCTCTTGTCGCTTGACCAGCAGATATTCTTTCTTATCCAAATCTATAATTGATTTGACTGTAAAATCGGCGTTTTCTGCTTCCTCAGCTATAATCGTGTCTTTCGTTGTTCTATAGATTCTATACATTTGCAGAACCTCTATTTCCTAAAAAAACAAATCTTATCCCTTGCAAATAGAACGAACTTCTCCCATTGGGTGTGGCGAGGATGGCTCCCCGCCACGTGCTGGTGCGTTGCCTTGACCACAATTTTTTACTAGCTTGTACTGATACCAAATTTATATCCCCCTTCATCATCCTGTACATGGTTTCTTCTATCCGTTGCAGATAGAAGAAACCAACATACAGTTTGTTTCAGGGGAAATTAAAAGAGCGCATGCGAAGTTTTATTCAACCTACACATGCGCATTGCTATATCTTGATTGCATGCAGACGCTAAGCTCCTGCCAAAACTTCAATCGTATTATACCAAGCGAACGGACTATCTCCCTTGTAATCAAGGGAAAAGCACGGTATAATAAATTGTCGTCGTAGACAGCTAGCTGTTACGTGTAGGTGCTTGTGCCACCTGCTCGTGCCTGAAAGTGCTCTAACACTTTCAGGACACGGCGACTTTTTTAATTTCCACCTTATTCCTTAATTATATTACATTTCTTGGGGATTGCAAGTAAAAATAGGCTAAAACATGATTTTTTATTATAAAAATCGTGTTTTTTTATTGCATTCTTTTAATGGATCTCTACCAACAAATGAGGGTAGACTGTGTAATTATCTATTTGAATGAGGCCATTTTAAAAATCTATAATTTCTGGTTTATAGTCGTCAGGCAATTCTTCTTCAATTAAAAATTTGAAATTGTCATCATTCAGTATTGGTATAAATATTTCGTATGGAATCATAGAAAATTCACAGGCATAATTACTGGCTCCGAACCACATACCTTCTTTGCTGCTTAAATTTAACCCTCTTGCAAACTTTGTGTTGTTTGAGCAATCATGAACTGCTAAATCCCAGTTTTCTTCATCAGCTATTTTCATAAATTTCAAAGTTAATTCTCTACTCCAAATTGGAGAAATATAGCCATGCCTAGAAATATACATATTTTCCCCATAATAATTATTTACGTTATTCTCATTTAAATGTAATTCCGCACAATTGATAAAATCAAGTTTTGTCTCGAAGATTGCTTGCTTTTTCTCAAAAAACACTTCGAAAAACTCAGGAGTCATTGGAGTTTCAATACCTACGCTTTTAATATATTTTTTCGCTAAACCAATATTTTTAATTACTTTGTCCGAACAATTAGAAGCACCTAGATTGAAACGTATCTCATCAAGACCGGCTTCACCTAAAGCTTTCAATGTCTCTTCTGTAGCTAAAGTACCATTTGTATATAAATGTTGGTGAATTTGAGCATCACTGAATTTCTTTATCACCGAATAGTATTCTTCAATTTCTATGAAAGGCTCTAAATAAACGTAGGAAATACCAGTGGGTTTTTGGTGAATGGAAAGAAGCAAATCAATATCCTTTTCGTAAAATTTTGTGCCTCCAATTTCCCACATACCTTCGCCAACTGGATGAATATTTTCTAGTTCGCCATAATTATAACAGAACTTACACTCTAAATTACATTTGTTGGTTTTCCTAATTGCGCTTAAACCAGTACCCAACAGACAAGAACGACATCCCTTGGGGAATTTGCTTTCATTTCCTACAAAAAAAGTTCTATTTTCCAAAGTTTTTAAGCTTCGAATTTCCGACATCAACCTATCATTTCTGTGATCAATCGCTGCCTCAATTTGCGCAAAGGTAGCGTAAATGATTTCTTCGTGTTTTATACTAACTTCCTCTTCCTCTGGCAATTGTGAAAAAAAATCAAACCATAGTAACGCATCTTTCTTGGAAATTTTCATAACGTATCCGCCTATCTATTTAATCTACTACTTTACATTATCCGCCAAGTGCGAATACCATTTAAAAATCGATAATTGAACTTGATTACTTATTGTTATAATGAATAATCAAGCCATAACATTTAAATTATACTGGTTTACGCATCAGTTTGCAAACAATGCCAGTGGGACAAGGGGACAGGTTCGAAACCACTGAAAAATGACCATTTTTTAAGTCACTAGAATGTTTTTATATTTTATAATTGTTTGATGGACATTGTTTTCCGAAATTCGGAGTAAATATTCAAAGAAAAAGGCTACTAGAGCTGCTA
>Ga0316600_10000313_pt1 | contig 24728 bp, 21 predicted proteins | sample OWC_soil_day5_CT_FD_207652 | JGI IMG/M metagenome (GOLD analysis project Ga0316600, IMG submission 207652) | Wetland soil microbial communities from Old Woman Creek delta, Ohio, United States - OWC_soil_day5_CT | ecosystem: Environmental > Terrestrial > Soil > Wetlands | place: USA: Ohio... | reverse complement strand
AATTAATCAAAAAAAAGAATTCGTATCCCTTATTTTTCTTTCATAGTGATATATGGGGTCGCATCACATTGTAAATCTAATTTCATATACTGAGTTCCTTCAATTGGGTTAAAACAATACGAAGAATTTTGACAGAATCCCAAAGAACGGTATAGCCCCTGTGCGGCGGTCATCGTAGGTAGAGTATCAAGAAGCATTTGAGAATATCCGATTTGGCGGGCTTCAGCAATTATTTTATTCGCTAGTACCCTAGCAAGATTTTGCCCCCTGAACTTTGGACGAATATATAATCGTTTCATTTCACACTGATCTCTACGAAATGGTCGTAAAGCTATACATCCCGCAGGTTCAGCATCAATGAAAGCTAAATAGAGACGACCTTGAGGTGGCGCGTATTTACCTGGTAAGGAAGAAAGTTCTTGCTCAAAATCCTGAAAACACAAATCAATTCCAAGTGATATTTGATATTCACGAAAAATCTCGCGTACCTGATTTAATAACCGTTCCGAAGTTGCCAATTTAATAACCATTTCTACACCCCATTCTACTTAAGCTATCAAAGATAGGTGGGGACGCTCCTTTCTAAGATACTCAAGGAGGTTCCTTCTCTGTCATCACCTTGCCACCGCTTTTTAATTATTAAAATTACATATTCTCATAAAAAATCAAAACTCCTGCTAATTCATACAGACTTCAGCAGGAGTTCGCTTTTTACTGTTTATATTGTATTTTCCTTATTGGCAGATAAAGAGTATTTAGACATATCGATTGATAAACGAATTTGACTTTATCGCAATTACTTAGCCTGATATACGATTTTTCCACCAACGATAGTTGTAACTGCTTCAATCGATTCTATTTTTTCTGCAGGAATGGTTAACAAATCTTCAGATAGCACAACCAAGTCTGCAAGCTTTCCGGGTTCGATGGAGCCTAATTTGTTTTCGTTGCCTTGGACGTACGCACTTCCTTTTGTCCAAAGATATAAAGCAGCTTCGCGGGAGATACTTTCATCCACACCTTGTACTTCTCCATTTACAATGCGCCGTGTCACCATCCATGCTATGGAAATAAACGGATTCCACGGAACGACAGGTGCATCTGTTCCGCCGCCCATGATGATACCTTTCCCCAACAATGTACGAAGAGGGATAGCACTATTTGTACGTTGCTCCCCCCAATAACGTTTCATATTCCTACCCAAGAGGTACGGATGGTCTTGCACCGTAGTCAAAATACCTAATTCTTTAATTTTATTAAGACTTGCTTTTGTTGGATACATGACATGCATTACAACCCATCGTAAATCTTGAATCTGTATGATGTTGTTCACCTCTTCGTAGCTGTTAACTACGAATTCATTTGCGGCATCACCTGCGGCGTGTACCTGCATTTGAAAACCGTTCTCCGCAACCACCTTCAATATATCGACAAATTCTTTTTCACGCGCTGCACCAGCATAAATTTGGACTCCACGATATTCAGGATTTGGCTGCTCCCCTGCTACGATTTGATGAGGTTGTTTCATCCAAGCCCCTTCTACGCCACCGTCGGCAAGGGTTTTAATTCCGCTAACGCAAAAATAATCATTCCCTTGCCTTGGTTTATATTTAGAAACTGCATCCAATGTTTCTTGCAGACTCACCACTGCATATAGTGCTTGTGTACGTACAGTCATTTTATCTTGCTCACTCAACTCCGAATAAACAGAAATTTCACTGTCCGTTGTCCAAGGATCTATCATGCCTGTAATCCCATAAGCGTTCATTTCCTTCATAAAGTCGATAACGCCTTGTTTCAGTTGTTCTCTAGTTAGCCGTGGCACTAAGTCTTTCACTATTGTTGCAGCATTTTCCATGAGGACACCCGTCGGTTCATTTGTGTCAGGATCTTTTACGATAAGACCGTGTTCAGGATTTGGGGTATCTTTTGTAAAAGCGACTAATTCTAATGCCTTTGAGTTTACAACTACTACATGACCTCCGCGAGGCAATATAACAGGATGGTTTGGCGATACTTGATCCAATTCCCAGCGGGTCGGAAGGCGTTCTTCGGATAGTTGACTTTCATGCCAAGCACTAGAGGAGACAACCAATTGGCCCTGTTGCGTTTTACTGATGCATTGCTCAATCGCTTGAAGCAAATCATTGATCGAACGGGCTTTGTTAAGCTTAAAATTATTGATTTCTTGGGCGCACATGCTGCCATGAATGTGGCTGTCGATGAGTCCAGGAATTACTGTTTTACCTTGTAAATTGACCATTTTTGTTTGAGTGCCTTTAAAGGTATCCATCTCTTGATCTTTTCCAACAGCCAAAATGGTGTTACCCTTGATGGCAACTGCTTGCGCGATGCTGAAATCTCGATCAACCGTAATGATTTTCCCACTATACATAATCATATCTGCAGTGTTTGGGTTCTGCTTCAAATTCTTGTTATCCATACTATACTCCTTTTCTGTTTGTACCATTAAGCACAATATTTATGATGAACTTCTATATGTATCGTACTCTTGATTTTAGATAAATAAAAATATATGATTAGTTATAAACTAATATCAAATTTGTTATAGGAATGGAGTCATCATGGATCTAACGCAATTACGATATTTTCAAACGGTTGCTCGCCTAGAACATATGACACAGGCCGCAGAAGAGCTTCATGTGGCTCAGCCTTCCTTGAGTCGAACCATAGCTCGTTTAGAAGAGGAATTAGGCGTTACATTTTTTGATAGGGTAGGCAGACAAATTAAATTAAATGATTTTGGAAAAGTTTTTTTGCTGCGAGTGGAGAAAGTTTTTAAAGAGTTAGAAGAGGGAAAACGGGAGCTTGCCGATTTATCTGATACGAAAGACTGTACAGTTTCATTGGCTGTTAATACGACCATTTTCATGCCTGATTTACTAGCGAAATTCTCCAAGCAATATCCACACATTCAGATTCGTCAAATATTAGCGACCACTGCCCATATCCAACATTTATTAGGAGTGGGACAAGTTGACTTTGCAATATCTTATCCTCCTATTGCTTCTCTTGAACATGAAAACCTTCAGATAATCCCAATGTTTACAGGCGAGGTATTTCTAGCCATTCCTCCTCAGCACCCTCTACTGGACCAAAAGAGCATTTCCTTGCGTAATCTTGCGAATGAACCCTTTATCAGTATGCCCGTAGGATATGGAATTCGTGAAATGACGGACTCTTTTTGTCGTCAAGCCGGTTTTATTCCGAATATTGTCTTTGAAAGCGATGAGCCTTCCTCTATTATTCGTTATGTACAAGCAGGATTAGGCTTCGCTTTTATTCCTCCATTAGTATGGGAGCCGGACGCCAAATTAATTACGGGTCTGCTGCGAATCGAAGATATCCTTTGTAAAGGCACAATTAGTTTGTCTTGGAAGAAAGATCGCTATGTCTCCCGAGCAGCACACCAATTTAAAGAATTTGCTGTTACTTATTTTTATGATTTAGAAAAAAACATACAATATAATAAAAGTAAATAGGGACACTCTTCTTTGTTAACTTCTCCTTAAAATTTATATGAAACTTACACATTCTCATGAGCACCCAAAACTCCTGCCAGATTCATACAGAATCCAGCAGGAGTTTCCTTTTTTACTGTATATATTCTATTTACCAATCTCCAACATCAACATTTTTAAAACAGCTAAATATTCTCGAATCGCATAATTGATCATAACTGCGCCCGGTGTTTCGGAGGATATCCCATAAATAATTAAGAACACACCATTTATCAGTAACCACCCTGTCCCAAAAGTTATCCAAAAAAAAAATAAGTGATAGAATCAGCCCTATAACAGCAAATCCACCATCTATAGCAATTAAAAATACACCTATTTTCGAATTACAAATTTTTATTACAACTATCTACCTCATACACTCAAATTCCAGCACTCGATACACATATTTCGCAATGCCTACCACTAGTAATAGTAAGCCTGCAAGAAGTCCAAAAGAAAACACTAGATTCGTCTGATGGGCGATAAAACCGATGAGAGCTGGTCCCATGAGGATACCAAGATATCCTAGCGTACTCACGGCAGAGACAGCGATATTGATTGGCATAACCTGTTGCCGCCCTACAAGAGAGAAAAATATTGGTACAATATTTGCCATACCAAGACCGATCAAGAAAAACCCGCCGAATTCCAAGGGTATCCAATCGGCAAAGATCACGAACAGAAACCCAGTGGCGCCCAGCAAACTTCCTATGCATACGACTTTTTTGCCACCAAAGCGTTTTACGAGATAATCTCCTCCAAGCCGCATCATGAGCATAGAAGAAGAGAATACTGAAAATCCTGCACCGGCAAATGACATATCCATTCCACGCACCGAGATCAGAAAAACACCACTCCAATCCATGATCGCCCCTTCGACCAGAAAAGAAATCATCGCTACAATGCCGATAAATATAACGACACCATGCGGCACAGCAAAAGCAGATGAACTTTCCATTCCACCGTTAGATTCCTCAAAAATAAATCTGGCAAAAGCCAATGCTAAGATTACAATAAGCACTGCCGCGCAAAGAGTAGCACCAAATGCAGTAATACCCGACTTGAGTAGCAGCCCAAATGCGCCTGCACCGACAAATCCGCCTACACTCCACATACCATGCAATCCTGACATCAACCGTTGTCCAGTAGCCTTCTCTAAGACAACCGCGGCAATATTCACAACGACATCAATGGTTCCCATAACTCCGCCAAAAATTAGCATAGCCGCCACACAAAGCCAAAAATTCGAAACCGTACATAATATAAGTAATAAAAGCGCATAAAAAAGAGCCGCAGTCCTAAGCAGCTTCTTGCCTCCAAAACGTCTTACCATAACACCAGAAAGCGGCATCGTAATCAATGAACCAGCTCCGATACAAAGCAGCATCATACCAAGAACATCTTCACCGAGTGCTAGTCGCGCTTTCAAAAATGGAACCAACGGTGCCCAAGAAGCCGCACCAAAGCCACCGATAAAGAAAAATGCCCGCACTGCACACTTTTGCCAAAATACCTGCTTCATTGATTGTTGACTTAAAATTTGTTCCATACCATCCCTCTTTATTTTCCTATTAAATCATTTTCAGATACTATCACGTTCTGCTGTTTTCATATAAATGGTTCTTTTATTGATTCTGTTTCCCAGCCACTGTCTGAAAAATTCTAGTTGTTCTTCAGTGTGGAAATAGTGTTCTCCATGCTCCATTACTTGCAAATCGCAGTTAAAGCGTTTTATAAAGGCAGATACCATATCAAACTCACATAAATTATCTTCTGAACCATAGAGAATGGCAGTCGGACTATTCCAAGAAACAATCGCATCATCTGACTTATTTGACATATTACCATGCACCACTACGAATAACTTATCTGATTTACTACCCCATAAAATTGCAGGGATATTTTCTATTTTAAAAGTTTATTTTATCATTGTAATTTCTCCTTTGATACGTTTAGGGCATAAAAATACAATTTATTTTTTAAAAAATTTTTTCGTGTTTTACCTTAGCAAATCTCTATGCATAATTATCATTTAGTACGCGCAAAATAATCATGTTTCTATTAATCTTAATATTCAAGGAGGAACTCAACATGAACCATAATTCAAGCATAGGTTGTTCAGTAACAGAATGTTCATTTCATTGTAAAGAAGATAACTACTGTACTTTAGACAAAATTCAGGTAGTAAAACATTCTCAAAAGGCAACTACTGTTGAATGTACAGACTGTGGAAGTTTCAAAAAAAGCTAATTTAATTGTAGAAAGAAACCCACTCCAAGAACGCAAGGGGCTATCGCACTAAGAATGAACTATTAGGCAAGGATCAGCTCAGGAATTAGTGTGGCAGCCCCTTCTTGTTCTCAAATAGACGGATGCTCCTTTTCCATCACTTTATTTATTAAATTATCCTAATTGTTTGTTCTGATACTCAGCACAAACAATTGATAGATTAGCTACATTTAATGAAGTTGCCACGGCATCACATTTTGCCATGAAAAGAAAGAATATTTGATTGCGATCAATTTCGCTCAAACTCTCATAATTTCCCTGACCTTTAGCAATTATTACATCAGCTTTATAAAAAACATCTCTAAAATCGGCACTAGTTTTCTCGATTACGGTACCAAGTGATCCATCACCATTACTAATTACTTTGGCCACGTCTTTCATTTGCACCATATTTGCATCTTCTACTGTAACGTCATTAACAATCGGCTCTCCTCTAACCCCATAATAAATTTTAATATTTGGGAATTCCGCATGTATGTATTCAATAAAAATTTTATCAATTACTATCTCACCGCAGTTATCCCCTAAATAGAGGAGCTTTCTTGCGGTCTTTAATTTTTTATATAATTTTTCACTATCATCAATAGCCATATTTTTCTCGTTAATGGTATCTATTTTTTTAAGTAGCATTTTTTCATCAAAAGTATGGCTAGCAGCAAAGTCGATCAGATTTGCAGTAATAGCAATCTTCAATGCAACATTAAACTTATCGTCCGATTGATTGATCAAATTTCGTATCTTGTCAGCGCTATTAATGACTTGCCTATTATAATAACTTTTGATTTCTCCATAAGGATTCGTATTATTAATGTGCTTAGTAATAATATCCCAAGTTCCTTTAATAACTTCAGGGTTGGATCTTTTATAATTAGTATCATGTAAATAGCCAAGAACTTCACGCATAATTACTTCTTTGCTATCAATATCTAAATTAACCAAATCTGTTACTGTTAAAACTTGTTTTAGATTGCATAATATACAATTAAGATTAAGCTTCACAAGCATTTCTCCTTTTATGTTTTCCTTACATAGATGGGTGATAGCAGACGAGGACACTCGGTAACGTTTCTTTTCTGTCACCTTGTCATCAACCTGATTTTTTAAAGGCGTATTTTTTAAAATTAATACAATTTTATTATTTATTTTCTTTTGAATTATATTTTATTTACCATTATTTTATCCTTCTTTATTAATGGGTTGTTTTAATTTTATAACAAGGAGGCGATAGTTATATTTTTTTCTTAACTTTGCCCTTGTAAACAAGTTACCTAGTTAAATATTTTTATTTGACTCAAAATATTCTTTTAATGTATGACTTCCATTTTTAGGTGCCACCATATCCATACATGCGACAGTCAGAAAGAATTCTACCGGCCCATATACTTGACTTTTTGTAAATCGCCTCATTAACTTCAATATTATTTTTATCAGCCATTCAGGTATATAAGTAATTGTTTTTTTATTCCCAGAAACACAAAACGCAATATCGGCAACATCTCTTTGCGTAAGTATTTCTGGTCCTCCGACCTCAGTTTCTTTCTCATGTTTTTCTATAGCATCTACGCAAACTTTAGCTAAATCTTCACCATGGATTGGATTTGCTTTCTTATTACCATCTCCAAGTAAATACACTCTACCTTTTTTAGCCATTTTGTAAAACTCAATCATATCGGAAAAAAAGCCGTTCGGTCTTATAATGCAGTAATCCAATCCCGAATTTACCAGCGTATTAACAAATTTTTCTTTGGCTTCACATATTTTTAAATTTTCTAATGTATCCCCATTCAGAACCGAAACATATATAAACTTCTTTACATTACTTCTTTTTGCTTCATTCAACAAATTAATGTTAGCTTGATAATCCACATCCATATACGTAAGATTATCTTTTTGTCTGGTAATTCCTACAGTTGATATCACAATATCAATATCTGCACAGCAATTCTTCAGTGTAAATGGCTTTGTGACTTCAGCTTCCAAAAATTCATCAAATGGAATTCTTTTTCCGTCTAATTTATCCACATTCCTTATAACAAGTCTAGTAAAATACTTTCTTTTCTTAAGTTCCTGTGCTATGTATCCACCTAAATACCCTGTAGCTCCCACCAATAAAACCTTTGCCATACTAGTTTTCCCCTCTCGATAACCTCTCCTTATTTTTATGTTCAGGTGCTATCCACTTAATACTTAATCCTGTAACTATGTTTCCTATCATCCAACTAATTTATATTCTAGAGCCTCATAGTACCAGATTTTTTAACAATTAATAATGTTCATTTTATCAACTACTTTTATACTATTAAATTTACATATTCTCATAAAAATTTAAAACCCCTGCCAAATTCATACAAAATTCAGCAGGAGTTTTCTAAGAACGTTATAAAAATCTATCAAATTCCTAATAGCTCCACCACTTGCTTATCAACAATGCCATTAGCCTCTATACCATGTTCTGCTTGAAATTTTTTTATAGCTTCATCGGTTACCAAACCAAAAATACCATCTGCTCGCGTCTCTAAATATCCTAATTCTTTTAACTTCATTTGTAATATTACTACATCAGGACCCGTCATTTGGCATTTTAGAACTCTTTTAATTTTAATTTTTCTGCCTTCAATATATACTGGAGTACCAATGGGTACCCATTCAAATAGCTCTTCTACGTCCCTATTGCGCATCCGAATGCAGCCATGACTGGCAAATTGACCAATCGACCATGGCTTATTCGTACCATGAATCCCGAAAATTCCCCAAGGAACATTTAAACCCATCCAGCGTGTGCCAAACCCTGATCCCCAGTCATAGGCTTTCCATACAACATTCCACTCCCCGATAGGCGTAGGGGTATTGCTTTTTCCTACCGCTATACGATACTTTTTATGCAATTGTCCGTCACTGTATACTTCTAATGTCTGCTGATTTACATGAACAATAATGCTGACTTGCCCTGTGGGAATATGAGTTTGATTATCTATACTAGCCAGTTCTTGTTCATCAATGTAATTAAAGCAGATTACGCCCAAAATAGCAGCAAATAACAAAAAAATAGCCGCACTATAAAATACTCCAGCCTTATTTATAAAAAAAAACATAGGTTGAGCATATGCCCCCTCCCATACCGCTTACTAAAACATCATATGTGTCTAAGTAAAAAATATGAAAAGTCATCCACAATCACGATTAATCAAAAAAATCACCCACAGAATAAAGCAGCTTATGCATACCTCTGAGGGTAATTTTTTTATAATTTTTGTCTTACGCTCCTCACTATCACTACTATTCGAAGTGCCCGTGAGAATCTTATAAAATTTACCAGTGCATTCACTACCGCTCGAAGTTGTTTTATTTTTACTGTCACTATCTAACACGGCACTAGTAGAGATGATTCCACTAATACTACTTATAAAAGTGTATCTCCTTTTAGTAACTCCACTTATTGTATTTTTTAATCTATCATTATAAGTATCGGTAATTTTGCCGATATTTATAGATACTTTTTTACACTAAGAATAAAAGTGAGCAAAATGGGGGCTTTGGGGGCAGCAGAAGTCTTATGTAAAACCCTTTAGACTTCTTAAAGACCAAGATTATAAATCCTGTTTGCATTTTCAAAAAACACTTTATCTTGGTGCTTTGCTGGAATAATATGCGCAACAAATTCAATATAATTGGATATATTAGCCAGTGGCCAATCTGTTCCATATAGAAGGCGATCGTAGCTATCCAGATATTCTAGCCATACTTTTAAGAAGTTAATATAGCCGTGTTTTTTTTCAAAAAAATCTGGCATACTATCAATTTTTCCTTCCAAAATTCCCGAAAGGTCGGCAGCTACATTTTTATTTTTTTCAATAACTGCGATAGCGTCTACTATCCACGGATTGCCAATATGACACATAACAAACTGCACATGAGGATAGCGTACCGCTACCTCATCCAAGGTCATAGGATGACTATATTTGAGCAGTGCTTTGCTAGTCGCTGTCAAGCCGGTATGAATGGCTACTGGTTTTTTATACTGCATCGCCAGTTGATAAAACGGGTCAAGCACCGAATCGTAAACATAAAAATGATTATAGCCGGGATATAGCTTAATGCCCACACAATTCTTTCTTTGTAAATGTTTTTCTACTAAATAAGCTTGCTGCCGAGCCTCTTCCACTTTAAAACAGTTGCTATCGAGCCCAATGCAATAGCTAAGATTGTCAGGATAATCGTGTTCGCCCAGTTGCAGACTCCGATTGCCCATGACCACACCATGCACAATGTTATGCTCCGCATATTGTTCTTTCAGATGTGCACTGGTATTTTTATGACCCGCCAATTCTGCAATCTGGTCAAAGTAAGATTCTTGGCAGAAATGGATATGGGCATCAATAATTTTCATCGGGCATTCGTCCTTCCTCAAATGATCTTTATCAAGAAACTATTTTTAACAGTTCTTCTGGTCTATCTATGATATAGTCTGGACCTTCCTGTTCTAAAACCTCTCTATTTCTAAATCCCCAAGTTACGCCTATACTGGTAACGCCCGAATTTTTGGCAGTTTTAACATCTACTTCTGAATCACCTATATACATCGTTTCATGAACAGTAGACCCTAATTGTTCAATTGCCTTGAATAGCATATCAGGTGCTGGCTTTTTCAAAACATCTTTCGTTTCTCCAATTGCTAATTTTATATACTCTTTAAAATAGATTTGGTTGAGTTCTTTTACCGCTGTATCAAATTTGTTTGATACAATTGCTATCTTAAAATTTTCTTTTGCTAATCGCCATAAAAGCTCCATAATCCCATCATAAGCAGTTGTTTTATTCTGCATATTTTTTGAATAATGGAATCGAAAATCCGCAAGACATTTTTCATATTGAGGATTATTACGCCCATTAGGGATAGCAAGCTCTATCAAACGAGCTATACCATTTCCTGCAAAACTCCTAATGTCCTCCATCCTTCTGCACGGAAAACCATATAGTGTCAATGCAAAATTGACACTATCCACAAGATCTTCAAGTGTATTAAGCAATGTCCCATCTAAATCAAATATAACAGTATCATACTTTTTCATAAAAAAGCTCCTTTTCTGTATCCTTGCATCGTTTTTTATGAGATTAAGATTACATATTCTCATAAACACTCAAAACTCCTGCCAAATTCATATAAGATTCAACAGGGGTTTTTTAGTTTTTATCTACAACTTAGCAAAATTTATAAAATTTTAATAAAAATTTCATTAAAATAAGTGATTAAAAAATATTTTTTATTTATAAATATTATCAATTTAAAGATAATATTTATCCCCATTAAAAATTAATTAAAAATTTTGGGACACTCTTATCCAACATCTTACCATTAAGTTTTTTTGATATTAAAGTTAGCTATATTCTTCTAAAAGCTCATTTTATCGCTAGCTTAAGATTCTACTGAAATGAAGCAGAATGATAGCGAGATTTCTCATAATATTTTTCAGCTTTTTCTAAGATAAAAGCACTGTCTCCTTTTACATAATTTTAATATATCATTACATGCATCAAAACTATATATCCAATATTTTATGCGTCTTGAATAATTTAATTATACATGATATTCTTGCATTAATTATTAATTTAACTAAATATTTTGTAGAGGTGGGAATATTATGAACTCAGAAAAAATCCAGAGTAAGTACCAATTATTTATCAACGGTCAATGGAAAGATTCTTCTGATGGCGCTGTATTTAAAACCACTTGTCCTGCAAATGGTGAATTACTTGCCGAATGCGCTCAAGCGACAAAAGAAGATGTAGATGAAGCTGTTGAAGTTGCATGGAAAGCATTTAAACTTTGGAAAAAAACTACAACCAATGAACGTGCAAAAATTTTAAATAAAATTGCTGACATCATCGATGCGAACGCTGAACATTTAGCTATGGTTGAATCTTTAGATAACGGAAAACCGATTCGCGAAACAATGGCAATCGACATTCCACTCGCAGCTGAGCACTTCCGGTATTTTGCCGGTTGTATCCTGACTGAAGAAGGCAGTGCAAATATGCTCGGAGATAAGACACTTAGCCTTATTCTTCGTGAACCAATTGGCGTTGTTGGACAAATTGTTCCTTGGAATTTTCCATTTCTTATGGGCGCATGGAAACTAGCACCTGTTTTAGCAAGTGGTTGTTGCACTGTATTTAAACCGTCTAGTACAACATCCTTGAGCATTTTAGAGCTCGCACGATTAATTCAAGATGTGATTCCAGCCGGAGTATTTAATGTCATTACTGGCTCTGGTTCTAAATCTGGACAGTACATTCTTGACCATCCATGCTTCAGCAAACTTGCCTTCACTGGTTCAACAGATATCGGCTTATCTGTTGCTAAAGCTGCTGCGGACAAGATCATTCCTGCAACATTAGAATTGGGTGGTAAATCGGCAAATATTTTCTTCAATGATTGCAAATGGGATATGGCTATGGACGGTTTGCAACTTGGTATCTTATTTAATCAAGGACAAGTCTGCTGCGCAGGCTCACGCGTTTTCGTGCAAGAAGACATTTATGATAAATTTGTCGAAGAAGCCGTTAGGCGTTTCAATGCGGTAAAAGTCGGTATGCCTTGGGATAAAGATACGCAAATGGGAGCACAAGTCAATCAGACTCAAGTAAAAAAAATTCTTGAATGTATCGAAATGGGTAAAGCTGAGGGAGCGACCGTTGCCTGCGGCGGACAACGTATCACGGACGGAGAGATGAGTAAAGGCTGTTTCTTGCGCCCAACACTCTTAGTAAATGTAACCAATAATATGCGAGTTGCCCAAGAGGAAATATTCGGGCCAGTTGCTGTTGTGATTAAGTTTAAAGATGAAGCAGATGTCATCGCCATGGCAAACGACAGTATCTTCGGTCTTGGCGGCGGAGTCTGGACAAGAGATATCAATCGTGCCATTCGCGTAGCCCGCTCTATTGAAACTGGTCGCGTATGGGTAAATACTTATAATGCCATTCCTGAAGGAGCACCATTCGGTGGCTATAAACAATCCGGTATCGGGCGAGAAACACACAAAGTTATTCTAGACCACTATACACAAATGAAAAATATCATGATTAACCTTTCCGAAGAACCTTCAGGTTTCTATCCAGAAAAATAAAAGATTCTCTTATAAAAAGGAAACGTCTAATGAAATTGTTACACATTTCATTAGGCGTTTCTTTTTTGTTGCTTATATTCTACTGTTCGACATGACTACTAGCTAATCTTTATTCCTATTTGCCAATAATTTATAAAGATGCATTCAAAATTAACATTGACAAAAAAAACAGAGCCATCCGTTTGTGCAATCATACTCTTTTTTTATTATTTTTCATATTGCAAAATTAAATATTATTAGATAAAATGATGACATATAGAAATATTCCTTTATTATTCCTTAAATAAAATTTAATAAGGATTCTTTCCTGCCGAGCAGGAAGATCATATTTCACGTTTATATACATCGGGATATATTTAATCCTTGATGAATCTCCTGTATTGCTATTGATTTTATTAATATAGGAGATAAGAAACGGGATATTCCTATGAAACAAATTACCGTAGATTATATAAATATGGGGGGAGTCAATATAATGTCTAGAATTAAAGTTGTAGCGGTAGCTGGTGAACGATCAATCGCGAAAGAAATATTGGAAGCGGTTATAAGCATACTAGGTCAGGATATTGATGGTAAATGTCTTTCAGCCAAAGAGTTTACCGGTGATTCTGGTGATGTAGATTTAGTGGTTTGCCTTTCATCGCGTGTAAATGATTTATCGGGTAAAGTACCTGCTGATAAAATCGTTGGTATAGAATTGGTACCAGATAACCGCTTTTATATCGAAATGATAAAAATCCCCAAAGGAGAGAGTGTCTACTTTCTTGCCAATACCAAGAGATCTGCAGAAATGATTTGGAAATACTGCCAACAAGCCGGGATTGACCATTTATATTTTGAACCTCTACCATGGGATGAATTAGATGAAAGTGAAATTGGGAAACATTTATTGCCAGCTAAAAATATTATGACTGCTGATTCTATTATAGATGTCGTAAACCGAAAATTCAGACAATACATTAGTACTGATGCGAATATGGTTATCATGAAACGTGTTGCTAATTTGAAAACCATATGTAATTTAATGCAGTGGGCTACGTTGTTTGCACATCGAAAAATATTGATAAAAGTTACAAATAATACTGATGTACTAGCACAAAAGCTACAGTCTATTACGGCAATTGCCCAACAGATATCAAGTAATATTAAAAAAGAAAGTGGTGGATTTGATAAACTAAAACAGAAAATGGAACAAAGCATGAGCCAGTTGGAGCAGGTGAAACAAAAATCACAAATGCTTTATGATACTACTAAAAATATCGGAGAAGTAACGAATACAATAAGTTATATATCTGGACAAACCAATTTATTGGCGTTAAATGCCACTATTGAAGCGGCACGCGTCGGTGATGCTGGGCGCGGTTTTATGGTTGTAGCTAAAGAAGTAGGCAAATTGGCCAATGAAAGTCAGGAATCTACAACGAGTATTCGTAAGTCCATTAATGAAATAAAGAGCTGCGTAGATCAAGTTGTGCCAGATTTGCAAGGGTTAAATGATGAAATGAACAAAAATCAAACATTTTTAGAGGAAATGGTTCAGGCATCAATTGATAGTAGTCAATCTATTTTAACAGTATTTACATCTCTTGAAGAAATAAGAAATCTTAGTGAAGAGCTGACCAATGAGATGATGTTGTTGGCTGATACTTCTAATACTTGCCTGTAAAGTTATTTACAAATTCAAAACTCCTGCCAAATTCATACGATACCTCTCAAGCTATAGCACTCTAATGCGCAAAGCAGAATTTTCATTTATCTTTTGGATATGCTAAATTCAAGTACTAAATTAAGGAGGTACTATATGACTAAGAAATATCATCAACATGGTTCTACCGTATTTAAGACTAAAGTATCACCGTCAACCCTTCACCGATCCGTCCAAAAGCTACCCGGTACGAATCAAGAAAATTTGTACGAAGAATTGCAATCTTCTGGATCAATTGACGTCCCCGAAGCATATAAACAAACGCACCTTTAAGGCGTATATGGATGAAAAAAACAGTAACACATTGCGTGCGTTACTGTTTTTTTCATCCACCAGTGTATCACTGTAAGCTTGCTATTGATTATGTAGATCGGGAACATCTCGCAAATAAAAAAGAGTCAGCGCCATGCCTAACATGGTACGCCCAGCAAAAGAATTTATCGATATTCCCAGTATTTTTTCAATCGCCTGTTTACGGAAAAGAACTGTTTTGTAATGGATAAACAGGACATTTGCTACCTCTTGGAAACTATGATTCAAAATAATCATCTCCATAGTATGAAATAAATCCGCACCAGTCACTCGGTCGTGCTCAATGAGTTTTCCAATCGTACTATCAATTAGGTTATCCGCACTTTCTTTATCGACATATTGATGCAAAACCGGAAGAAAAACACTGTCTACAATGTGATAAATGCCTAAGTTTGGTGACACACGATTGCCAATTATCGCGGAGTTCCGAGCTTGTACATATCTTTCGGCAAACCTTTCTAGTTTTGTATAATGTTTCGCTATGCCAATAGCAAGTGTTTTATCAGAGAAATATCTTGCTGCAATAGCCTTTAAGTTAACTGCCGCTATCAATTCTTCGCTTTTATAGTCAGCAGAAGCAGCAATTGTAAAGTCGAGAATACCGATTCCTTGATATGTTTGCCATACCACTAGCTCAGACCTTTCCGAAAGTTCCTCAATAAGTGCATTTATTTTCTTAGTATCTGTATCTGAGATCAGCAGAAAAAAAAGCGAAAAGGACTGTGCAAAATCAATATTTATTAATTTCGCCTGTTGCAAAATATCATCTAAATTCGTATTTTTTTTTGTGATTAAATTATTTAATAGTTCGTTCTTGTTTTGTTGTACTACGCGATCATCTAAGTGAAGACGACTTTGAATAATTCGCGCCATCGTCTTATTCATTCTATTAGGCGATACAGGTTTCATAATGTAATCAATTGCGTTTAACTCAAAAGCTTCTACGGCAAAATGACTATAAGCCGTAACAAAGATAATATCAATATTCTCCTTGTTATTATATATTATTTTTGCTGCCTCAATTCCATTTACCTTAGGCATGTCAATATCCAAAAAAAGCAAATGGACATTATCATTCTTGATTAAGTCTAAAGCCTGATTAACCTCGGTAAACATTCCAATAATTTCAATATCAGGATATTGTGAAAGCAATCGCTCTAAGGCCTTTAATGCAGGTTTTTCATCATCAACTAATACAGTTCGCAGCATCTTATACGCCCTTTCTTACCTCAGGAATTTTTATACTTACAGTAGTCCCAGCACTGATTTCACTGGTAATTTGGATACCATGCCCATAAAGGCGTTTTAGTCTACGATCTACATTTATCACCCCCACGCCTTTATTTTGTGAACTCGTTAATAGCTGAGACAATTTCTCTTGAGAAATGCCAACACCATCATCTTTTATTTCGACCCAAATATAGGATTCTTCCTGCTTAATAGAAATAATGATTGTTCCGCCCTCCTTTTTGGGTAAGATGCCATGTTTTATTGCGTTTTCTACAATTGGCTGGATCACAAGGTTCGGTATCATTATATCTGCTAAAGGAATCGCTATATCATACTGAAAATTTAACCTTTCTTCAAAACGTGCTTTTTCAATTGTTATATAGGACTCAACAAATTCCAGTTCTTGTTCTAGGGGACTAAATTGGTTCATGTTATTAAAGTTAAAGCTGCCTCGCAAATAACTACTTAAAGCAAGTAAAAGCTGCCCTGCTTTTTCTGCATCAGTCCAACAAAAAGACATAATCGTATTGAGGGCATTGTAGAGAAAGTGAGGTTTTATTTGGGCCTGCAAGAAAGCCATTTCAGTTTGTATCATCTGGCTGACAGATTTTTTTAATTGTAGAAGTGTTTTCATCCGCGCTTTTAATTCACTGGAATTAAAAGGTTTGTCTAAAAAGTCGTTACACCCTGCTGCAAAACCAGGTAACATGCTGTTGGCTGAGTTTTGCGCCGTCATCATTAACACGGGCAGTTCAAAAAGTGAATAGTTCTCTCGGATTTTTCGACATACTTCGTAGCCTGACATATTGGGTAGCATAATATCAAGAATCACAAGATCAATGTTTTTATTTTGTTTTAGTACTTCTAAAGCCTCATTGCCATTTGCAACAGCAATTGACGAATAATTTTCCGCCGTTAAAATATTGATAAGTGACTGTAAATTGGCATAATCATCATCGACAAGCAACACGTTAAACTCTCCGCTTTGTTTCAAAACTGCTGGTGTTTTAAATATAGCCTGAGATAGGCTGGTATAACGCCCTGATTTTTTTTCGATGCATTTACGATTGGTACTCGGCATGCTAAACGTAAATGTCGCCCCTTTGCTAGGTTCGGAAATAGCCCAAATACTCCCACCATGGATTTCTACCAAATATTTTGTAATGCTAAGTCCTAACCCCATGCTGCCATACTGTTCTGTCAATGACACCTCAAGTTGTTCAAAAGATTTAAAAATATCATTAATTTTATCGTGGCCTATGCCAATACCCGTATCTGCTACACTTATTTCTACCATATCATTGTGCTGAACAGCGGAAATGCTGATCGTCCCTTGTTCGGTAAATTTTATGGCGTTTTCGAGCAGATTAAAAATAATCTGGTTAACACGATTTTCGTCGGCTTCAATCGGAGGAAGACACTCGGGAAGGTTGCTTACCAAAGCAATGGGCTTAGGAAAAACCAAATATTTGCTTACTTCTAAAGCCGTCAGAATAATTTTTTGAATATCAACACTTTGTATATTCAGATTAATATCGCCATGTTTTAGTTTTTCATAATCTAGTATGTCGTTGATAATATTGGACAATCGTTTGCCACTGGCTACCACCAAATCAAGATTTTCTTTCTGCTTCTGGGGCAGAATTCCTACAGTACTTTCCAGAACAGATTCTGTAATCGCAATCATCCCATGAAGCGGCGTTCGCAGTTCATGAGAAATATTCACGATAAAGTCATCTTTCAATTTGTCTAAAGAAAAAAGTTTTTGTGATAAAACGTTAACCTCCGAAAAAGATGCGGAAAATCGCTGCATTAAAATAAAGGTTTGGACAAAAATAAGAATTAGACTTACAATGACAAACACTTCTGCATATCTATCGCTATAAACTTTCCAAAACTTTAAAACTTGCAGAGAAAAAGCTCCAATCGAAAATATAAATGTACTGAAAAACAAAACTGCGCCAACTCTGTTTTTTATGGAAGCTAACCAAGCAATATAAGTATAATACAAACTGACTAAAATTAGCTGATTTTGTAAATATGGTGTGAATTTTGTAAAAAAATCCCCTAATAAAAAGATTTCTTGGGGCTGGGCCCTCTCCTGTAATGCAACGATTTGATGATTGGATTCCAGATAAAGAAGCACTAGAGGAAGCACAAGCAGTGTCAAAAACATTCCAATTTTTTTTGTTTTTATATGATGATTCATACCCTAAAAACTGCCTTTCTTGCTGATGATATTTTTTATCGAAAGTATACTCTATAATAACAGATAATTTAATAATTGCTATATTTTAAATAACGCAGCAAAAATATAGCAATTTTTTTAAAGGATATTTTTAATATAAGAATTTATCATTTTATTTTTCAAAGCACGCTTAATTCATAAGACTTAATACCCAATCAAGCACCTATTAAAAACCGTTTTCTACAGGACAATTATCCAATTTGATAAAACATTCTATCCATTTGGATAATTAACAAATGATTCTTATTTATGATAAGCTATTATAAGTTATAAAAAGATTTTTTTCGACTAAACTTTTAATTACGCCCTTTTCCTTACAGAATTCTGTTTATATAGAAAAAAAATAAAAAGCAAAGACTAGATTCTTTGCTTTTTATGAAAGTTAGCTATTTGATAAGCAAAACAAGACAGAATATTCACGATAATTTTAGGATGTTTGTCCCATTTTTATCATAAATATATCATTATCTAATTTGAAAATTTAAATAAACATTTAAGATTAACACCTAGAGACTTATGCAAATAATGATGAATCCAATAATAGGTTACATTTCTTTTTTGAAGTCTTTAAAACAGTCGAAAAAAAACCGTACGAAATTAGAATAACTGCGAATTATAGTGCCAGTAACGGAAATTACTTACCTTCGGAAAAACGAAGTTTATACCGTAGAATCTTTTTAAAGCCTTGAAACAAACCCAGAAAAAGCCATTTATTTTTTGAATACAAAAAGCAATTCAAAAAAGCAGGTTTCTAAAACTCAGTAAGTTATGTTGAAATACGGGCTTGGAGAGAAAAGCAGTAAGGTTTGGAGGTAAACATGCATTTAATTTTTACAAAAGATTTAGTTCCCGGAATGTGCATAAGTGAGGATGTAATAGCTGGGGATGGATTTATAAAACTATTAACGCAAGGAGTAGCTCTTAATCAATCGCAAATAGACAAACTTAAAATTTGGGGATTATCATCAATTTATATTGATGATAACACTGAGAAAATGAAGGATGAAAGGATTGCCATTTATATGACCAAGGCAGAATTCACCCAAGCTTATCATGAAACAATCAATGAAATTATCCACGCATTTAAATATATTAAAATTTTCAGAGAGGTTCCTATCGTTGAAATGCAGGAGCTCATCAATCAAAAAATTATCCTTTTAGTAGAAACAATTGGTGTTTTAGAACATTTACATGATATAAGGTGTTATAACGAATATACTTTCCACCACTCCTTAAATGTTGCTATAATCGCTGGGATTTTGGGTAAGTGGTGCGGTTATAAAAGAACTGCGTTAAAAAATTTAATTTTAGCTGGCCTTCTTCATGATATTGGAAAATTGTTTGTTCCTTTGTCTATACTAAATAAACCAGATCGTTTATCTGATAAAGAGTTCGCCATCATTAAGAAGCATCCGCAAGAAGCCTATCAATTGATTCAAGACACCCCGCTTTCAGAGAATATTAAACTCGGAATCTGGCAGCACCATGAATGTCTGGATGGCAGCGGCTATCCCTTAGGGCTTATCGATAATGAAATTTGTTCTGAGGCAAAAATCATTGCAATTGCGGATATCTACGATTCGGTAACATCCGATCGCGTATATCGCCCTAAAATGACACCATTTCAAGCACTTGATATATTAGCAGATTCTATGTTCAAAAAATTAGATCCTAGTGCCTGTTTAACTTTCATTGATAATATGCAAAATTATTTCACAGGAAGTAGCGTGATCTTAAGTAATGGAGTAAAAGCAAAAATCATTGCCTTTCCTGCCAAAGACTCTTGCTTTACTAAGCCAGTTATCTACATGCAAAATGGCAAATTTTTGGACCTTCAAAAGGAAGAATTATGCATTACAGGGGTTCAAGCATTCTCGTAAAAGCACTATTTCTTTGTCAAAGCATGTTATATATATCCTACTTAGAAACTTACTGATTTAAAAATTTCCTTGGAAACTCAATGAAACTCCTTCGCCGTTATAACCTGGATTATGAGTTCTAAGACCATTGGAAACATGCATTAGCGTATACCCAATATTTATTGAAGAATTTTCACTAGTTTTATAAATCACTCGAGGTCCGATCCGCCACATAAAATTATAATATCTTCCATTTGCCGGAAATGCTTTGTCATATACAATTAATCCACCGCTCATATCTAAAGCTTCCGATAGTTTCTCTGAAAGTTTTTTTTCATTACGAAGCATATATATAGGTCCGACACCTACTGCAGAACTTTCTTTTGTCTGGCGATCCTCATTTATGATATGCCCATACGGGCAAGTAATTGTAACGCCTCTATAGATAGACCGATTATTTTTTTCTGAAATATTCTCAAGGATATGGAGTGATACCGTATCAATATAACGATCTTTAAAGTGCGCATGCGTCAAATAGTCAGAATCTACTTCAATCTTAGATTCTGCGGCATAGCAATATGACTTTTCGGACATACAAACCAGCAAAACATTAATAACAATTACCAAATAAACAAATCTACGCACAATACAACACTCCTCTTATGAGTTTTCTATATTTTTAAATTAAATATTCTCATAAAAGCATAAAACTCCTGCCAAATTCAGTAGGAGTTTCTCTAATAGTATTCTCCATGCTATATTCCTTGCAAGTCACAAGGGATATAGTTACTTAATTAGGTTACTAGGAGTACTACTAGATCTGATGCAGAATCAATATATATAATATTTTAGTAAATTAAGTAGAGGTAGCTATGAAAATAATCATTGATGCGGATGCATGCCCTAAACGAGTTTTAGAAATATGTAAGTTAGTAGGTGAAAAATACAAAGTTGAAGTTTATACTGTAGCAAGTTTCGATCATACTATTGAAAATAAATATCATATAACCGTAGACAACAATTCACAAGAAGCTGACCTTAAGATCATAAACATAGCCAAAGCAAATGATGTTGTAATCACACAAGACTGGGGTCTTGCGGCTATGGTTTTAAGTAAGAAGGCTGATTGTTTAAGTCCTTTAGGGATACAATATGATACCAATAAAATTGACTTTTTATTAGAAGAGCGAGAAATAAAGGCAAAACTACGCCGTGATGGCGGGCGAACTAAAGGGCCACAAAAACGAATACTGAATGATGATATACGGTTTCAAGAAGCACTTGAAAAAATTTTAGAGGCTAAAGATTTACAGAAATTGCTTCCTTTTAAATTATCCAAGCTTACTTACTTATTGTTTTATATAAATAAGCATATACTATAAAAAACAATGAGGAGAGTGAAGCTCTATTTATGAAATATACAGAAAAACAATTAGAAAATATCGCAAAAGAATGCACTGAGTTTGAGCATATTATAAATGCAATGGGATATGGCAGTTCACTACTTAACATCTCCCGCGAAGAGTACAAAAGGCGCTGCACTGATTGTACAAACTGGTTAGGCGGTTCCTGTGAAATATTTAAAAAAATTTTTTCTCAATATCAATAATCAAATTTAATAGAAATTAGCAACCATTACTTTTGCTAAAAAAGCAGGGATGTATCAAATAAAAAATGATACATCCCTGCTTTTAAATAAACAAATCATGCTTTTTCTTATCATTTTTCAAAACAATAAACCTGATTACGACCATTATTTTTACCATCATAAACAGCAATATCTGCATGTTTTACTACTTCATCAAGGTTTAATCCATCCTGATAAGCCGCGATTCCTAAGGTCATTGTTGCTTTTATACATACAGATCGACAATCAAAGGAATGTTTTTCAATTTTTTGGCGAACTCTTTCGGCAATGAGCGAAGCTCCATCTATTGGTGTCATCGGCAAAAACAATAAGAATTCTTCACCACCCCATCTAGCAATACAATCGGTTGTTCGAATCATATCTTTTATAATTTGCGATACTTCCTTTAACACCACATCGCCACAATCATGACCAAATTGATCATTAATTTTCTTAAAATAATCAATATCCATCATGATAAGCGTAAATTCCTCTTTCGTTTGTTTATATCGTTCAATTTCTTGTTCTATTTTTTCAACAATAAATTTGCGATTATACAATCCCGTCAAAAAATCTGTCTGTGATGATATCTCCAATTGTCCTTTGGCAAAAGCAAGTTGTCGGTTGCGCTCTTCTAATTCACTGGTTCTTTCCTGTACTTTATGTTCTAACTCATTAATAAATCTCGTGATTTCTTCCGCCATTTTATTGAAGGCACGCCCTAATTTCCCCACTTCATCATACTTCAAAATATTAGCTCGTTGAGAAAAGTCCCCTCCTGAAAATTTTTCTGTAACCTCAATCAACTCATAAATTGGCGATAGATATCGATCTATATTTTTCTTCCATATAAAAATTCCTATTAGAATTGTCACTATTGATAGGAGTATTGAAATAAAGATACTTTGCTTTATCTGGGCTATATACGGATCTTCTGCAATTGCTGTAACAATCAGCCAATCCAAACCATCCTTTTTAAATTTTGATATTTTTATATACGAGTTTTTTCCTTCAGTGCTGTCAATGAACTTATCTTTTGATGTCGCCATATATTTTTCAAAAGCGTGAATAATTAAATCATTTTTTATTTGATCGATATAAATCCGCTGCATATTTCCTTTAGAATCAACCGTGAAATTAGACTCATCTTCCGTATTTGCGACAAGATCGCCTGAAGAATTTTCTATAATATAAGCAGTTGCGCGTTTATCTTTCACGACATCCTTTAATTCCTGATTCATTTTTGAAAGCAATACATGTGTTCCCAATACACCCATTAGATTCCCTTGCTCATCGTAAATTGGATAGGATGCTGAAATCGCCAAATCATTGGCAATAAAATGCTTATAGACTTCAGAAAACACTGGTTTTTTCTCTTCCTCTGCTGCTTTATACCAATCACGTTCGCGCGGATCAAATTCATTTAGACGTAAACGTACTCTCCCGATCGTCAAATCGTCTTTCACCTCATAATATTGAGAATGTCCATTTGTATCAGCATTGCTTTTCATAAACTCAAGTTCATTTTTTGCATTATGCCTCACACCATAATATTCTCCATTCTTCGTTCCATAACTAAAGCTATATACATTTTCCGCTGCTGTCTGCATAACTCCGGCAAAATACAGTCCTCTTTTCACTGGATCATCCATGGAAATCAGGCCACGTTTTATTACATATTGATTTTGCTCATTCATTTTTAGAGGCACCTGAATAAACTTCTCTATTTCAGCTAAGATACTTGCGTGTGCCTCCTCCTGTATTTTCATAACCATATCATCAATGGATATTTTCCAATAATAAAAAGCGATAAAACTGATAACTGCAATCATTGTTGTCATCAATAAAATAAATAAATACCAAATTTGATTTTTCATCGACTTTTTATATGGACTCATGATTTTGTAACATCCCTTCACATCAGCATCTAACATATTATAATTATAATATAGCATCTTTCTGATAGCGAGACAATAAAACTCCTGCCAAATTCATACATAATTCAGCAGGAGCATCGTCAATAGCTGTGATAATCCTTTTATTCTTTTTCGACAAAACAATACAATTTTCCTCTCACTTTTTATATTAACTCTATTTCCATATCTAGTTCTAAACGTCTTATTGTTTTCTTGGACTAAGCACATACTACCACCGCGCCTCCAAGAGTCGCATATATTGTTTTACTGTCTCTCTATTTTTTTTTACTATGTACAGGAAATAGCTTCCTAGCCACATAAAAAAATATCAATACCCCGCCTGCAATGGTAGCCCACTTAAGCCACGGATTTTCTAAAATCATATGCCATTTGTCGCCAAGCACAGCCCCAAATCCCAAGAAAATAGTTAACCATAGAACCGCGTGCACCATGTCATAGAACAAAAATTTTACGATAGAAATACCACTGATTCCTGCTACATAGGGTGTGACGTTGCCTATTGTTGGTAAAAATCGTCCACCGATAATATAAGCCGGCGCCGACTTTTGTAGAAGTTCCTGCGCCTTATCAATACGATGCGGCGTTAGCCTAATATATTTCCCCCATTTTTCTATAAATGGTTCACCAATATGCCGTCCTATCATAAAGGCAGAAATAGATCCCAACATATATCCGATCAGTGCTACCAGCCAGGCCATTATAATATGAAACTCTCCTTGCTTTGACAAAAAACCTGCCAAAGCAACCAATACACTGCCTGGGAATGGCAATCCGATTGCTTCTAAAAAAACGCCTACAAACACCCCGGGCAATCCAAGGCTACTTAAAATATCAAGCATTCTATCAAACAAAGTATCCCCTCCCAGACTTATT
>Ga0316600_10000312_pt1 | contig 24782 bp, 20 predicted proteins | sample OWC_soil_day5_CT_FD_207652 | JGI IMG/M metagenome (GOLD analysis project Ga0316600, IMG submission 207652) | Wetland soil microbial communities from Old Woman Creek delta, Ohio, United States - OWC_soil_day5_CT | ecosystem: Environmental > Terrestrial > Soil > Wetlands | place: USA: Ohio... | reverse complement strand
GCTGTGACACGCGATATGGTGGATTCGTGCAGTCCTACCGTATCGGCAATTTCCCTGAGAACCAGGGGCCGCATCGCGATCTCGCCATGCGTGAAGAAATTGTGCTGCCGGTCGACGATTGCCTGGGACACCCGCAATATGGTGTCGAAGCGCTGCTGGATATTGCGGATCAGCCACCGGGCTTCCTGAACGCGTGTCGTCCATTGCCCCCGCTGCACCGGGTCGGCGCCGCGGTCGCGGCGCCCCTGTTTGAGTATGTCCGCATAGGCCTGGTTGACGCGCAGACGGGGCATGACTTCCCGGTTTAGTACCGCGGTCCAGCGCGCCTTGATCCGCCGCACAAACACATCGGGGACAATGTAATCGGCGCGCGTGTCACCAAAGGCTACACCCGGCCTCGGATTCAGTGTGCGAATCAACGCATGTGCCGCGCGTAACTCGTCATCATTGCAGCCCAGGGTCCGCTTGAGCTTCAGGAAATCCCGGGCCGCCAGCAGTGGCAAGTGCTCGCTCACCAAGCGGCGCGCCAGTGCGGCTCCCGGATAAACGCGATCGCCCCCCGCCATGGCATCGAGCTGCAGCCGCAGGCATTCAGACGTATCACGCGCGCCGACACCCGTCGGATCGAAGCTCTGGAGCAGGCACAGCGCTGCGCGCAGCTCGTCGAGGTCCACCGCGGCGCTTTCCGGACACATCGCCAGCAGCTCATCGAATGACTGGTGCAGGTAACCGTCCTCATCGACGGCTTCGATCAGCAGGTCGACCAGCACCCGGTCGCGCGGGCTCGCCTGGGTGCACGCCAGTTGGCTGCGCAGGTGCTCGCGCAGCGTCGGCCGAGTGGAGGCCCAGTCGACCGCGCTCGATTCATCGTCTTCAGAGCGCCCCTCGCCGGCTCGACCCCAGTCGAACTCGATGTCGGTCGTGCCCTCCGCTGCGTCCGACGCCGGGCTGGCGTCGCTGCCGTTGATCTCGGTGGTGCTGCCTGGGGCGGTGGTCGCCGCCTCGATCGAGCCGTCAGACCGCAGATGCAGCGAGCCGCCCAGCGGGTCGTCATCGCGCTCGATCAGCGGGTTGTCCGCCATCGCCTGCTCGATCTCCTGGTTGAGTTCGAGCGTCGACAGCTGCAGCAGCCGGATCGACTGCTGCAGCTGGGGCGTCAGCGCCAGGTGCTGCGACAGTCGAAGCTGAAGACTTGGTTTCATCGTGATGTTGTAATCAGCGCGCACGTGCGGCCGCCCGAAGGGCGCGCTCTAACTGACCGCGACGAGTGCACGTGCGACCGCGCAGCGGTCGCGTACACGAGGAGCGTATTCATTACATCCGGAAGTGCTCGCCGAGATAGACCCGGCGCACGGTTTCGTTGCCGACGATCTCGTCGGGTCGGCCGGCGGCGAGCACGACGCCTTCATTGATGATGTAGGCGTGGTCGCAGATGCCGAGGGTCTCGCGCACGTTGTGGTCGGTGATCAGCACGCCGATGCCACGGTCCTTGAGAAAGCGCACGATGCGCTGGATTTCGAGCACCGCGATCGGGTCCACCCCTGCAAAGGGCTCGTCGAGCAGGATGAAGCGCGGCCGTGCCGCCAGTGCGCGCGCAATCTCGACGCGGCGTCGCTCTCCGCCCGAAAGCGACAGCGCGGTGTTGGTGCGCAGGTGTGCGATCTGCAGATCATCGAGCAGTTCGGAGAGCCGGTCATCGAGCACGTGCTTCGGCAATGGACGCCCGGCATCGTCGATCTGCAGCTCGAGCACTGCAAGGATGTTCTCCTCGACAGTCAGCTTGCGGAACACCGAGGCTTCCTGCGGCAGATACGACAGCCCGAGCCGGGCGCGGCGGTGAATCGGAAGATGTGAGATCGACTTGCCATCGACGAGAATGTCGCCATCGTCGAGCGGCACCAGGCCGACCACCATGTAGAAACAGGTCGTCTTGCCCGCGCCATTGGGGCCGAGCAACCCCACGACCTCCCCGCTTTCGACGGTCAGCGAGACGTCCTTCACGACAGCACGATTACCGTAGCGCTTCTGCAGGTTTTCGACCTTCAGCGTGCTGTGCGTCGTCGCAAGCGGGGTCGCGACATCGCCGGCGCGGGTACGTGCTTCCACGACTAGTTGGCCCGCGGGTTGGTGATCTGCGGCGCCACCTTCAGCGGCGTTTCCGACCCGGTCTTGGCTGCAGTGGAGCGCGGGGCGATCGTGCCGCGCACGCGGCCCTCCGGATTATTGGGATCGCCCGACGCCTTGCCGCCCGTGACGAAGTACTTGGAGTTGCGCTGGTCATAGGTAATGGCATCGCCGCGCAGTTCGTCGCGGGGCACGTCGTTTTCCAGCATGCGGACACGGGCCCGCGAAAGCAGCTTCACCGTATCGGACTTTTCGTCGTATTCGATGCGCTCCGCCTGCCCGTCGACGAATTCCTCGACACCGGGCTGGCTCGTATCGCGGCGCTGACGGAAGGTCGCCACCTTGCCAGGGGAGGCCTGGATCAATCCATACTGGTAGCCCTCCGGATCCTTGCGAATCTGAACGCGATCCCCCGTCGCGCGCATCGTTCCCTTGACCAGCACCACGTTGCCAGCAAGCACGCAGACCTGCTGCAGGTCATCGCACTCGCCGCTGTCGGCCTCGTAGTTGAGCGGCTTGTCGCGGTCCGAGCGTTCGGCGCGCGCGCCCCCGAGCATGCAGGCTGCAACCAGCAGCGCAATCAGCCAGCGGATCATCGAGCCTCGGCTCCCTTCGGTGGCGCGCTGGGTTCGACGGTCCCGCGGACCTTCGAGCGGAACTTCACCGTGCGCTTGACGTTGTCGTAGTCCATCCCGACCGCATTGATGCGCGAGCCGCCGCGTTCGATCTCGACCGGCGCATCGGTCGAAAACTGCTCGGCATCGGGCAGCGCCACGAGTTTCTCGGTGGACATGCGCATCGGCGGCTCACCATCCTTGCCCGCGGCGCGGATCAGCGTCACGTCGCCGGTCAGCACGACGCGTGCCCCGCTTTCCTCGACCCGCGCGTGATTCGCCTTTGCATCAATCTGCGGCTGGTCGGCACGCAGGCTGATCAGACGCGGTCGTGCCACCTCGACCCGATCGTCGCTTGGAAAATGCGTCACGCGTTCACCGATCAGCTTGTTCGTGGCCCGCCCGTCGGCATCGAACTGGGTCAGCGCGGCGCCATCGACGACGATATCGGGGCCTTCGCGGGAGACCGGGTTCGCCAGCGCGTTGATGCGAGTGGACTGCGAGTACCAGTACGTGGTGCCCGCGAGCAGCGCGAGCAGCAGTATCGCGATGATGGCGGTGATGCGGTCACGCATTGGCGTTCGGCGCGCCTCGCGTACGCGACGCTGCGCGTCGCACGTGCGCTCGGCGCGGATAGAAGTGGGACACGGGCTTGGGGCGGCCCGGCGCCCGTGTCCAACACACAAGCTTGTCGCGCAGGTCCTTCATCCGTGAACCATTGCGGTGATGTCGACCGCCTGCGCGCGCAGGATAAATTCGGCGATGGCGCGGACGGCGGCACGGCCGCCGGGCTGCGGGGCAATCCAGTGCGCGACGGCTTTGACTTCATCACGGGCGTCGTGGACGGTCGCCGCGAGACCAGCCTGCTGGAGTACAGGAAGATCGGGCAGGTCGTCTCCGACAAACGCCGTTTCGTCCGCGGAAATCTTCGTTTCGGCGAGCAGGTCGTTAAAGGCCTGAGCCTTGTCGCCGCGGCCCTGCAGCACGCGTGCAATGCCCAACTCGCGCGCGCGCTGCGCAACGATCGGCGAGTCGCGTGCAGACAGGATCGCGACCTCGATGCCGCGGCCGAGCAGCATCTTGATGCCGTGCCCGTCGCGCACGTCGAAGACCTTCATCGCTTCGCCCTGCGGGCCGTAGTAGAGGCGGCCATCGGTCAGCACGCCGTCGACATCGAGCACCACCAGGCGGATGCGTGCTGCACGCTGCTCCGGTGTCATCAGATCACCTTCGCGTTCATCAGGTCGAGGTTGTTCAGCGCCCCGACCAGCTGTCCCCGTCCGTCGATGACGAGCAACTGATTCTTGCGCGTGCGGTCCATCAGCTGGGCTGCCTCGACCGCCAGCACGTCCGGGCCGATCGTGAGTGGACTGCGCGTCATCACGTCGGCGACCTTCAGGGGGCGGACGTCACCAACGCGCTCGAGCAGTCGTCGCAGGTCACCGTCGGTGAAGATGCCGACCATCGCGCCGTGCTCGTCGAGGACGGCCGTCATGCCGAGCTGCTTTAGCGTGATCTCGTGCAGCGCGTCCATCACGCTGGCTCCGTTGCTGACGCGGGGAATCGCTGCGCCGGTGCGCATGACATCGCGGACATGAGTCAGCAGCTTGCGTCCGAGCGCACCGGCAGGATGCGAGCGGGCAAAGTCCTCGCGTCCGAAGCCGCGAGCGTCCAGGCAGGCAATCGCCAGCGCGTCGCCGAGTGCCAGCATGGCGGTGGTCGACGAGGTCGGCGCCAGATTGAGCGGGCAGGCTTCCTTGTCCACATGCACGTCGAGGTGAACGTCGGCGAGCTGCGCCAGTGACGATTCCGGATGTCCGGTCATGGCGATCAGCGGGGTACCCGCGCGCTTCGCCACCGGCACGATCGTCAGCAGTTCGTCGCCTTCTCCGGAATACGAGAGCGCGAGCAACACATCCTCCCGGGTGATCATTCCGAGATCGCCATGCGCGGCTTCGGCCGCGTGCACGAACATGGCCGGCGTGCCGGTCGAGGCCAGCGTCGAAGCCAGCTTGCGACCGATATGGCCGCTCTTGCCGATCCCTGTCACGACGACGCGACCGTGGCACGCCAGCAGCAGTTCCACCGCCCGCGCGAAGGCGCCGTCGATGCGGTCTGCGAGCGCGGCCACCGCGCCCGCCTCGATCGCAATCACCTCGCGCGCCAGCGCCAGGGCGCTGGCGTTCGGTTCGGCGGGCGTCGGTATCGCGGACATCGGCGTCTTGGAGGTCGGCAGTGAGGCAAATGCCGTCGTGAAGCGGCTGCGGCGATAATACACGCGCACTGTCCGCTGGCATGGGCTTTGCTTTCGGCGCGCGCCATACTCCTTCAATCCCGTTCCGCGGCTTTGGTCCATGACGTCAGGCTTGGAAGTCACCCTTGTGCTGCTCGCCTCCGTGGTGCTCGGGGTCGTTGTATTCCGCCTGCTGTCGCTGCCGCCGCTGCTCGCCTACCTCGCCGTCGGCATCCTGATCGGCCCGCACGCGCTGGGACTGGTCCCCGACACCAAACAGACGCGCTACCTGGCCGAGTTCGGCGTCGTGTTCCTGATGTTTTCAATCGGGCTCGAGTTCTCGCTGCCGCGATTGCGGTCTATGCGCCGCATCGTTTTCGGCCTGGGCGGGGCGCAGGTCGGGCTGACGATCCTGATCACCCTCGCAGGCGGCTGGCTTCTCGGCGCGTACTTCGGTGTTGGCCTCGCCGGCGCGTTCGCCCTCGGCGCGGCACTCGCGATGTCGTCGACAGCGATCATCATGAAGATGATCTCGGAGCGCCTGCAGCTGGATACCGAGCACGGCAAACGCATCGTCGGCGTGCTGCTCTTCCAGGATCTTGCGGTGGTTCCACTGCTGGTGGTGATTCCAGCCCTCTCGGCCGACCCCGGCGAACTGGGCTGGACCCTCGGCCTGGCGATGCTGAAAGCCGCGGTGCTTCTCGCCCTGCTGCTCGCCGGCGGCCAGCGCGTGTTGCGCTGGTGGCTGCACCTGGTCGCGAAGCGCAAGTCGCATGAGCTTTTCACGCTGAACGTGCTGCTGGTGACGCTGGGACTGGCGTGGCTGACCGAAATTGCTGGCCTGTCCCTCGCGCTCGGCGCCTTCATCGCGGGAATGCTGATCTCGGAAACCGAGTTCAGGCACCAGGTCGAGGAAGACATCAAGCCGTTCCGCGACGTGCTGCTGGGCTTGTTTTTCGTGACGATTGGCATGCTGCTGAGCCCGCGCATCGTGCTCGACCACGTGGGCTGGGTCATGCTTGCGCTCGTCGTCCCGGTCGCTTTCAAGTTCGGGCTGATCTACATCCTGGCACGCCTCTTCAAGGCGAGCGCCGGCACGGCGATCCGCTCGGCGCTGGCACTGTGCACCGCCGGCGAATTCGGCTTCGTGCTGCTGGGACTCGCAGGACACTTCGACGTGCTCGCCGACGATGTGCTCCAGGTCGTGCTGGCCGCGATGCTGCTGTCGATGCTCGCCGCGCCGCTGCTGGTGCAATACGCGGACTGGTTCGTGATGCGCGTGGCATCAAGCGAATGGATGCTGAAGTCGCTGGAGATCGCTCAGATCGCACAGCGGGCCATCACGACGGATCGGCATGTCGTCATCTGCGGCTTCGGCCGCAGCGGCCAGCACCTGGCGAAGATGCTCGAGCAGGAAGGCATCGGCTACATCGCGCTCGACCTCGATCCGGATCTCGTGCGCGAGGCTGCCGCCGCGGGTGATTCGGTTGTCTATGGCGATGCGGCCCGGCGCGAGACACTGGTGTCGGCGGGGATTCGACGAGCCGCGGCTCTCGTGGTCACCTACGCCGATTCGGCCTCCGCACTGAAGGTGCTGCGTCACGCGCAGGACCTTCGGCCCAACCTGTCGGTCATTGTCCGCACACAGGATGACCACGATCTCGACAAGCTGATGAAGGCGGGCGCCACCGAGGTGGTGCCCGAGATCTTTGAAGGCAGTCTGATGCTCGGTTCCCATGCTTTGGTGCTGCTGGGTGTGCCGGTCGCGCGGGTCGTGCGTCGCGTCCGCGAAGCGCGCGATCAGCGCTATCGATTGCTGCGCGGCTACTTCCACGGCACCGGCGACGACGATGCTTCGATCGAGGAGGAGGCGCACGAGCGCCTGCACTCCGTATCGGTCGAACCTGGCGCCACCGCCGTCGGCAAGCGCCTTTTCGAGCTGGACCTGCCCGGACTGGGAGCTGAAATCACGGCGGTCCGGCGTCACGGCATCCGTGGCGCCGAGCCGAGTCCGGAAATGGTGCTGCAGGCGGGTGACGTGCTGGTGCTGCGGGGCGTGGCCGAGGCCGTCGAGCGTGCCGAGGAACGGGTGACTCAGAGGTGACCCACCTGCTCCGACTCTGCATTGCCGTCCTGCTGGCCGCGTGCACTGCGTCTCAGGCTCGCGCAGATGACGGCGCCTGGGCGGCGCTACGCGATCACGCCGCCGTACTGATCACTCGTCATGCGCAGACCGAGCCCGGAATCGGCGATCCACCCGGGTTCCGCCTCGACGATTGCGCCACGCAGCGCAACCTTTCGGAGGCGGGGCGGGCACAGGCCGCGGCGATCGGACGTCAACTGGCCGATCGGGGAGTAAAGGTGGTGCGTGTCGAGTCCAGTCGCTGGTGCCGCTGCATCGACACGGCACGGCTCGCTTTTCCGGGGGTTGAGGTGCGCCCGGTCGACGCTCTCAACTCGTTCTTCTCGGAGCGCAATGCAGAGCCGTCGCAAACGGGTGCACTGCGCACGCGCATCGGCCAATGGCGCGGACCGGGCGTGCTGGTCCTAGTGACGCACCAGGTCAACATCACTGCGCTCACCGGTCGGTCGGTCGGACCAGGTGAGGGACTCGTGCTGCAGCAGGACGCCGCGGGCCCGCGCGTGGCCGGCGCGGTGCAGTTCTAGGCCACCTCGGTGTCCGAAATCAGGCGGCGCGCCGCCGTCGCTGGCGGGCCAGCACTGGCGCCAGGTAAGTGCCGGTATGGCTTTCCGCGCTGGCCGCGATCTTTTCCGGTGGCCCGGTCGCGATGATGCCTCCGCCGCCATCGCCACCCTCAGGGCCCAGATCGACAACCCAGTCCGCCGTCTTGATCACGTCGAGGTTGTGCTCGATGACAATGACCGTGTTGCCGGCGTTGCGCAACTGATGCAGCACTTTCAGCAGCAGCGCGATGTCGTGGAAGTGCAGTCCTGTCGTGGGCTCGTCGAGAATGTAGAGCGTGCGGCCGGTATCGCGCTTCGACAGTTCGAGCGACAGCTTGACGCGCTGCGCCTCACCCCCTGACAAGGTCGTCGCGCTCTGGCCGAGACGCACATAGCCCAGGCCGACGTCGAGCAGCGTCTGCAGCTTGCGTGCGATCGCTGGCACGGCACTGAAGAACTCGAACGCATCCTCGACCGTCATGTCGAGCACCTCGGCGATGCTCTTGCCCTTGTAGTGCACCTCGAGCGTCTCGCGGTTGTAGCGCTTGCCGTGGCAGACGTCGCACGGCACGTAGACATCCGGCAGGAAGTGCATCTCGACCTTGATGACACCGTCGCCCTGGCAGGATTCGCAGCGTCCACCCTTGACGTTGAATGAGAAGCGCCCGGCCTCGTAGCCGCGCTCGCGCGCGGTCGGTGTCTCGGCGAACAGCTCGCGGATCGGCGTGAACAGCCCGGTGTAGGTTGCCGGGTTGCTGCGCGGCGTACGGCCGATCGGGCTCTGGTCGACGCTGATGACCTTGTCGACGTGCTCGAGACCTTCCAGCGTTGTATACGGCGCCGGCTCCGCGGCGGAGCCGTACAAGTGGCGCGCGACCGCCGCATACAGCGTGTCGTTGATCAGCGTCGACTTGCCGGAGCCGGATACGCCGGTGATGCAGGTCAGCAGTCCGATCGGCAGGTCGAGCGTCACGTCCTTCAGGTTGTTGCCGGTCGCACCGATCAGCTTCAGCCAGTGCGTGAACGGCGGCGTGCGGTCCGACGGTACCTCGATCTGTCGCCGGCCCGCCATGTACTGGCCGGTCAGCGATTTCTTGTTTGCTTCCACATCGGCGAGAGTGCCGCTTGCGATGATTTCGCCGCCGTGCGCCCCGGCGCCCGGGCCCATGTCGACGATGAAGTCGGCGGCGCGGATCGCATCCTCGTCGTGCTCCACGACGATGACACTGTTGCCGAGGTCACGCAGGTGCTTCAGCGTGCCGATCAGCCGGTCATTGTCGCGCTGGTGCAGCCCGATCGAGGGCTCATCGAGCACGTACATGACGCCGGTGAGGCCAGAGCCGATCTGCGAGGCCAGCCGTATGCGCTGCGATTCGCCGCCCGACAGCGTGTCGGCCGACCGATCCAGCGAGAGGTAGTCGAGGCCGACGTTCACAAGGAAGCGCAGGCGCGAGCCGATCTCCTTGATGATCTTGCCGGCAATCTCCTTCTTCGCGCCGGTGAAGCTGACCGCCTCGAAGTACGTCGACGCCTCGGCCAGCGGTGCCGCCGAGATCTGCCAGATGCCGCGCTGCTGCTTGCCGTCACCGATGAAGACATTGCGCGCCTCGCGTCGCAGCCGCGAGCCTTCGCATACGGTGCAGGCGCGCTGGCCGCGCAGCTTGCCGAGTTCCTCGCGCACGACCAGCGAGTCCGTTTCCTTCATCCGCCGCTCGAGACTCGGAATCACGCCCTCGAACGGATGGCGTCGGACCATCTTGCGTCCGCGCTCGTTGGTGTAGGTAAACGGAATCTCTTCTTCCCCCGAGCCGTGCAGGATCACGCGCTGCGCCGACTCTGGCAACTGGTCGAAAGGCTGGTTGAGGTCGAAGCCGTAGTGCTGCGCGACCGTGACCAGCATTTGGTGGTAGTACTGGTTGCGCGCATCCCATCCCTTGATCGCACCGCTCGCCAGAGCCAGCTCGGGATGTGCGACGACCCGGGTCTCGTCGAAGTATTCGACCGTGCCGATCCCGTCGCAGGCTTCGCACGCACCCATCGGGTTGTTGAACGAGAACAGCCGCGGCTCGAGTTCGGCCAACGAGTAACTGCACACCGGGCAGGCGAAGCGGCTTGAAAAGGAGTGTTCCTGGCCATTGTCGACATCCAGCAGCAGTGCGCGTCCGTCGGCCAGGCGCAGCGCAGTCTCGAAGGACTCGGCGAGTCGCTGCTTGGCGTCGGCCCGCACCTTCAGTCGGTCGACGACGACGTCGACCGAGTGCTTGTCGTTCTTCGCCAGCGGTGGCAGGGTGTCAGCCTCGACGATCGCGCCGTCGATGCGGAAGCGCACGAAGCCCTGCGTCTGCATGTCGTCGAAGAACTCGATGAACTCGCCTTTGCGCTCGCGCACGACCGGCGCCAGCACGAGGATCTTCGTGTCCTCGGGCAGCGCCAGCGTGGCGTCAACCATCTGCGAGACGCTCTGGGACTGCAGCGGTACCTTGTGCTCGGGGCAGTACGGCGTGCCGACACGCGCGAACAGCAGGCGCAGGTAGTCGTGGATCTCGGTGACGGTGCCGACGGTCGAGCGGGGGTTGTGCGACGCCGCCCTCTGCTCGATCGCAATGGCCGGGGACAGCCCCTCGATGAGATCGACGTCGGGCTTCTCCATCAACTGCAGAAACTGCCGCGCGTAGGACGACAGCGACTCGACGTAGCGCCGCTGTCCTTCCGCGTACAGCGTGTCGAACGCGAGCGATGACTTCCCGGAACCCGAGAGCCCCGTGATCACGACCAGCCGTTCGCGCGGCAGGTCGAGGTCGACGTTCTTGAGGTTGTGGGTTCGGGCGCCGCGGATGCGGATTTCATCCATCGGACATGGCAGGAATCAAAAGGCGAACTTGTTACTATAGCGACAAACACAGTCGCGACTGGTGTGACCACCTGGCCGCGGCGCAAGAGGCTCCCTCCGCCGCATGTCGCGACCGCGCAGCGTGCGTCGTGCAGGAGGGGTGGAGCGAGAACGGGCGCGTGCTGCCCGCCTGCGTAGGAGTACACGATGGCATCCGTCAACAAGGTCATTCTGGTCGGCAACCTCGGACGCGATCCCGAGACGCGTTACACCGCCGACGGCGCGGCGATCACCAACATCTCGATCGCCACGACGCGCCGCTACAAGGATGCCTCCGGCCAGCAGCAGGAAGAAACCGAGTGGCATCGCGTCGCCTTCTTCGGGCGGCTGGCGGAAATCGCCGGCGAATACCTGCGTAAGGGTCGGTCGGTGTATGTCGAAGGGCGCCTGCGCACCCGCAAGTGGCAGGACAAGGACGGTAACGACAAGTACACGACCGAGGTTGTTGCCGAGAACATGCAAATGCTCGGTTCGCGCGAAGGCATGGGCGGAGGTGCTGATTTCGAGGGCGGCGGTGATGAGCAGCGTGGTGCCGCGCCGGCACGCAGCACCAGTGCGCGGCCCGCACCTGCGGCCAAGCCGGCGACCAACGTCGCCGACATGGACGACGACATTCCGTTCTGATACCGACCCGGTTGGACCAGTTGCCGCGTTCGAGCACTGTTCCTGGCTCGTTGGTGTTTGCCCCTAGGCGATAACCGGTATTCCGGCGGGTAGGTCAGGCCGCTAAGGTCGGTCGCCGCTCACTTGCTAAAGCTGCTCACGCGCCCGCTTCTTGCTACCTGACTGCGCCACGCGCTGCAACCGGAGCGCGCCGGTGCCTGACAGACCTACAACAACATGGATCTCAGTTTCCTGCCGGACTGGCCCCCGTTGTTTCCGCCCGCTGTCGCGGTCGCCGTACTTGCATTGCTGGCTGCTGCGTTCGGTGAGATCGCCGCTCGCTGGTTGAGATGGCCGCGGCTGCTCGGTTACCTCGCTGCCGGTGCCCTGTTCGGGGCGGGCGGTTACGTGCTGCAACTGCTCAATCTCGAGCCGTTGCCTACCCCGACGCTGCGCTTCGCACTCGATTTTGCCGCCGCGATCATCCTGTTCGATCTTGGGCAACGGGTCTCGTTCGGCTGGCTGCGGCGCAATCCGGCGCTGCTGGGAGCGAGCGCCGTCGAGGCCGGACTGACCTTTGTTGCCGTGTTCGCAACGATGCACTGGCTCGACATCGCGCCTTTGCCGGCCGCGCTGATCGCGACGATCAGCATGTCGACGTCGCCGGCCGTGGTGTTGGCGCTGACACGTGAGGTGCGCGCGCAGGGGCAGGTGACCGAACGCGTGCTTCTGCTGACCGCGCTCAACTCCATCTATGCCGTGGTGCTGTCGACGCTGTTACTTGCCTGGGCGCGGCTCGAGACCCGCGGCCTGCTGGACGACTATCTGCTGCACCCCGCCTACCTGATCTTCGGATCGCTCGCCGTCGCTGCACTGGGCGCGCGACTGTTTCACCTCGTCGCCGCCTTCGTTCACCATGACCGTGCGGTGGAACTGATTCTGATGCTCGCGGTGGTATCAATCGTCTTCGCCACGTCGAACGCGTTGCAGCTGTCGCCGCTGCTCGCGCTGCTCGCTTGCGGGGCCTTTGTCCGGACCCTGGATCGTGGACGGCGGCTGGCCCGCAGTGACTTCGGGCTCGTGTCGGCGCTCGCACTGGTTCTTTTCTTTGCGCTGTCCGCGGCGACCGTGGACCTGGGCATCCTGGTCGGTGCCGGCGTCCCCGCGCTGGCCTTGGCGCTCGTTCGCACGGTGTGCAAGGTGGTTGCGGTCGGTGCACTGGCTCCGCTGACCGGCATCGTGTGGCGCAAGGGCATTTACACCGGACTTGGCCTGCTGCCGATGTCGGCGATAGCCCTGATGCTCACCCACCAGGTGAGTCAATTGCATCCTCAGCTGGATGCAGAGGCCGGAGCCGTCGTGCTGGCGAACATCGTCGTGTTCCAGGTCGTCGGCGCACTGACGCTGCTGTTTGCGCTGCGCGCAAGTGGCGAGGCCAGGGAGGCGCCATGAGCGAAGAGTTGCTCGATTTCAAGCACTCGGCGGCGCTGACGATGGGCGTCGAACTCGAACTGCAGCTAGTTGAGCGGCGCAGCGGCGATCTCACGCGGGCCGCGTCGGACCTGATTGCGCTGGTGACGCGCAAGCCGTTCCCGGCGGACATCAAGCCGGAGATCACGGAAAGCATGCTGGAGATCAGCACGTCCGTGCACACGAACTATGCGCCCCTGCTGTCGCAGTTGCTTGCGGCGCGCGACACGCTGGTGCGAGGTGCCGACAGGCTGGACATCGAGGTGTCCGGTGGCGGCGCCCATCCGTTCCAACGCTGGTACGACCGGCAGATCTACGACCGCCCGCGTTTTCGTCATGTCGCCGGGCTGTATGGCTATCTGGCCAAGCAGTTCACGGTGTTCGGCCAGCACGTTCACATCGGCTGCGAGGATGGCACGCAGGCCTTGCGGCTGCTGCACCGCCTGTCAGCCTATATCCCGCAGTTCATCGCGCTGGCCGCCAGCAGCCCGTACCACCAGGGCGTCGACACGTCGTTCGACTGCTCGCGGCTCAACAGCATCAATGCGTTCCCGCTGTCGGGCCGGGCACCATTCCTCACTGACTGGGCCGAGTTCGAACGCTTCTTCGCCAAGCTGCGGCGGCTCGGCGTTGTCGAGAGCATGAAAGATTTCTATTGGGACATTCGTCCGAAGCCCGAATACGGAACGATTGAGGTCCGGGTCTTTGACACACCGTTGACGGTCGAGCGCGCTGCGGCGTTGGCCGGCTACCTGCAGTCGATCTGCGCGATGCTGATGGATCGCGAGGAAGAGTTCACCGAGGAGATCTACCTCGCCTACAACTACAACCGATTCCAGGCGTGTCGCTTCGGGCTCGAAGGGCAGGTCGTCGACAGCATCACCGGCGAATCCACGCCGCTGCACCTGGCCGTACTGAGGACGCTGGAGGCATGCCGGCCTTACGCACGCGACCTGGACGCGGTCCCCGCGCTCGACGAGATCGAGCGCTGGATTCGTACCGAGGGTAACGACGCGCGCTGGCAGCGCGAGACCATGCAGAGCCGGCGTTCGCTGGCGGAACTGGTGCTCGAATCCGCCGAAAGGTGGCGCGGGCGGCTCCCCGTGGCAGCGCCCGGGACGATCTCCACCTACGCCTAGCGCGGACCGTGCAGTACTGCGAGCACTTCGTCGTGTAGCGGTCCGGCACTCGCGATCAGTGACAGTTCCCCGAGCGGATCACCACCGGTCCAGCTGGTTACCGTGCCGCCCGCAGCCTCGATCACCGGCACGATCGCGGCGACATCCCAGTGGGCGAGGGTCGGATCCAGCATCAGGTCCGCACCTGCCGTCGCCAGTGCGAAATAGCCAAAGCAGTCACCCCAGGTGCGGTACAGCCGCGCGCGCGCGACGATTGCCTCGATGCGATCCATGTTCTTAGCTCCGCGCTGTTCGCCGGTGGTCCAGTGCGTCGTGGCGAGCACGGTCGCGTCTTCGAGCCGGGCGCAAGGGCGTACCTTTACAAGCCGCTGCGAGCCATCGGCGGCATACAGTGTGCAGCGATCGCCGTGACCGATCAGCGCCAGCCCGGGGGCCGAGTGCGCGATGACGCCGAGCACCGGCCGGAAACCGGCGCCGTCATTGCGCTCCAGGGCGATCAGCGTGCCGAACAGGAAACAGTTGGTGATGAACGCCCGCGTGCCGTCGACCGGATCCAGTACCCATCGATAGCGGTCACCGGCCTTGGCCCCGAGCTCCTCGCCGATGACGCCGTGGTCCGGATAACGCCTCTCGATCAGCTCGCGCATCACCGACTCGGCGGTGCGATCGGCCAGCGTGACCGGCGATGCGTCCTTCTTGGTGTCGACCGCGGTGCCGGTCAGGAAGTAACGACGGATCTTCGCGAATGCCGCGCCAATCAGCTCGTGTGCAAACGGCACGAACTCGGTTTCCTCAGCGCGGGAGAGCGTGCCACTGTAGCGTCGTGTCGCCATCTTCAGGCCTGCTTCCCCGGGGTAAACAGTCCGTCGCACGACGCGCGATTGGGTGGCACGTCCTTTTCAAGCACGAGTTGGCTGTCGGCGGTCGTCCATGAATAGACGTTGAAACACTGGCCCAGCACCTGCCCGCTTGGACGGTCGGCATCGACGTAGACCGGCACGAACGAGTGCGATTTCCCGATGAAGTCAGCCCGCGTGAAGATCATGCCCTTCACCTGGTTGCAGGGTGGAGACCAGACCGCGGTCCAGAACAGGAAGGCGGGCTGGTTCCTGGCCGTGGCCGACACAAACGCTCGGTCCACCTCGGCCAACGTCTCTGGCCGGATCCAGTCGATGCCCGCAGCGCGTTTTGTGTCCGGGGACGTCTTGATCGTCGCTTCGGGCGTCTTCGTACAGCCGCTCATTAGCAGCGCAAGCGCGAGCGCCGAAAGCGTCAGGAACTTCATGCTGTGTCCTCGACTGGCCCCGGCATGTCCGGGAGACGCGGATTATCGCTGCGCGCGTCAGCGCGCCGCCAGTCGTTCGGCCAGCTGGAGGTAGCGATCGATCGGCGGCGTGGCGGCGTCGGCCACCTTGGCGAGGTCGTCCCACAGACGGACCCGAACCGCATCCGCGGCGTGCGGCTGCGCGATGAATCGATCGGCCTCCGCAGCGCTGAAAATGCCGCCCTGAAGTTCCAGGCTGCGTTTCGAGTCCGCAGACAGTGCGGCCCAGTATTCGGCGCCGCTTATGCGGCCGTCGCCGCGCGCGCACAGGTAGCGCTTCGCGTCGACATGCAGGCGGATCGGCTGCAGCACGGCGTCGCCATAGAGGTCGCGCAGGAACGGCAGCGCGACGTACTCGTGACGGTCATCGACGCCGCGCAGCGTGGGGGTGTCGCCCTGGTCGTTGATCAGATGACCGAGATCGTGCAGGAACGCCGCCAGCACCAGTTCGTCGACGGCGCCAGCACGCTCGGCCAGTTCAGCCGACTGCAGTGCGTGCTGCAGCTGGGTCACGGGCTCGCCGGCGTACATGCGGGCACCCTTGGCGGCGAAGAGCTGCTCGATTTCCCCGAGGGAAAGTCCCATTTACGTCGTCCGTGTTTCGCTGGTGAACACTGTCGGCTGCTCGCCGAGCAGTCGCGTCTTGGAAAGCACCCCGGCCGACTCCAGGATCGGGTAGGCGACCGAGCAGAACAGCGAGTTGATGCGCTTGAAGTCGGCCAGCAGGTCGAGGTGCAGGGAGCTGGTCTCGATCGACTGGCGCGTGTTGTCCGACAGCCGCAGCAGGTGCTGGTCGGCGTAACGCATCTCGAGCTCGCGGAAGGCGACCTTCTCCGACATCAGCGACTGCGCCGACTTGAGATCGCCGTTCAGGAACACGGCGACGCCAAGCTGCAGGTTGGCGACCAGGCGCGTATGCAGATCGGAAATCTCGGCAATGCCGGCGTCAGAGAACGACAGGCCGTGACGGATCTTCCGTTCGGCGACATCGAGCAGTCCGCGCTCGATGATGTCACCGACGTGCTCCATGTTGATCGTGAACTGGATCACCTCGGTCCAGCGCCTCGATTCGCCGGCGTCGAGTGCTTCGCGGCTGATCTGCGCGAGGTAGCGCTTGATGGCGGAGTACAGCCGGTCGACCTCGTCGTCACGACGCCGCAGCACCTCGGCGAGCTGCGTGTCGTTGGTGCGCAGCACCGTCATCAATCCGGTGAGCATGTCCTGGACGGTATCGGCAAGTCGGATCGCCTCGCGTGCCGCGTTGCCGAGCGCCAGCGGCGGCGTTGCCAGGGCGAGCGGGTCGAGATAGCGCGGCTGGCCTGCGCCTTCGGGGCTGCGTACGTCAGGCAACCAGCGTTCGGTCAGCGTTGCGACGCGCCCGGTCAATCCGATGAAGGTTAGCGCCAGCATCAGGTTAAAGGTGAGGTGAAACCCGACCACCAGCGTGCCGGGCTCAAGCTGCAACGACGGGATCCACGGCATTGCGAACGGCAGCAGCACCAGCGCGAGCAGAAGACCCGCCGCCTTGAACACGAAATTGCCGAGCGGCACGCGGCGTGTCACTGCGTCCGACTTGATCGTCGTCAGCAACGCCAGCAGGCCGCTGCCGAGATTGGCACCCAGCACCAGCGGCAAGGCGACGTGCAGTGGCAGCACGCTCGACGCGGCCAGCGTGGCAACCAGCAGTACGACGGCCAGGCTGGAGTAGGACATCACCGCGAACAGTGCACCGATCAGCACGTCGAGCAAGGTGTCGCCGGACAACTGTGCCAGCAGCGTCTTGACGCCCGCGGCGTGGGCAAGCGGCGCTGTCGCCGCGGTGATCAACTGCAGCGCGAGGATCATCACGCCGAATCCGAGCACGATGCGGCCGATCTGGCCGGCCCGCTCGTTGCGTCGTGAAAGGTAGACCACCACGCCAACGACGATCGCCAGCGGGGCGATCCAGCGCAGGTCGAGCGCGAATACCTGCACCATCACCGCGGTGCCGACATCGGCGCCGAGCATCACCGCGAGCGCGGCCGCGGTCGTCAGCAATCCCTGCGCGACAAAGGAGGACGTCAGCAACGCGGTCGCGGTGGAGCTCTGCAGCAGCCCGGTGACCCCGAGCCCGGCGATGAAGGCCGTCCCCCGACCCTGCATGCTGCGCGCGAGGATCCGGCGCAGCGGCGCACCGTACACCCGCAGGACTCCGGTGCGCACGATGTGCGTGCCCCAGACCAGCAGGGCGATCGCCGCCAGCAGATTCAACAGGTTCGTCAATTGCGGCCGTTACCTCCGTGGCGGCCCGAGGGCCACCGTTGCACGATCCGTCGAGGGCAAGTCCAGAGTCTGCATCGGCTCACCACGGTAACGAATACGTCTTGACGTTGGTGAAGCTCTTCATTGCCTCCTGGACACCTTCCTTGTAACCGAGTCCCGAGTCCTTGATTCCGCCGAAAGGCGTCAGTTCCAGCCGGTATCCCGGGACTTCCCGCACATTCACCGAGCCGACATTCAGCTCGGCGATGCAGCGGGTGATGACATCCAGCCGATTGGTGCAGACCGACGACGACAAGCCGTACGCTGTCGAATTCGCAATCGCGATCGCCTCGTCGAGCGAGTTGAAGCGGATCACCGGTGACACCGGGCCGAACGTCTCTTCCTTCACCAGCGGCATGCCCGGCTGCACGTGATCGAGAGCGGTCGGCGAGTACAGCGCCCCCCGGCGTTCGTTGCCGACGAGCAGGCGCGCACCCGTGCCCATGGCCTCGTTGACCCGATGCTCGAACTCGATCGCGGCCGGCTCATCGATGACCGTGCCCATGTCGGTGGACGGGTCCAGCGGGTCGCCGTGCTTCACCGCGCGAGTCTTCGCGACGAGCTTCTCGACGAACGCATCTGCCACGGCTGCGTGGACGAGCATCCGCTTGACCGCCGTGCAGCGCTGGCCGGAATTCTTGTACGAGCCGCTCGCGGCCAGCGTCGCCGCTTCCTCGATGTCGGCGTCGTCCATCACGATGATCGGGTCGTTGCCGCCAAGCTCCAGCACCTGGCGCTTGTAGACCGCCTTCGCCGCGATGTACTTGCCGACCGCCACGCCGCCCGTGAACGTCACCAGGTCGACGTCCGGATGAGTCAGCATCTCGTCGGCGATCTCGCGCGGATCACCGGTGAGCACCGACAGCATCGGCGGCGGCAAGCCGGCCTCGTACAGCACATCGGCCAGCAGGTAGGCGGCAAGCGGCGTCTTCTCGCTCGGCTTCAGCACCACGCGGTTGTTGGTCGCTACGGCCGGAGCTACCTTGTGGATGACCTGATTCAACGGATGATTGAACGGCGTGATCGCCGTGATGACGCCCTGCAGCGGCTCACGCAGCGTGTAGACCTTGCGGCTCTTGCCATGCGGCGTCAGGTCACAGGAAAAGACCTGCCCGTCATCGACCAGTGCCTGGTTGGCGGCAAACAGCAGCACGTCGCTGGCGCGACCCACCTCGTACTGCGTGTCCTTCAGGCACAGCCCGGACTCGAGCGTGATCATCCGGGCGATCGCGTCGCGACGGCTGGCAATGATCTCGCCCGCCTTCATCAGGATGCGGTAGCGCTCATAGCGAGTCAGGCGGGCGCGGTAACCGCGGGCCGCCCCGATCGCACGACGCACGTCGTCGATCGTCGCCTTCGGCACCGTCGCGATGACTTCGCCGGTGTACGGATAGCGGACTTCGAACGTGCGATCGGTCGCCACGCGCTCGCCGGCGATGCGCAGCGACTCGTTCCGGATGGGGCCCACGGGCGCGTTCATCGCAGACTCACTGGGCGTGGTTCAGCGCCAGGTCGAACACGTCGAAATTGCGCCAGCGACGGTTCGCATCCAGGTTCGGGATCGGCCGATTGAGGATGATCGGCACGCGCTGCTCGGAGATGCCACCGTGCGACCGCAGCGGCAGTTCGAGCTGCGACAGATCGTGCCGTGACCGGCTGGTGCCGAGCACCACGCTGCGCTCCGAGACGACGACCAGGTCGCCGATGCGGTCGGCCGGCAGCTCGAAGCGGGCGGCGGCCTCGGCGCGCGTGAGCACGACTTCAACGCCGATCAGGCCGCGCAGGCGTGCCGCGATCTCGCTTGCCGCATCAGCCGGCAGGTAGATGGTCGCAAAGGAACCCAGCGCACCGTGGTGCACGACATAGGGGTCAGTGATGGGCAGGATCACCCGCGTGCGTTCGCGGCCCAGCCACCCGTCGAGCAGGTCCTGCAGGAAGATGACGTTCGGGCTGGCGTCCAGCTTGGTCTTGGCGTTCATGCCGTGGTCCGCCGTCAGCGCGATGACGGCACCGAGTTGATCGAGGCGCATCAGGTACCGGTCGAGCATTGCGTAAAAGCGGTTGGCGTCCGGGTCACCGGGGGCATGCTTGTGCTGCACGTAGTCCGTCGTCGACAGGTACATGATGTCGGGCCGGCGCGTTTCGAGCAGGCGCACCCCGGCCGCGAAGATGAACTCCGAAAGCTCGGCGCTGTACACATCAGGCACCGGCATGCCGACCAGCGGCAGCACGTTGTCGATGCCGTTTTCCGGCACCGTTGCCTGTTCGGCCTTCTCGGACGAAAAGCAGATGCCCTTCATGCCGTGGCCGAGCAGCTTGCGCAGCTTGTCCTTGGCCGTGACGACCGCAACACTGGCGCCGGAGTCGGCAAGACCGGCGAGGATGCTTGGCGCGCGCAGCCACTTCGGGTCGTTCATCATCACTTCGGTGCCGCTGTCAACGTCAAACAGGTAGTTGCCGCAGATGCCGTGCACCGACGGCGGGGCTCCGGTGACGATCGACAGGTTGTTCGGGTTGGTGAACGACGGAACCACGCAGTCACCGACCAGGGCAGTGCCTTCCGCCAGGAAACGCTTCATCGTCGGCATCTGCCCGGCGGCAACCGCCTGGGCGATGTAGTCGGGTTCGCAACCGTCGACGCAGACGATGACGGTTGCTTGCTTGGGAGCCGCATAGCGGCGGCCATTCACTTCGATCATGGTGCAGCTATTCCTTTCGTCCGGCCCGCACCAACGAAGGCTGCGGGAAGCAGGCCGCGCGCAGCGCGCGCTCCTTGCTTTCGATGACATGGTCGTACATGACCTTGCCGGCCTGCTCGGCGTCGCCGGAGGCGATGGCCTTCAGGATGGCGCGATGCTCGGCCGCTGAGTGCGGCAGCACGGCGCCGTCGGCGAGGTTGCGGCGGCGATACAGCGCGAGTTCCTTGACCAGCTTGCCGTAGATCGCCGCCATCTTGCGATTGCCGGCGAACTCCACGAGTCGATCATGGAACTGGAGGTTCAGCAGGTGGTACGCGTCGCGGTCGTCGACCTTCACTGCCTGCTCCATGCGGTCGACGATTCCGCGCAGTGTCTTCATCTGCGCCGGCGTGATGTTCACCGCGACCCTGCGGCCAACCAGTTCATCCATCGCCGCACGCAGGTCGTAGATCTCCGCGGCTTCCTCGTGCGGGATGTCGCGCACGAACACGCCACGGTTCTTCTCCTGCCGCACGAGTCCGGCTTCCTCCAGCATGCGGAAGGCTTCGCGGATCGGGCCGCGCGAGACGCCGAGCCGCTCCGACAGCCACGCTTCCGTGAGCTTGGCGCCGGGGCCAAGTTCGCCGTCAAGGATCATGCGTTCGATCTCCTGCTGTGCCGCGGTGGCGAGCGAGTTGGCGCGCAGCAGCGCGATCGTCGGATGCGGGACAACATTCGAAGTGGGCATGTCGGGCAGTTTAACAGATTGTCAACAATCTGCAAAAAACAATTGACACCCGTTTTTAGCGCTGCGTAGACTGCCCGCGCTCGCGCTGGGGAAACACAGACGCGGACGAAGAATCCGTCACCGGAGCGTCAAGTGCCTGCGCTAGCTTTGAAGGCTGTTCGTTTCCGTCCTGTGACGAACGGCCGGATGTTCCCGTACGGGGCTCTCAAGGAGGAGTCGATGAAACTGCTATCCCTCGCCGGCAAGTTGCTCGCCGGTGGCGTGCTGGCCGCCGTGGCTTTCGCCGCCAGCGCGCAGAAGACCCAGCTCACCGTGTACACCGCTCTCGAGACCGATCAATTGAAGGCGTATCAGGCGGGCTTCGAGAAGGCCAACCCGAACATCGAGATCGTCTGGGTGCGCGACTCCACCGGCATCATCACGGCGAAGCTGCTGGCCGAGAAGTCAAACCCGAAGGCCGACGTCATCATGGGGGTGGCCGCCACCAGCATGGCGATCTTCGACAAGGAAGGCATGCTGGTGCCTTATGCGCCCGCCGGCCTTGCCCGAATCTCGGCACAGTACCGTGACCCGAAAAACCCGCCGGCGTGGGTCGGCATGGATGTCTGGGGCGCAACGGTCTGCTTCAACACTGCCGAAGCGGCGAAGCGCAACATTCCGAAGCCCGAGACTTGGAAAGACCTGACCAAGCCCGTCTACAAGGGCCAGATCGTGATGCCGCATCCGGCCTCCTCGGGCACCGGATTCTTCGACGTCAGCGCCTGGCTGCAGTTGTGGGGCGATAAGGACGGCTGGGCCTTCATGGACGGCCTGCACGAGAACATCGCGCAATACATGCATTCCGGTTCACGTCCGTGCGCGGCCGCGGCGGCGGGCGAATACGTCGTCGGTATCTCCTTCGAGTACCGCGCCAACCGCGAGAAGGCTCGCGGTGCGCCGATCGACCTGGTGTTCCCGAAGGAAGGCCTGGGCTGGGACCTCGAGGCAATCGGCATCCACAAGGGCACGAAGAACATGGCTGCCGCGCAGAAGCTGCTCGACTGGTCGGTCTCAGACGAAGCGATGGGCCTGTATGCCAACAATTTTGCGATCGTCGCGGTGCCGGCCATGTCCAAGCCACTGCCGAACGTACCGGCGGACTACGCCAGCCGACTCGTGAAGAACGACTTTGCCTGGGCTGCTGCCAACCGCGACAAGATCCTTGCAGAGTGGAGCAAGCGCTACGAGTCGAAAGCGGCACCGAAGTAAGCTCTATCGGACGGCATTGCCGCCCGCAACACACGCCGGGTTCGAACGCAAGCAGCGTTCAACCCGGCGTTATTTTTGTGACCATCGATGAGCACAGATCAGGCCCCGGTCGAGGCGCTGCGCCTTGAGGGAGTACACAAGGCGTTCGGCGACTTCGTCGCGCTGCGGTCGATCGACCTGGTGATTACGCCGGGCGAACTGGTGTGCTTCCTCGGACCTTCAGGCTGTGGCAAGACGACGCTGCTGCGGATCATCGCCGGGCTCGAGCGTCAGACGCGCGGGCGCATTCTGCAGAACGGCCGCGACGTCTCGAACGCCCCGCCGGCGGCGCGTGACTACGGCATCGTGTTCCAGTCGTACGCGCTGTTTCCGAACCTGACGATTGCCGAGAACGTGGCCTATGGGCTCGTGAACCGGCGCAAGTCGCGCGCTGACATCACGGCCCGGGTGCAGGAACTGCTGACCCTCGTTGGCCTGCCCGATGCGGGCCGCAAATATCCAAGTCAGATGTCCGGCGGTCAGCAGCAGCGCGTCGCGCTGGCGCGGGCGCTGGCGACCTCGCCCAGCCTGCTGCTGCTCGACGAGCCGCTGTCGGCGCTGGATGCCAAGGTACGCGAACGCCTGCGCGGCGAAATCAGGCAACTGCAAAGGCGCCTGCGCGTCACGACAATCATGGTGACGCACGACCAGGAAGAAGCGTTGTCGATGGCCGATCGGGTCGTCGTGATGAATCAGGGGGGTATCGACCAGGTCGGATCGCCGAGCGATGTCTACGAGCGTCCGGAAACGCCTTTCGTTGCGGACTTCCTTGGCAAGGTGAACGTGCTCAAGGGCGTTGCACTGGGCGGCGGCCGCTACCGCGTCGGCACGGCTGAACTGCTCCTGCCGGCGGGAGAACATGGCTCGGGGCAGGACGTGCGCATCTACGTGCGTCCGGAAGACCGGCATGTCGAGGGCGATGTCGCCTCGCTGCCCAACCGCCTGCGCGGCCGCATTGCACGGATCGACTACCTTGGCACCTTCTGTCTGGCCGAACTGCGCTGCGAGGCGCTCGGGCAGCCGATGCTGATTTCCTATTCGCTGAACCAGCTGCACGACCTCAAAGTACGTGAGGGCGGCGAGGTGGAGATCGCACTGCGCGTCGACCGCGTTCGCGTGTTTGCCGATCAGGCCGGCAGCCGATGAGTGCCTGAGGGCGCAGCCGTGAGTGTCGCGACGATACCGACGCCGATGACCCGATCGCCATCGCGCCTGGCGCTGGCGGGCGAGGCGCTGGCGGCCCGCGGCGGTCTCGTACTGCTCGCGCTTGCGCTGCTGGTATTCCTGACGGTGCCGCTGGCGATGATCCTGGTGCGCAGCGTCGAGGGCCGTGGCGGCGAGTTCGCCGGCCTGGCCAACTTCATCCAGTACGTGCAATCGCCGGCGCTAGTGCAGTCAACGAGAAACACGCTGACGTTCGCGATGATGACCACGCTGGTGACCGTGCCGCTGGCGTTCCTGTTTGCCTATGCGATGCAGCGCAGCTGCGTTCCCTTCAAGGGCGTGTGGCGGAACATCGCGATGATCCCGATCCTGGCGCCGTCACTGCTCGCCGCGATCTCGTTCATCTACCTGTTCGGCAATCAGGGTGCATTCAGGTTCATGCTCGATTGGGTCGGACTCAACTCGATCTACGGCATGCCGGGCATGGTGATGGCGATGACGTTCGCCTCGTTTCCCCATGCCGCAATGATCCTGATGGCGGCACTCGCGCTGTCCGACGCGAGGCTCTACGAGGCGGCCGATTCGATGGGCACCAGCGAATACCGCAAGTTCATGACGATCACGCTGCCGGGCGCGAAGTATGGCCTGGTGTCTGCCAGCATGGTCGTGTTCACGATGGCCGTGTCGGAGTTTGGCGTGCCGAAGGTCATCGGTGGCAACACCAACGTGTTGGCGGTCGACATCTACAAGCAGGTGATTGGACAGCAGAACTTCTCAATGGGTGCCGTGGTGGGGCTGGTGCTGCTGCTGCCTGCGGTCGCGGCGTTCGTCATCGACCATATCGTCCAGCGCAAGCAGCAGGCGCTTCTGACCGCGCGCAGCGTGCCCTACCAAGCGAAGCCGGCGCGTGGTCGCGACCTCGCGCTGCTGCTGCTCGTGATTGTAATGTCCGCGCTGATGCTGCTGGTCGTCGGCATGGCGGCGTTCGGCTCCGTCGTAAAGTTCTGGCCGTACAACCTGTCGCTGACGCTCAATCATTACACGTATGGTTTCGAGGAGGCCGGGCTCGAGCACGCCTATCGCAACAGCCTCGTGATGGCCGCGTGGTGCGCGGTCATCGGAGCGGCCGTGACGTTCGCCGGCGCTTACTGGCTGGAGAAAACCAGGGGTGCCAATCTGCTGCGACCGCTGATCCGGTTTCAGGCGATGTTGCCGATGGCCGTCCCGGGCATGGTGCTCGGCATCGGCTACATCCTGTTCTTCAACGCGCCGTCCAACCCGCTGAACTTCCTGTACGGCACGATGGCGATACTCGTGCTGTCCACGCTCGTGCACTTCTACTCGTCGAGCCACCTGACCGCAGTGACGGCGCTGAAGCAGATCGATAGTGAATTCGAGTCGGTGTCCGCGTCGCTGAAGGTGCCGTTCTACAAGACTTTCTGGCGCGTGACGGTGCCGGTGTGCCTGCCGTCGGTCCTCGACATCGGCCGCTACTATTTCGTCAATGCGATGACGACGATAT
>Ga0316600_10000311_pt1 | contig 24827 bp, 19 predicted proteins | sample OWC_soil_day5_CT_FD_207652 | JGI IMG/M metagenome (GOLD analysis project Ga0316600, IMG submission 207652) | Wetland soil microbial communities from Old Woman Creek delta, Ohio, United States - OWC_soil_day5_CT | ecosystem: Environmental > Terrestrial > Soil > Wetlands | place: USA: Ohio... | reverse complement strand
TCGCCGACGGGGCCACGCTGGTCAACGCACGCAACACGTTGGTGAAGCAAACCTACGACCGCGCCACCGACACGATGAGCAACAACCCGGTGGACTGGAGCCTCAAGCGCGGCTGGTACATCGACCTGCCGGCCGGTGAGCAGATCAACACGCGCCCGACCATCGCCTACGGCGGGCTGGCCTTCGTCAGCAACATCAACGGCGGCTCGGATTGCTCGGCCAGCTCCTACCTGTACGTCGTCAACGCCTTGGACGGCAAGAAGTTCGTCGGCACCAACTTCGTCAGCACCCTGGTGTCCAAGACTTCCAACTCCTCGGGCGTGACCGCGCTGCTGACCACCGGCCAGAAGATCGTCGGCGCCGGCCAGGATGCCGACGGCAAGCCCTGGGAACGCGAAATCACCTCCGGATCCCCCATCCTCCCAGGCAAGAACGCCTGGATCGAGATCCGGCGGTAGCAATTCGGACGCGACGGCGCGCCTAGCGCGGGCCGTCGTGTGCCGGCTCGAGGTGCCCGACGTCCGCCCACCCGACCAGCACCAAGCCCTCGCCTGAATGCAGCAGGCGGTTGATACTGGCGTTGGCCAGCTGCCAGGTGCGCGGCGCATCCAGCGCCAGCCGCGTGGCCTCGCGGTACAGCAGGTCGAGCACGCCACCGTGCGTGACCAGCGCAATGCTCTGTCCGCGATGCGAGCGCGCCAGCCGCGTCACGGCGGCGAGCACGCGGTCGCGGAAATCGCGCAGCACCTCGCCGCCGCGCGCGCCGAAGTCCGGGTCACGCCGCCGCCAGGCCTCGGCCTGATCGGGCCAGCGCTGCTCGATCTGCTTGAAGCTCAAGCCTTCGAATTCGCCGAATCCGCGCTCGCGCAGGCCCGGGTCGACACGGGCCTGCAGCCCATTGTGCGCTGCCAGCGGCGCAGCAGTCTGGCGCGCACGCATCAGGTCGCTGCTGTAGATGGCCTGCAATTCGTCCTCGCCCAGCGCCAGGGCCAGGCGCTGCGCCTGCCATTCGCCGACGTCGTCGAGCGCGATGTCGGTATGTCCCTGGATGCGGCTGTCGGCGTTCCAGGCGGTCTGCCCGTGGCGAATCGCCAGAATGCGGGTGGCCTCCTCGGTCACAGGGCCTACACGCCCCAGACCACAGGCTGCTTGGCGTCCAGCGCGCGCTCGAACATCTCGATCACCGGCCACAGACGCTGGCGCAGCGACACGGCGCTGCGGGCCGGCGCCTCTTCGTTCGGGCCGTCCTCGGCCTGCGCCTCGTCGTCGCGCACGGCGGCGCGCAGCGCGGCGATGGCCGGGGCCAGCTGTTCGACATCGACGATGCCCTGTGGCGCGGGCTCGCGACCCAGGATGCGCAGCATCTGGTCGCCGTTCGGTTCCAGCATGATCAGGTCGCCGGCGGCCTTGGACTTGAACTTGTAGATCATCGGTAGATGTACTCGCGGTTGAAGGGGTAGCCCGATTGTGCGCCGCGCAGGCTGCCGTCCTCGAGCCGCCCGCTGGGCCGCGCCGCCAGCGTCTGGTGCAGCGACAGCCAGCCGCGCTCGAAGCTCATCGCACTGCCCGCCAGGTACAACCGGTAGGCGCGCACCACCTTGTCGCCAGTGATGCGCCGCGCCTCGTCGAGATGGGCCTCCAGGCCATCGGACCAGCCCCACAACGTGCGCGCGTAGTGCGGCCGCAGGTTCTCGGTGTCCAGGCCTTCCAGGCCCTGATCGGCCATGACCTGCAGCACGTGCGAGACGTGCAGCAGTTCGCCACCGGGGAACACGTAGCGCTCGATGAAGTCGCCGATGCCGGCGCCGAGCTGGGTGTTGCGCGTGCCGCCGGCGGTGATGCCGTGGTTGAGCAGCAGGCCGCCGGGCCGCAGAAGGCGGCGGATCTTGTCGAAGTAGCGCGGCAGATTGGCCCGGCCCACGTGTTCGAACATGCCCACCGAGGCGATCTTGTCGAAGGGCTCGCCCTCGGGCAAGTCGCGGTAGTCGAGCAGCCGCATCTCGACGCGGCCGCGCAGGCCGCGCTCGTCGATCAGCCGGTTGACATGTGCATGCTGGTTCTTCGACAGCGTGATGCCGGTGGCACGCACGCCATGGTGTTCGGCCGCCCACAGCAGCAGGCCGCCCCAGCCGGCGCCGATGTCCAGGAAGCGCTCGCCCGGGCGCAGCATCAGCTTGCGGCAGATATGCTCCAGCTTGGCCTCCTGGGCCTGCGCCAGCGCCATGTCTGAGTGGCGGAAGTAGGCACAGGAATAGACGCGCCGCGCATCCAGCCACAGCGCGTAGAAGTCGTCCGACACGTCGTAGTGGAATTGCACCTGGCGCGCGTCGACCTCGGCGCGGTGGCGCTTGAGCGATTTGCCGCGGTGCATCAGATCGCGCCACCAAGACAGCGGCCCCGGCGGATCGGTCGAACGCGTCGGGTCATCGCGAACCAGCCGCGCCGCCACATCGATGACCTGGCGCATCGGGCCTTCGATGTCGATGCGGCCTTCGACATAGTCCTCGGCCAGTCGGCCCACCTGCCCGGCAGCCACATGGGCCAGCGGCAGCAGGCTGGCCAGGCGCAGCGTCACCGGCGCATCGTCCGGCCCGATGCGACGTCCGCCGGGCAAGACAAGCGCCAGCGCCGGTCGATCAGGGGCGGCCAGGGCGCCCAGGCGTTGCGCGACGAGCAATTCAAGTGTCGACATGGCGGGCAGGTCGAGGTCGAAGCCTCGACTTTACAAAACCCGCGCCAAAGCACAAGGCGGGTGCGACCGCCCGCATTGACGCAGCTCAGCCGCTGACCAGGCGCACGCGGCGTCCTTCGGTCACCCCGAGCGGAGCGCTCGCCAGCAGCAGGCGCTTTTCGAAGCTCAGGCTGTCCAGCGCCGGGGCATACAGGAAACCCTGGAACTCGTGGCAGCCGCTGTCCAGCAGGAACTGGCGCTGGCCCTCGGTCTCTACGCCTTCGGCGATGACCTTCATGCCCAGGGCGCCGGCCATCTGCAGGATGGCGACGACGATGGCGCCGTCGCTGTCGTCGCCGGGCAAGCCTTTGACGAAGCTGCGGTCGATCTTCAGCTTGTCGATCGGAAAGCGCTTCAGGTAGGCCAGGCTCGAATAGCCGGTGCCGAAGTCGTCGATCGACAGGCGCACGCCGATGCGCGCCAGCGACTGCAGCCGCTGCAAGGCCTCGTTGGCGTCGCGCACCAGGATCGACTCGGTCAGCTCCAGTTCCAGCAGCTGGGGCGGCAGCTTGCTGGCCGCCAGCGCCGCGGCCACGCGTTCGATGAACTGCGGCTGCTGGAACTGCAGCGCCGAGACGTTGATGGCGATCGGAACCTGCAGCCCTCGCGCCAGCCAGGCGGCGCCTTGGCTCACGGCCTGCCCCAGCACCCAGTCGCCCAGCGCGACGATGAAACCGGAGTCCTCGGCCACCGGGATGAAGCGACTCGGCGCCACCTCGCCCAGCGCCGGGTCGCGCCAGCGGATCAGCGCCTCGGCACCGACGACGCGCCCGCTGCGCAGTTCCACCTGCGGCTGGTAGTGCAGGCGGAAGCGCCCGCTGGCCAGCGCTTGGCGCATCGAGTGGTCGAGCTGGATGTCGGCGCGGCGGTCGCCGCCGCGCTGTCCCTTCTGCACGCGGTAGTTGCCGCGGCCGCCGTCCTTCACCGCCAGCACCGCGGCCTCGGCATGGCGCACCAGTTCGTCGGCGCTGTGGCCGTTGCCCGGGCACAGCGCGCCGCCGATGCTGCAGGTCAGCGTGAACTGCGAGCCGTCCAGGTTGTAGGGCGCGGCCACGGCGTCGAGGATGCGCCGCGCGGTGGCCTCGGCAACGTCCGTGTCGGCACCTTCGACGAGCAGCGCGAACTGGTCGCCGCCGGTGCGCGCCAGCAGGTCGTCGGCGCGCATGCAGCCCTTGATGCGCTGGGCCACGTCGATCAGCACGCGGTCGCCAATCTCGTGGCCCAGGCTGTCGTTGATCTGGCGGAAGCGGTCCAGGTCGATCAGCAACAGGGCGAAACTGCCGCCCTCCTGGCGCGAGCGCTGACTGGCCTGGGCCACGTGCTCGGCCAAACGGCGCCGGTTGGGCAGACCGGTCAGCGCGTCGGTGAGCGACAGCTCCTCGATGCGATGCTGCGCCGCCAGCTGTTCGCTCAGGTCGCGGAACGAGTACACCCGGCCCATGGCCTGGCCGCGGCACCACAGCGGCCGGGTCACACGCTCCAGCACCTGACCGGAATGCAGCGTGAGTCGCTCGGTGGCGCTGAGCAGCGTCGCGTCCTGGATGGCCTGCAGGCGGCGCTCGTAGCCGTCGGCATCGGCCACACTGCGGCGCATCCAGTCGTGCACCGCGGCATCCTGTCGCGACTTGAGCAGGTCCTCCGGGATGCCCCAGGTCTGCGCAAAGCGGCGGTTGAAGGCGCGGATGCGGCCCACCAGGTCGGTCACCAGGATGCCATCGGCGGTGGACTCCAGCGTGGCTTGCAGTTCGGCCACGACCTGCTCGCGCTCGTCCTCGGCACGGCGCCAGGCGCTGCGGTCGAAGGCCACCACCGCATAGTGGCGCGGCACGGCGGAACTGCCGTCGTGCAGCGCACGGATACTGCGCGTGACATGCACCGTGCTGCCGTCGGGCCGGCACAGCGTGGCATCCGACTGCAGCGGGGCGCAAGCGCCAGCTGCAGCTTCGTCCCAGAAAGCCATGTCTTCCGGCGTGGCAATCAGTGCCTCGGCCTGCAGCCCCAGCAGGCTGCCGCCAGGCGGGCCCAGCAGCTTGCGAGCGGCGGCGTTGTCGGCGACCACGCGGCGGCTGTGCGCGTCGACGATCCAGGTGGCGTCAGGCAGGCCGTCGACGAGCGTGCCCCAGGCCTGCAGCAGCGCCTGGTCCGTACCGCCCGGCGACGCCGCCACGCAGGTCATGCGCTCACCATCTCCTCTTCCGGCGCCACGCTGACGCGTGCGGCTTCGAAGAAGTAGGCCACGCGCGGGCGCGGCGCCAGATAGTCCAGCGCGTCGGCCGGCAGCTGCGCAGGCTTCAGGCTGCGCCGGATGCCCAGCTCGGGCGTGGTCATCAGGTTCAGGTGCAACGCTTCCTCGCGCGGCAGCAGCGGGTCGTGCACCATCACGTTGGGCTTGAGCGGGCGGGTGGAGTTGACGCTCATCACCAGCGCATAGCGGTCGTCGGTGAGCTGCACCACCGAGCCGGCCGGGTAAACGCCCATCATGCGGATGAAGGAGTTCAGCATGTTGGCGTCGAACTGCGAGCGCGCCTGCGCGAACAGCAGTGACAACGCCTCGTGCGGCGTCAGGGCGTTGGCCAGCGACGGCGGGTTGCACAGGTTGTCATAGCGGTTGACCAGCGCGACGATGCGCGCCGCCGCGGACAAGCGCTCGAGCTTCAGCTTCAGCGGGAAGCCGCTGCCGTCGGCGTGCTCGTGGTGCTGCGCCAGCACCAGCAGCGTCCCGGGTTTCAGGCCCATGCGCTTGCCGTGCAGCACGCCGTGCGCCACATGGTCGCGGTAGGCAGCCAGGTCTTCCTTGCCGAAGCGCTCGTCGGCATGGCGCAGCCGCTCAGGCAGGTCGATCTTGCCGACGTCGTGCAGCAGCGCGCCCAGTCCCAGGTCGAGCATCTCCTCGTCGCTCAGGCCAAAGACGCGGCCCATCAGCAGCGAGATCACCGTCACGTTCATGGCGTGCGCACTGGCGTTGTCGCCGGCATTGCAGGTGAGCAGGCGAATGCACATGTCGCCGTCGACCAGCATCTTGTCGAGCAGCGCGCGCGTCAGGTTCTCGGTGTCCTGGCGCGCCTGCTCGGGCCGCGCGACCACGCTGTCGAAGGCCGCGCGCCAGGCTTGGCCGGCTTCGTCGAACTGCTTCTGGCACAGCTCGGCCGAGGCACGCTGCTCACTTAGCTGCTCGCGGCGCTGGCGCTCGGCGGCCTGCACGGCGGTCTCCGGCGGCAGCTCGATGGCTGCGGCGGCCGGCGCCGCGTCGTCTTGCGCTGCAGGCGCAGGCGGCGCCGCCAGCTCGCTCTTCTCCGGACTCCAGCGCAGCTGCTTCAGGCCCAGGCCACGGATCTTGTCGATCTGCTGGGCATGGGTGATGCGAAAGCTGCCGACAGGAAAGGGATGCTGCATCCAGCTCAGGTCGAGATGGATGAACATGCCCACGCGCAACTCGTCTACGTCGATCTTGCCGGCCATCGCCAAAGCCCCTGTGGATACGGCGTCCGGTGCTGGACCGGCCCGCTCCTGCCTTTTCGGCAGCGTCCGCCAGTGACTTGAACCTGCGGACCCGCGCGTGGCGATCGGCGCCACGCACAGCGCCAAACGTGCGCTAGTTCTCGGCTGGCGGAGGCTTTTCGGATCAGCCGCGCAGCGCGGCGGCCAGCAGCGGCACCAGCGAGACCACGTTGCTGGCGTGCGGCACGCTGTCGCTGCTCCAGACATGGCGCACGCCGGCAGCGGCCAGTTGGGAGATCGCGTCGCCGACGAACAGCGCATGGGTCACGGCCACGTCCACGGCCGCGGCACCGCGCTGCAGCAGCGCGGCGGCGGTCACGGCCAGTGTGCGCCCGGTGCTGGCCACGTCATCGATCAGCACCACCTCGCGCCCCTGGAACGACAGTTCGGGCAGCGCGACCCGCACGTCGCGGTCGCCGCTGCGCTGCTTGATGCAGGTGCCGTGCTCCAGTCCTTGCGCCAGCGCGGCGCCGCGCACCCAGGGCGCGGCCTCCTCGTCGGGACCGAGCAGGATCGGCCGGCATGCATGGCGCGCGGCCCATTCGCCGAGCAGCGCCGCTGCCGACAGCGCCACGCCGCGCCGGCCCGGCAGCACCTCATCCATCGTGGCCACGCGGTGCAGGTGCGGATCGACGGTGATCACCCTGTCAAACCAGGCGGCCAGGGCCTGGCCGACCTGGCGCTGGCTGACCGCCTCGCCAGGCTGGAAGGCCATGTCCTGTCGCATGTAGGCCAGGTAGGGGCAGACCAGCGTCAGCTGCATGGCACCCAGTTCGCGCGCCGCGGGCGCGACGATCATCAGCTCGGCCAGCTTCTCGTTCGGCCGATGCAGGCCGCGCAGCAGCGCCACGCGCGGCGGCAGGCGCGGCGGCAGGCGCAGTCGGCTTTCGCCGTCGGGGAAACAGTGCCGCTCGATCCACCGCAGCGGCGCGCCCAGCGCCGCGGCCAGCGGTTCGGCCAGGTGACGCTCGTCGTCGAAGGCCAGCAGCAGGTCAATCACGTGGGTACCTTCAGGGTCAGGGGTTCGGCAGCGCGGCGCCGGCATGCAGCCCAGTCTGCCCGACCGCCGCCACGGCCGGCTCCGGCGGCGGTGCCGTGGCGTGCAACTGTGCATGGATCTGGGCGCGCAGGTACTCGGCCAGCGCGCGTCGGTCGGCATGGCGCACGCCCTGCGGCAGCAGCAGATCCACATGCACGCGCAGGCCGGTGGCCGAGAGCACGCGCCAGACACTTTGCAGCAGCGTGGTCTCGCCCAGGAACAGCGGCGCCGGGCTGAAGCGATGGGCCGGGTCGCTATAGCGCAGCGCCACGCACTGTACGGGCGTGCCGGTGGCGATGGCCGACTGCAGCAGGTTGGCATGGAAGGGCAGCAAGGTCTCGCCATCGCCGGTGGTGCCCTCGGGGAACACCGCCACCGAGTCGCCGCAGCGCAGCGACTCGGCCACCTGGTGCAGCACGCGCATTGCGTCGCGCTTGCGCTCGCGTTCGATGAACAGCGTGCCTGCACCTCTGATCAGCCAGCCGAGCAGCGGCCAGGCCAGCACGTCGGCTTTGGACACGAAGCGCGCCTGCGGCGCCACCGCATGCACCGCGGCAATGTCGAGCCAGGACACGTGGTTGGCCACCAGCAAAGTGCCCCCCGGCCGCGGCGTGCCGCTGGCCACCAGCTCCAGCCCGGCCATGCGCACCAGCTTGGCCGACCACCAGCGGATATGCTCTTGCCGCCCGGCGGCATCGGCCGTGGGAAAGCGCAGCGCCATCACCGCCATGCCGTGCAGCAGGTGCACCCCCATGCGCAGCGCCCGCCATGCGGCGCGAAGGCTGCGCATCAAACCGGGCTGGCTTCGTAGGCCACGGTGCCGGCCACCAGCGTGGCCCGAACCCGCCCGGGCAGCGCCATGCCGGTGCTGGCGAAGCTGAAGGGCGTGTGCTTGCCCTGGCTCTTCAGCATGCCCGGCTCCAGACGCCAGGCTGCTTCGGGATCGAAGACGCAGACGTCGGCCACGCCGCCTTCGACCAGGCGGCCGGCACTGGCCGCCAGCGAGCCGAGGGCCTCGCCCAGCACGCCGACCGGCCCGCAGGTCACCCGCGCCAGTGCTTGGCCCAGGCCGACGCCGCTGTCCTCGCCCCACTTCAGCGCCAGGCTCAGCAGCAGTTCCAGCCCGGTGGCGCCAGGTTCGGCCTCGCCGAAAGGCAAGGTCTTGGCATCGTCGTCCACCGGGTTGTGGTCGGAGACCAACGCGTCGATCGTGCCGTCGGCCAGCGCGGCGCGCAGCGCATCGCGGTCCTTGCCCTGGCGCAGCGGCGGGGTCAGGCGCATGTCGGCATTGAAGTAGCCGATGTCCACGTCGCTCAGATGCAGCGAATTGATGCTGACATCGGCCGTCAGCGGCAGGCCCTCGGCCTTGGCCGTGCGCAGCAGCGCCACGCCGGCGGCGCTGCTCAGCCGGCACAGGTGCACCCGCGCGCCGGTGATGCGCATCAGTTCGAAGAGCGTGTGCAGCGCGATGGTCTCGGCCGCCACCGGTACGCCCGACAGGCCGAGCCTCGTGGCCAGCGCGCCGCTGGCGGCCACGCCCTTGCCCAGCCAGGCGTCCTGCGGGCGCAGCCACACCGCGTAGCCGAAGGTGGCGGCGTACTGCAGCGCGCGCTGTAGCACCAGGGTGTCGCGGATCGCCGTGTCGGCCTGCGAGAAGCCGACGCAGCCGGCCTCGGTGAGCTCGGCCATCTCGGTCAGCACCTCACCGGCCAGGCCACGCGTCAGCGCGCCCAGCGGGAACAACCGACAGCGGCTGAGCTTGCGCGCGCGGAACTTCAGCATCTCCACCAACCCCGGCTCGTCGAGCGCGGGTTCGGTGTCCGGCGGGCAGACCAGGCTGGTGATGCCGCCGGCCGCCGCGGCCTGCAGCTCGCTTTCCAGCATGCCCTGGTGCTTGCGCCCGGGCTCGCGCAGCCGCGCCGCCAGGTCCACCAGGCCCGGCGCCACCACCAGGCCGGCGGCATCGATCTCGCGGTCGGCACCGAAGTCGGCCACCTGGCCGATGGCGACGATGCGGCCCGAGGCGATGGCCAGGTCGGCCCGCTCGTCGCGGCCGGAGGCGGGGTCGATCACCCGGCCGCTGCGAATGAGGATCTTCATGCTTCGTTGCCGGCAATGATGCTCATCACCGCCATGCGCACCGCAATGCCGAAGGTCACCTGCGGCAGGATGACGCTGTGTGCGCCGTCGGCCACGGCGGAGTCGATCTCCACGCCGCGGTTGATGGGGCCCGGGTGCATGACGATGGCATCGCTCTTGGCCCCCTTCAGCTTCTCCGGCGTCAGGCCGTAGCTCTTGGCGAACTCCGCGGCGCTGGGCAGCATGGCGCCGCTCATGCGCTCGTTCTGCAGCCGCAGCATGATCACCACGTCGGCATCGCGCAGGCCTTCGGCCATGTCGTGGCACACACGCACGCCCATTTCACGCAGGTCGCCGGGCACCAGCGTCTTCGGGCCGACGGCGCGGATCTCGGCCGCGCCCAAGGTGCTCAGCGCATGGATGTCAGAGCGGGCCACGCGCGAGTGCACGATGTCGCCGACGATGGCCACCACCAGGCTGGAGAAGTCCTGCTTGTAGTGGCGGATGGTGTACATGTCGAGCAGCCCCTGCGTCGGGTGCGCATGGCGGCCGTCGCCGGCATTGACCACATGCACGTGCGGCGCACAGTGCTGCGCGATCAGGTAGGGCGCGCCGCTTTCGCTGTGCCGCACGACGAACATGTCGGCGTGCATCGCCGACAGGTTGGCGATGGTGTCGAGCAGGCTTTCGCCCTTGGCAGCGCTGGACCTTGCGATGTCCAGGTTGATGACATCGGCGCTCAGCCGCTTGGCGGCGATCTCGAAGGTGGTGCGCGTGCGCGTGCTGTTCTCGAAGAACAGGTTGAACACGCTCTTGCCGCGCAGCAGCGGCACCTTCTTGACCTCGCGGTCGTTGACGCTGAGGAAGGTGCCTGCCGTGTCGAGGATCTGCGTCAGCACCGCCTTGGGCAGGCCCTCGATCGACAGCAGGTGGATCAGCTCGCCGTGGGCGTTGAGCTGCGGGTTGCGACGCGACAGCACTAGGGCACCTCCCGCCAGGTCGCCCCAAGGCAAGGGCGCGTCCCCCTGGGGGACATCGACAGGGCAAAGCCCGGAGCCAGAGGCATCATTCCCGCTCCTTCACGCTGAACGAGAAGCGGCCGGCATCGTCGCGCGCCAGCGTCAGCTTCTGTGACGCCGGCAGCACCACGCGCGCAGCGGCGAAGGCTGCTTGAATCGGCAACTCCCGCCCGCCGCGGTCCACCAGCACCGCCAGGCTGACGCTGGCCGGGCGGCCGAAGTCGTAGAGTTCGTTGATCACCGCACGGATGGTGCGGCCGGTGTAGAGCACGTCGTCGATCAGCAGGATGTGGCTACCGTCGATGGCGAAGGGCAGCTTGGTGGCGTCGGTGCCGGCGGCCATGCCGCGCGAGCCGAAATCGTCGCGGTGCAGCGTGCTGGAGATGACGCCGGCCGCACCGCTGCGGCCCAGGTCGGATTGCAGCCGCTCGGCCAGCCAGGCGCCGCCGGACCATATGCCAACCAGCACGCTGTCCGGCTTGAGCAAGCTGCGCACGCCGCCCAGCAATTCGGCATACAGGGCTTCGGCATCGAGCTGCAACATCGCGGTCATTTGACCCCCAAGGCGCCTTCGGCGCCGGGCCCCCGAGGGGGCACGAGCCAACTTGCGACGGCCCGGCGTTGGCTCATGGCAGTCCCCGCAGAAACTGGTCGAGGATCACCGCCGCCGACGCCGCGTCGACATCGGCCGCGCCTTCCGCCAGCGCCTCGGTGGTGCTGTAACGCTCGTCCACCTCGCTCACCGGCAGGTGGAACCGCCCGTGCAGCTGGCGGCCGAAGCGGCGCGCGCGCTGCGTGTTCTCGTGCGCGGCACCGTCCGGATGGAAGGGCACGCCCACCACCAGGGCCGACGGCTGCCATTCGTGCACCAGCGTCTCGATCGCAGCAAAGCGCGCCTCGCCTTGCGCGGCCAGCGTCTTCAGCGGCTGCGCCTGGCGCAGCAGCGAGTTGCCTACCGCCACCCCCACGCGGCGGGTGCCGTAATCGAAGGCGAGAAAGGACTGCGGACGCGCGCGCATGTCGGCCATCCCGCTCACTGGACTACCCTCCGCGCTGCGCGCTTCGGGATGAGTACCTGGGAGCGGCCCGGCACGCTCATGCGTGCCCGGCTTCCTGCGACAGCATGCGCGGGTCGAAGCCCAGCAGCGACAGCGCACGCTCGTAGCGCTGCTCGATCGGCGTGTCGAAGATGATCGCCGGGTCGGCGTCGACGGTGAGCCAGCCATTGCGGCCGAGCTCGTCTTCCAGCTGACCGGCCGACCAGCCGCTGTAGCCCAGCGTGACCAGGATGCGCTTCGGCCCGGCGCCGCTGGCCAAGTCTTCGAGCACGTCCTTGCTGGTCGTCATGTCCAGGCCACCGGGCACCGACAGCGTGGAGTTGTACTTGCCCGCATCGGCCTCGCGCTTGTCGTGCAGCACGAAGCCTCGCTCGGTCTGCACCGGGCCGCCGTAGAACACCGGCTGCGCCGCCAGTTCCTCGCGATCGAGGTTGAGCTCGACCTTGTCGAACAGGTTCTTCAGGTTGATGTCGATCGGCTTGTTGATCACCAGACCCAGTGCACCACGTTCGCTGTGCTCGCACAGGTAGACCACCGAGCCGGCGAAGCTGTCGTCCAGCATGCCGGGCATGGCGATCAGGAACTGGTTGCTGAGATTGAAACCGTCGGAGCCCATGCCGCCATTTTATTCCGCCCACAGGCACACTGTGCACCATGACCAAGCCCCTGGACCGTGCCCTGCTGTGGTTCCGCCGCGACCTGCGCGCCGACGACCATGCCGCGCTGTACCACGCGCTGCGCTCGGCGCGGCAGGTGTGGTGCGCCTTCGTCTTCGACCGCGACATCCTCGACCCGCTGCCGCGCCAGGACCGGCGCGTGGAGTTCATCCGTGACAGTCTTGTCGGCCTGGACGCGCAGCTGCGGGCGCTGGGCAGCTCGCACGGCATCGAGGGCAGCGGGCTGATCGTGCGCCAGGGCCACCCGGCAGACGAGATCGCGGCGCTGGCGGATGCCTTGGGCGCCCAGGCGGTGTATGCAAACCACGACGACGACCCGGCCGCCCTGGCGCGCGACGCGCAGGTGCGCGGCCGGCTGGCCGACATCGGCGTGGCGATGCACACCGCCAAGGACCATGTGGTCTTCGAGCGCGACGAAGTGCTTACCCAGGGTGGCAATCCTTACAGCGTGTTCACACCCTACAAGAACGCCTGGCTGAAGAAGATCGACCCGTTTTTCCTGAAGGCCTATCCAGTGGCCCACCATTCGGGCGCCCTGGCCACGCTGCCGGTACCGCTGCGGCAGCCGCTGCCGAAGTTGGCCGACATCGGCTTTCAGCCCACCAACCTGCACGGGCTGAAGCTGCCCAGCGGCAGCGCCGGCGGCCAGGAACTGCTCGACGACTTCCTCGACGAGCGCATCGGCCGCTACCACGAGACGCGTGACTTCCCGGCCATCAAGGGGCCCAGCTACCTGAGCACGCACCTGCGCTTCGGCACGGTGTCGGTCCGCCACCTGGCGCGCGAGGCCTGGCAGCGCACGGTGGCTGGGCCGGCTACGCGCGGCGCGCAGGTCTGGCTGAGCGAACTGATCTGGCGGGACTTCTACCACCAGATCCTGCACCACCACCCGCATGTGGTGGGCCATGCCTTCAAGCCCGAGTACGACCGTATCAGGTGGGAGCACGGCAAGCATGCCGACGAGTTGTTTGCCGCGTGGTGCGAGGGCCGCACCGGCTATCCGCTGGTGGACGCCGCCATGCTGCAGATCAACCGCAGCGGCTACATGCACAACCGGCTGCGCATGGTGGTGGCCAGTTTCCTGGTCAAGGACCTGGGCCTGGACTGGCGGCGCGGCGAGGCCTATTTCGCACAGCACCTGAACGACTTCGATCTTGCCGCCAACAACGGCGGCTGGCAGTGGGCGGCGTCCAGCGGCTGCGACGCGCAGCCCTACTTCCGCATCTTCAACCCGGTGAGCCAGAGCGAGAAGTTCGACGCCAGCGGCAAGTTCATTCGCCGCTACTTGCCGCAGCTGGCCGCTCTGCCCGACAAGCTGATCCATGCCCCCTGGCTGGCGCGGCCCATCGACCTGGCCGCGGCCAAGGTCGAGCTGGGCAAGGACTATCCGCTGCCGGTGGTCGACCACGCCGCGGCGCGCGAGCGCACGCTGCAGCGTTACGCGGTGGTCAAGAGCCCGCGCTGAATGTCGGGTCAGTGGGCGGCGGCTTCCTGAACGTAGCGCCCCACCAGCGACAGCAGTTCCTCTTCCGAGTAGGGTTTGCCCAGGTAGTGGTTCACACCCAGTTGCGCCGCGTAGTCGCGGTGCTTCTGCGCGATGCGCGAGGTGATCATGATCACCGGCAGGCCGGCCAGTCGCACGTCGGACCGCATGTTGCGCACCAGATCGAAGCCGTCCATGCGCGGCATCTCGATGTCGGACAGCACGACGGTAGGCAACTCCTCGCTGAGCTTGTCCAGCGCATCCAGCCCGTCCTTGGCCAGCGCCACGCGATAGCCCTCGCGCGTCAGCAGCCGCTGCGTGACCCGGCGCACGGTCAGCGAATCGTCCACCACCAGCACCAGCGGCGGCTGTGTGGCCGCCGGCAGCGGCGCCTCGACAACGGTGGCGCCGCCCACCTGGCGCACCTGCTCGCGCGCCATGTCGCCGTACAGCGTGGCCAGCGCCACTGGGTTGTAGATCAGCGCCACCGCGCCCGAAGGCAGCAGCGTGATGCCGGCCAGCCCAGGCAGCCGCGACAACTGCGGGCCCAGATTCTTGACCACCACTTCCTGGTTGCCCAGCACTTCGTCGACATGCAGCGCGACGCGTTGCGAGGCACTGCGGATCACCACCACCGGCTGTGAACGCCCGGCCGAAGCGCCGCGCCCGCCGGCCTGCAGCAGCGCGCCCAGCCAGAAGAAGGGCAGCAGCTTGTCGCCGAGCGTGAAGGCGCCACTGGCATAACACTGCTCGATCTCGTCGCCGCTGACGCGCCGCACCACTTCGACCAGGGTCGAGGGCACGGCGATGCTCAGCCCGCCGCAGCGCAGCATCACCACCTGCGTCACCGCCGTGGTCAGCGGCAGCACCAGGCGGAAGCTGGCGCCCTGGCCGGCGGCGGTGGCCGTCTCGATGCGCCCGCCCATGGCGTTGACCTCGGCGCGCACCACGTCCATGCCGACGCCGCGGCCGGCCAGCTCGGACACGCCTTCGGCGGTGCTGAAGCCCGGTGCGAAGATCAGGTTCGCCAGCTCGGCGTCGCTGGACTGCGCATCGGCCGCCAGCAGGCCCACGGCCTGCGCGCGCTCGCGGATGCGGCCCAGGTTCAGCCCGGCGCCGTCGTCGCGGAACTCGACGGCGACTTCGTTGCCTTCCTGCATCAGGTTGATGCTGATCGTGCCGGTGACGTCCTTGCCGGCGTCCGCGCGCGCATCGGGCTTTTCGATGCCGTGCGCCACGCTGTTGCGCAGCAGGTGCTCGAAGGGCCCGGTCATGCGGTCGAGCACGCCGCGGTCGATTTCGATCGAGCCGCCGACGATGTCCAGCCGCACCTGCTTGCCGGTTTCCTTGGCGGCCTGGCGCACCACGCGGTACAGGCGGTCGGCCATGCTCTCGAACTCGACCATGCGCGTGCGCAGCAGGTCATCCTGCAGGTCGCGCGTCAGCCGCGCCTGCGAAGCCAGCTCGTCCTCGGTGGCCTGCAGCGAGCGTTGCAACCCGCGCTGCACCGTGGCCACGTCGTTCACCGACTCGGCCATCATGCGCGTCAGTTCCTGGAAGCGCGTGAAGCGGTCCATCTCCAGCGGATCGAACTCCTGCGACGCCGCCTTGGCAGCCTCCATGCGCGAGGCGATCTGCGATTCGGCCTGCAGCTCCAGGTCACGCAGCTGGCGGCGCAGCCGCTCCAGGTTCTCGCTCAGGTCGCCCAGCGAGCCCTTGATCTGGCCGACGTCGGATTCGATGCGCGCGCGCGTGATGCTGACCTCGCCTGCCTGGTTGACCAGGCGGTCGAGCAGCGGCACGCGCACGCGCACCGCGGCCGTGCTGGCGACCGGCTTGTCGACTGCCGGCATCGGCACCGCCGGCCCGCCCTTGAAACGGCCCCAGTCGATAGGCACTCCGGCTGACGGCGGCACCGCCAGCGGCCTGGGTTCGGGCGGCTCGCAGGGCACCGGCGCTTCGCTGTCGCCTGCCGGCCCGACGCTCTGCATCTCGGCGGTCGCCGCCTGGGGTTCATCCTCGACGGCCCGGTCGATCGGCTGCGCGGCGTCAAGCGCTTCAGGGGCGGACTCGTCCACCGGGCAGCCAAGCAGCTCGAAGGCGCTGCTGATCGCGTCGACGCGGCCGAGCAGCGCCTCGACATCGGTGCCGCTGGTCTGGCCGCCCTTCGACAGCAGATGCTCGATGGCAGTTTCCAGCCGGTGCGCCATCTCGCCCAGGCGCATTGCGCCCGCCAGGCGGGCACCGCCCTTGAAGGTGTGCAGCGTGCGCATGCAGGCTGCGGCGGCCGACACCTCGGACGGGCGCCGTGCCCAGTCGCGTATGCGCGATTGCAGCTGGGGCAGCAGTTCCTCGCCTTCCTCGCGGAAGATCGGGAACAGTTCCTCGTCCACCAGGTCGACGGCGTCGATGTCGTCGTCATCGGGAGCGTCGTCGCGCACCCGAGCCAGGCTCGGCTCCAACTGCGGTAGCTCGGCAAAGGAGGTCAGCGCCGCTTGACCGAGTTCGTCGCTGAACACCGGATGGGCCTGCAGCTCTTCGACCGCCGCGACAGTTTCGACCGGCATGCTTGACTCGACGCCGGCCGGGGCCGGCATGTCGCAAGGATCGGACAAGGCCTCCAGTGGTTCTGCTGCCGCTTCCGGCTCGACCCCGTCGGCTCCGTGGACAGGCGCAAGGGCGCTGAGTGCCAGTTCATGCTCCTGCAGGCGCTGCATCAACGGCGCAGGCACCGGGCGCAGAAAGCCGGCCGCGAACTGGTGCAGCAGACGGCGGATTTCTTCCGCCGCGTCGCTGAACAACTGCGACTCGCCGGGCGAGGCACGGCCGAACGCGATCGAGCGCATCAGCGCATGCTCTAGAGAACGCGCAAGTGTCGACAGCTCCACATAACCCACCGTGGCCGAACTGCCGGCCAGCGAATGGGCCAGCGCAGCCGTGCTCTCTTCGAGCGGCCGATCGGACTCCATCGCCCATTCGGCCAGCTCGACACACAGGCGCCGCGACAGTTCGTCGGCCTCGTTCAGGTAGATGTTGAACAGCGGAAAGCCGATCCGCAGGTCGCCGATGACCTTGACCTGCTCGTGGTCGATTGTCGGAGCGACGGACTCGCCCAGCGGTTGCGGCTCCGTGTGCGTGTCCAGCGGCAGCGGCTCGGCGAGCGGGGTATCCAACTCGGCCCCAATTTCCTGGCTTATTTGCAGTGTCGCCAGGTCGATGCTGGTATCGGCAAAATCGGCCGTGTCGCCAGGAATGGGCGGCAGCTCAGCGGCAAGCAAGTCGGCGCGGTGTTCCTCGGCCTCGAGTTCCAGCTCGCCCGCCAAGGATGCGTCGGCAGGCATGTTCAAGGCGCCAAGCCCGGTGTCGAAGTCGGTATCGCCCAACGCCATTGCTGTGTCGTTGCGCTCGGCCACCGGCTCGTGCCAGTCGAGCGCCGGATCCAGTTGGACCGACGCCATGCCCGGGTCGGCGGGCAGGTCCAGATTGAGCGCAAAGTCCTCGGCCGAGCCATCGGCCGGCAGGTCGAGAGACAGCAGTTCCGGCAAGGCACTCGGCAGCGACGTGGGCGCCTTGTCGACCTCGCCCAGGTCGAGCCGCATGTCGAAGTCGAGCTGCAGGTCGGCCGCACTGGGCAACTCGGGCACACGTTCGAGCAGTGCCGCGGTGGCCTGGGCACTTTCCAATGGGGCGGCCGGCATGGCCGCGGCCAAATCGAGTGACGTGCGCTGGCGCAACGCGTCGGCCCGGGCTGACAGCGCGGCACCGTCTCGTCCCTGTGCGCGACCCTCGGCGATGGCCTCGACCCATTCGCCCATTTCGCGCAGGGCATCGGCAGTGAATGCGCGCAGGTCGTTCTCCAGGCGCGAGGTTTCGGCCAGGCGCGTGTTGTAGAGCTGTTCGCAGGCCCAGGCGGCCTCGCCGAAGATCTTCAGCCCGACCATGCGCGAGCTGCCCTTCAGCGTATGGAAGGCGCGGCGGAGGAGCGTCAGGTCGCCCAAGTCGTCGGGCGTTTCACCCAGGCGCCGCAACGCCTCGTCGGCGCCCTGGATCACCTCGCGGGCTTCGTCGATGAAGACCTCGCGCATCTCGTCGTCTTCTTCCAGCCCGGTGCTGCCCTGCACCTCCGGATGCGGCGCCGGCGTGGAGCGCGCCGGCTGCTGTACAGCAGCCGGCTCGGCCGCGGCCGGCACGGTCAGGTCGGCCACGGCCTGGGCCAGTTCGCTGCGCACCGCCTGGCGCTGCTCGTCGTCGGTGGCGCGCTGCAACGCCTGCTGCGCCGAGGCCATGGTTTCGGCCAACGCGCGCTGATCGGCCAGCAGGGCCTGCTGCGACAGGCGGCTCAGTTCCTGCTGCACCGTCTCGTCGGCCACGTCGGACTGGGCCGCAGCCAGCGCCAGCGACTGAGCCTGGTCCACCAGCGGCGGGGGCGCGCTCGGCTTGAGCTCGTCGAAGCCGCCGAAGGCCGACAGCCGGTGCGTGCGCCGGCCCATCACCGCGCTCAGATTGCCGGTGTCGAGGTCGTAACGGAACAGCGAGCGCGCCATCTGCGGCTGCACACTGAGCATGTCGATCATGAAGCTCAGCGCGCCCAGGTTGTCGGCAAGCCGCGTGAAGGTGCCGGTCTCGACAGCCTGTTTGGGATCGACATCCGTCGACGCCAATGCGTCGACATCCTCGCTCATGCGCAAGACGGCCTGCGAGGCCTGGTCCATGTCCAATACCGAGAGCACGCCACGCATGGCCTGCAGTTGACCCGGCACCGGAATCAGCACTTCGCGCTGTGCAGGGTTGCGGAAGTACAGGTCGATCTGCTTTTCCACCTCCGACAACGAGGCGCGCAGTTCCTGCACGACACTGCCCATGGTCTGGCGGTCCGAAACGCGCCGGTACAACTCCTCCATCCACGGCTCGAGCGGCTGGGCGTCGCGGCCTTCGCTGACCTCGCGTATGCGCTGTGCCAGGCGCTGCACCCGCTTGCCGATGAGCGGGTGGTCGAAGCCACCGTCCTCCAGCGAGGCGTCCAGGTACATGACGCTGGTGGCCACTTCCATCGCCAACGCGGGTCGGGGCGTCTGAGCCGTCGCAAGAGTCTGGTTGGCGGCTGCCTGCAGGGCCTCGGCCAGCACCTCGCCCGACGGATACAGCCGCTTCAAGGAATCGCTGACCAGCGCAAACTGCTCGGCCAGACCGCTTTGGCGGTGGGCCTCTCCTCCAGCCACTGCCGACCACACTTCCTTGGCGCCGGCCACGCGCTTGCGTGCCTGAGCGATCCAGGCCGGGTCGAAGCGGCCCAGGCGAATGGCCTGGTAGTCGAAGGCCGCAGCGGCATCGATTTCGTAGGCTTCACGCACGGCTTCGAGCCGCGGCGCCTGACGCGCGTCGCCAGGCGCGCGTGCATGCGCGCAGAAGAACAGCACGTCCTGGGCCAGGCGGTCGGAGACCTCGGTCTGGCCGGCCATGCTCAGGCGCAGTTGCGCGAGCAGCCGCGAGCTGACACGCTTGGCGTAGACGTCAGCTTGCAGCAGGCCGGTGGCCTGCGCTTCGTAGAACGCGGCCGAAAGCTTCCAGAGCTCGGCCAGGCGCCCGTGCGACGCGGCGCCAAGGCCCGCACACAGGTCGCTCAACCGCTGCATCGCCGCGCGGTCGGCGCCGCGCATGATGGCGAGCACTTGGGTTTCCATGGCCGAGCGCGCCGCTGCGTCGGCCTGGACGGGCACCGCCTGGGCATCCGGACCCAGTTCCCGCCACTCCCAGTCGTCACGCCACAGATCGGCCGGATGCACCCGGTCGGCACCAGCCCATTCCTGCAGGGCACGGTATTGCGGGAACAGCGCCAGCGTCGGCAGGCCCTTGCCGGCAAGCTTGCGGCTCAGATAGTCGAGCACGCCGAACGAGGCGGATTCGATGGCTTCGACCGCGGCACGGGTCAGCAGCTTGGGCCGGGCGATGAAGCGCTGCACCGCGTTTTCGCTGGCCCGCAGCACGCGCGCCGGGCCAGGCAGCCCGATCATCTCCAATGCGCCCAAGCCCTGGTGCAATTGCGCCCGAGCGGCGCGCAGCACCGATGGGTCGACCGCATCGACATCCGAGCCCGAGACCGCCTCGGCCTCCTTGAGGTAGCGGCGCAGCGACTTGTGCGCTGACTCCAGGGAGCGGCGCAACTCTTCGTGCACCCAGGCCAGGGTGCTGAGGTCGTCGACCGCGTCGGTCTCCTCGGACATCTCATGCAGCATGTTCATCGGCACGCCGCCCTCAGCTGACCTTGAATCGCGACACCGACTGCTTCAACTCCTCGGCCGTGCGTGACAGCTCGCGCACCATGTGCGCGGTCGAGCGCGTGCCCTCGCCGGTCTGCTCGGTCACCGCAAAGATGTGCTGGATGTTCGAGGCGACGACGTTGGCCGAATCGGCTTCCTTCAGCGCCTGCTCCGAGATCTGCGCGATCAGGTCGGACAGCTGGCGCGTGACGCGGTCGATGTCGTTCAGCGCCGCGCCGGCCGCGTCGGACAGCTTAGCGCCCTCGACCACCCCGTGGGTCGAGCGTTCCATGGCGGCCACCGCTTCCTGCGTGTCGGTCTGGATGGTGCGCACCAGCACGGCAATCTGCTTGGTGGCGTCGCCGGAGCGTTCGGCCAGGCGCTGCACTTCTTCGGCCACCACCGAGAAGCCGCGTCCGGCATCGCCGGCCGATGCCGCCTGGATGGCGGCGTTCAGCGCCAGCACGTTGGTCTGTTCGGTAATGTCGCTGATCAGCTCGGTGATCTCGCCGATCTCCTGCGAGGACTCGCCCAGCCGCTTGATGCGCTTGGAGGTGTCCTGGATCTGGTCGCGGATCGAGTTCATGCCCCCGATGGTGTTCTGCACCGCCTGCAAGCCGGTCTCGGCCGCCTGCAGCGACTGGCGCGCCACCTGCGCGGTGCGCTGCGCCTGTGCCGACACTTCGTTGATGCGCCCGGCCATCTGCAGCACCGATTCGCCGGTGTCGCGGATCTCGCGCAGCTGCTCGGTCGAGGTGGCCAGCAGCTCGGTCGAGGTCTGCTCCACCTGCTGGGTGGTGTCGGTCACGCGCGCCACCGTACTCTGCACGGCGGAGACCAGTGTGCGCAGCTCTTCCACCGTGTAGTTGACCGAGTCGGCAATGGCACCGGTGATGTCTTCCGTCACCGTGGCCTGCTGGGTCAGGTCGCCTTCGGCCACCGTCTGCAGCTCGTTCATCAGCCGCAGAATGGCCGCCTGGTTGGCGTCGTTGACGCGTTTGGCTTCCTGCTCCTGGCGCTCGGCCTCGAGGCGCTGGCCTTCGGCGAACTGCGCCCGCGTGGTCTGGTCGCCGACGAAGAGCTTCAGGACACCCGCGCCACCGGCCAGCAGCAGCAGGGCCGACACCGCCATCACTGCCACATGCAGGCCAGTCAGGCCGCCTGTCGCCGCCAGACGATCCTGCAGCGTCTGCAATCCCTTGCGCAGCGGTTCGCTGTCGGCCAGGATCACGCTTTGCGCGTCGCGTGCGGCCACCAGGCCCTTCAGGTTGGCCAGGATCGCGTTCGACTGGGCCATCGCGGCATCGTGCTGCTTCAGCAATGCCGCCATGCGCTCACGGGCCTGCGCACTGCCGGCATTCACGCCCTCGGCCAGTTCGCGAAAGGTCTTGAGGTCGCGACCCAGCAGGTACACCGCCTCTGGGTTGACGCCGTCCAATGTGATGAACTCGCTGGCGCTCTTTCCGATGCGCTGCGTCAGCATCACCAGCTGGCCCATGGCCGCCAGCTCTGCGGCCGAAGCGCCCTGCTGCAGCTTCAGCGACGCCACTGTTTCGGCGGTGTCGAGCAGTTCGCCGGACTGCTTGTTGATGGCGCGCAGCGACTGACCGACCTCGGTCAGCGCCTTCTGCTGCGCCAGCACCACCGCGGCATTCCTGTCGGCGCGTTCGACCAGCGGCAGCAGCGGGTCCACGGCTTCCTGCACTGCCGCCGGCAGGCTGGGGGCGCTGCCGTCGCTGTTGGCCAGCGCGCGCACGTTACGTGCCAGCACCTCGGCGCTTTCCTTCACTTCCGGGAACGCCGCGGGAGTGCCGATCATGGCCTGCGACACCGACTTCGCCAGCCGCTGTGATTCCATCAAGGCCTGCCCGATCGAACCGACCTGTTCGCTGCTGCGCGAGGCCGAGCCGAGCGCCAGCACCGTCGCCATGGTCAAACCCAGCAGACCCGCACCGACCACGCCGAGCAGCACGCGCTGCTGCTGTTGCGGGCGCAGATGGCCGATCAGCGGCAAGGTCGTGCCTTTGGGAGGTTCGCCACCGGATGGGTCCTGCAAGCGCGTTTCGCTGAAGTCACCCGCCATCTCCGACGGCGTCACTTCGGAGATGATCGACGAGTCGCGCGCCTCATAGCTCGACCGCGTGTCCGGCGCCAAGGTCTGGCCCGCGCGCGGCACCTGCGTGTCGCGCACCGGCTCCTCGGGATAGGCGGTGACGACGTCGTCGAACTGCGAATCGTAGGCGCCCGTGTCGGCGCGCGCGTCGCGCGGGCGGCTCGTGATCTTGTCCATGAAGCTCATGTCACCCTCTTCGGTTGATCATCCTGTCTGGCGCGCCGCCGGCCTTCAGCCCGCAACACCCAGGAACTGTTCGTGGCCGGCCAGTGCCGCGAGCTCGATTTCCTGCCACACACGGCCGTCGGTATCGCGCCAGCGCGCACCGGCAAAGGCCGGCAGTTCGGCCGGGCCATCGGCTGGCTCGACCGTCAATTGATCGGCATTGCGCAGACCTGCCAGCCGGTCCACCAGCAAGGCGCAGTTCACGCCCAGCGACGGGTTCAGCGCCAGCAGCCGTGCGTTGTCGCGCGAGCCGTCGCCGGCCGCCGAAGCCGGCCCGCGTTGCAGCCCGAGAAACATTGCCAGGTCCACCACCGCATGCAGGCCACCGCGCAGGTTGGCCACGCCAGCAAACCACGGCTGCGTGTGGGGTACTGGCAGCACGCTGCCGACGGAGAAGATCTCGCCCGCCTCGTGCAGCGGGAACAGCACGCCCTGTCCGGCGCATTCCACCGCCAGCCACGACTGCACGCGCGCCTCGGTGCGCGCCGCCTGCATGCGGCTGGCGAGGCGCCCTTGCAGTTCGCGCAGTGCTTCCCGGTTAGACATTGCATACCCCGAAGGCAAAGCACTTTCGCGGGCCAGCGCCGGGCCGCACCCAAGCGTCCGGCCCGCGCCTTCCTTCGGGGGAGTGGGAGCGAAGCGAGCGAGGGGTCGTCATGTCTAGTCGAAGGCCTTGATCTTGCTGACCAGCTCTTCGGTGTTGACTGGCTTAACGATGTAGTCGCGCGCGCCCTGGCGCATGCCCCAGACCTTGTCGGTCTCCTGGTTCTTGCTGGTGCACATGATCACCGGCACCGCCGACCAGCGCGGGTCGCGCGTGATGGTGCGGGTGAGCTGGAAGCCGTTCTGCCCGGGCATGACCACGTCCATCAGGATCAGGTCGGGCTTGTCCTCGGACAGTCGGCGCAGCGCCTCGTCGCCGTTCTCGGCGGTGCGCACCTGGTAGCCGCGCTTGCCGAGCACGTCGGACAGGTGGTGCAGCTCGGTCTTGGAGTCGTCGACCAACAGGATCTTCTGGATGGACATGGGCGCTTCCTTGGCAATGGCCTTAGCGGGACATGGAGCTGTGGCGTCGCCGGCGACGCGCGCGAAATCAAGCAGCCTGGCCGCTGAACTGTTCCACAGCGCGCAGCAGCTGTTCCTTGGTAAAGGGCTTGGTTAGGTACTCTTCTGAACCGACCATGCGGCCGCGCGCCTTGTCGAACAGCCCATCCTTGGAGGACAGCATGATCACCGGCACATGGGCGAAGCGCGGGTTGCGCTTGATGATCGCGCAGGTCTGGTAGCCGTCCAGCCGCGGCATGAGGATGTCGCAGAAGATCAGCTGCGGAGCATGGTCGTTGACCTTGGCCAGCGCATCGAAGCCGTCTTCGGCCAGTACCACCTCGTGGCCGCCCTGGCGCAGAAAGATCTCGGCGCTGCGCCGGATGGTATTGCTGTCGTCGATCACCAGCACCTTGGCGCCGGTGGCTGCAGCGGCCGAAGCTTCGATTTCCAAATGAGCTCTCCTCGGTGAAGTCGGCAGCGAGTCGGCCGGCGAATGATCAGATTTCGACCATTTCGAAGTCTTCTTTACGGGCGCCGCATTCCGGACAGGTCCAATTCATTGGCACGGCGGCCCACGCGGTGCCCGGCGCGATGCCGTGCTCCGGATCACCGGCGGCCTCGTCATAGATCCAGCCGCAGATCAGGCACATCCAGGTACGGGTTACGCTCACGACGCCTTGGGTACAGGTCACTACAATGGACAACGATTGTAGCCATCGCCCTTTGCAGAAAATCCAATGGGCGTTGGGCACATACGCAACATTCCTCAGATTCCGCTAGAGGTTCACGGAAAACCCCGCCAACCCCTGATCGCGCTACGACACGAACCATGAGCTCTGCCACCGCCGTTGCCACCGACACACCCGATCCGCTGCAGGAACCGGTGGCGCCGGCCTGCGTGATGAGCTTCAACGCCAGCGACCCCAGCGGCGCCGGCGGCCTGGCCGGCGACATCGCCACCATCGCCGCGATGGGTGCGCATGCGCTGCCGGTGGTCACCACCATCATCATGCGCGACACCGCCGAGGTCTTCGACCACCATCCGCTCGATGCCGAGGTGGTGGTGGAGCAGGCGCGCTCGGTGCTCGAAGACGTCACGCTGGCTGGCTGGAAGGTGGGGTTCCTGGGATCGGCCGAATCGGTTAGCGCGGTGGCCGAGGTGCTGAGCGACTATCCCGACCTGCCTTTGGTCAGCTACATGCCGCCGCTGAGCTGGCTCGATGAAGACCAGCAGATGCCTTATCTCGACGCCTTCCGCGAGCTGATCCTGCCGGCCACTGAGGTGTTGGTCGGCAACCACAAGACGCTGACCGACTTCCTGCTGCCCGAGTGGGACAGCGAACGCCCGGCCTCGCCGCGCGAGCTGGCGGTGGCCGCCGGCGAGCACGGCGCGCGCTTCGTGCTGGTCACCGGCGTGATGCTGGCGTCCAAGGGCAGCGAGCAGTTCATCGACAATGTGCTGGCCTCGCCGCAAGGTGCGCTCACCGGCGAGAAGTTCGAGCGCTTCGACGCCGCCTTCGTCGGTGCCGGCGACACCCTGGCCGCGGCGCTGGCCTCGCTGCTGGCCGCCGGCAGCGAGTTGCAGGCCGCCGTCGGCGAAG
>Ga0316600_10000310_pt1 | contig 24844 bp, 22 predicted proteins | sample OWC_soil_day5_CT_FD_207652 | JGI IMG/M metagenome (GOLD analysis project Ga0316600, IMG submission 207652) | Wetland soil microbial communities from Old Woman Creek delta, Ohio, United States - OWC_soil_day5_CT | ecosystem: Environmental > Terrestrial > Soil > Wetlands | place: USA: Ohio... | reverse complement strand
AATCCATGATCTCTTTTACAACATATTTTGCTGCTTGATAAAAAATGAAACCTGCAAATGCCATTTTTGCCATACTTCTCATATCGTCGGAGTCCATCGAACCCATGCCCATGATTGGATAACGTTTTTTATGGCCAAATATCATATACAGCACCTCCTCAATAGGTAATGTACCCAATATTGCGTCATAAAAAACAAAATCAGCACTGTAAATAAATTCTTATGGCATTTTTATTCTGGAGAGTGTTCGCCCACAAGAACACACGTCCCGATCAATGGCTACCATTTGTCCAGTGCGATAGCGAATAATCGGCATTGCTTCAGGAGATAATGTCGTAATCACCAATTCACCCATATGACCATCTAAAACATTCCTGCCATTGATGATGTTAATGATTTCTGGATAATAATAATCTTCTTGCATGTGCAGACCACACTTTTTCTGACATTCAAACATCATGGTTGAACATCCAAGTTCGGGCGGCGAATACAGATTGAATACTTGCGCATTAAATCGGCTCGCAATGTGCTCACCCATATTATTTTTTGTATCATTGTTTAAAGAAAAAATTTTAGAAATTGACATACTGGCTACATCATAATTTAAAGCCTGCCCTGCCACCAATAATTGTAACATCTGCTGGGCATTGCTGGCGATCGCGGTAATCCGGAATTTATCGATCATTTCTAATTGAAGTTCCAGCTTTGTCAGCTCGGTCGGAACAACGGTTGCTCCCAAAATTTCCGCCGCATATTGGATGCCTAACGCACTTTCACTCGTATAATCTTCGCAAATTTGTAAAACATCCGCCATAGTGACACCACCTGCGACCAAAGCACGTGCGGTCATTTCTACATTTCGTCCAACATCCGCACTGGTATAGGCTTTTGTCACTGGCTTATACTCCCCAATCATCCGCATACGAATAGTACTGCTGAGCGGACCAGTCAAAAATCCAAATGGTGAATTGTTAACTAAATCCTCTTTCGTCGTAAAAGGCAGCTTCTGCAAATCTTCAAGCGTTTGAATGGATTGATCAGTCAACTCCAATGATGCCATTTTTTCTTTATAGAAAGGGCTTTTCTCATAGACCCATTTTATCATTTTTTGCAATTTTTGCGTTTGTAATTCAATCATTGCAGCTCTAGGCATCGTTTCGACTTCATGATTACAATACATATTCATCCTCCGTATTTCATTGATACTATGCCTTTATTCTATTCTAACACATTTCGGCGTAAATAATTATAATAGTATTTAGTTTAACAAAATCTTTTGATTATTTAAATATGAAAATAGACCTGTTTCACGCACTTCATAATAGTTTAACAACTCACTTATGGTAACGAAAATATAGCCTTTCGCCCGTAGATTATCAATAATCTGTCCAACCGCTTCTGGGGTAGGCAATGGATATTGACCATCATGTAAGAGAACAATACTCCCTGGTTCGACTGTAGTCGTAACCGTCTTTACCACTTGCTCAACACTTGGTCGTTGCCAATCTTTTGGATCAATTGACCACAAAATCGTTGTGTAGCAATGTTTATCAGCTTCTTTAATCACAGCATCATTGTATAACCCCCCTGGTGGACGAAACAAGTGTGGTTTTATTTCTATTTTTTTTAAAATTGCTTCTGTTTTATCCAATTCTGCTGCACATTCGGTTTGACTCATTTTCGTTAAATAGCTATGTGTGTAGGCATGGGTAGCAATTTCATGCCCATCTTTGGCAGCGCGCACCACCAATTCCGGATGTTCTTTAACATTTTCGCCTAAAACAAACATCGTCACCTTTACATTTTTCTCTTGCAAAATTTTTAACAGTTCTGGTGTAGTCTTATCATTTGGTCCATCATCAATGGTTAGTGCAACCACTTTATGTGTAGTAGGGATTTTTTTCACAACTTTTACTTCCTCTAAAAAAATACCTTGGCTTAGTTTAGCAACCAAGGCAAGAGCTACCACCGTCATTGCAAAATAATTGCGCATAGAAACCATAAGCTTTGCCTCCCTTCTATGATCTTACTGGATAGTACGCTTTTTTAAAAAATATATGCATCATATCCTTGGTTAAGTAATATAATCTGCTAAAACCCTACGAAACAATGAGGAGGATTTTACATGCTTCCTTGGATAAAAAAAATTGCGTTTATCTTAGTTCCTCTGCTACTCATTGCCAACTTCGCTTTTTGCAAACCATCCCCCCCAGCGATCACTGCGAGTGGCGCGATCCTTATGGATGCGAAAACAGGGCAAATATTATTTGAAAAAAATGCTTATGCCCAGCTACCGCCTGCCAGCACCACAAAAATTATGACTGCAATTCTTGCTATTGAAAGTAACCGCCTTGAGGAAAAGACCACGATCAGTGCCAAAGCAGCAAACACTTCTGGCTCAACCATGTACCTTGAAAAAGGGCAAATCATCACCCTCCACGAATTACTCACTGGACTCATGCTCCGTTCTGGCAACGACAGTGCCGTTGCAATTGCTGAATTTATCGCCGGGTCTGTAGATGATTTTGTCGTACTCATGAACGAAAAAGCCAAAGAAATCGGTGCCTATCATACCCATTTTCAAAATCCTAATGGCTTACCTACACTAGGCCATTATTCTACTGCCTACGACCTCGCTTGGATTACACGCTATGCAATGAAGCATCCGATTTTTTCTGAAATCGTCAATACAAAACATACCAGTGTTGATTGGAAAGATAGCCGCGGCAATAACCACGAACAGAATTTAAAAAACACCAACAAACTTCTGTGGATGCTCGCAGAAGCGGATGGTGTAAAAACGGGGACGACAACTGAAGCAGGGCCATGCCTTGTAGCCAGTGCCACAAAAAACAATCAACGTTTAATCGCCGTTATGTTGCACGATAAGTCTCGTTGGCAAAATTCACAAACGTTATTGCAATGGGGCTTTGATCACTACGAATTATTTGAATATGCCAGTAGCGGCGCATTTATTGATAGTGTTCCAGTTGAAGGTGGCTTTGGTGAAAGCGTCGATGCCATCTTAGGCAGCGATGCGGCAATGGTCGTCGAAGAAGCAAAAAAAGGCTCTATTACCGTAGATATTGATCTTCCAGACAAAATAAAAGCCCCTGTTTATCAGGGGCAAAAAATCGGTGAACTAAGATTGCTTGTCGATAACAACATCGTCAAAAAAGTCGACTTGCTCGCTCAAACCTCCATTGAAGAAAAAACCATCGTTCGCGTCATTTTCAACAAATTAACCGCGTTATTTAAATTGTTCTCTAATTGGGGCATCTTTTAAAATGGTTTACGATAGAAAAATGGTAAGTAACTTGCAAATCCGATATCGCGGAAATTCAAAATTGCTTCTGTACCACCAACAAATAAAACCCCACCTGGTTTTAACGCTGCAAAGAAACGGCGATAAAGTTTATCTTTTGCTTCTTCCGTAAAGTAAATAACCACATTGCGACAAAGAATCAGATCAAAGCCAGTTTCAAAGCTGTCTAACAATAAATTATGACGTTTAAATTCAATGCGTGATTTGATATCATCTAACACTGTATATTTGTCCCCTTCAATGTTGAAATAATTATTTTTTCGTTGCACCGAAATATTTTTAATTTCATTACCGGTATAAACGCCAGCTTTTGCTTTACTCAAAATTTCAATATCAAGGTCAGTCGCTAAAATACGATGTCTCGCGGATGGTGTCATATCCTTTAAAATCATCGCCAAAGAATATGGCTCAGCCCCAATCGAACAGCCTGCGCTCCAAATATTTAACTTAGGGCTTTTTGCTAATAAATCAGGAATTACTTTCGCTTCCAATTCAGAAAACTTTTCTGGTGTACGGAAAAATTCACTTACATTAATCGTCAAATATTCGATAAAATCAGCAAATTTCTTCTTATCATTTTCAATTGAATTGAAAAATTCAACATACGATTTATGGTTATGCCTTGTCATCAAGTTCGTAATCCGACGTTGCATTTGGTTTGCTTTATATTCATTTAAATCAATGCCAGTTTTCACTTTCAACTTTTGTTTAAACAGATCCCAATCTCTTTCGTCACTCATCTTTTATCCTCCATTGCATTCAGCATCATAACATTATTGCTACATACCATTGTTTATACCATTCGCCAAAACCTACTAAAATCCTACTGACCAAGTTTATAAAAAACAAATAACACGGACTTCAGTCAAGCGAATAATTACGAGTTCTCGCGGACTTAACGAACCTCTTTTTACTTTTTATTTACCTTAGTTTCTAAAGCACGAACAATTTGATTAATATGACTTTTATTGAGTTTTTGTTGTGGTTTGTAATTTAAAATATATTGATTCACAGCTTTGCTACTATCTAAAATAGCAAGTTTACTTGAGCCAATTTCCAAAATTGCCTTTGGGTTGGTAAATACTAATAAGCCGATTACTGTAACATGAAAGCCATCTTGTCTGAGTAATCGATCGATATTGATCGTATGCCAATCTGCTTGTTTTATTGGATTTGCCATCAACTTTGTTTTTGTGTTACCTTCTGGATCGGTTTTATATTGCTTCCATTCAACATCATCCGCAGTGCCAACAATCTTACCCACGTGATTTTTGGCTTCAATGACAAAGACACCCGTATCACCAATGACGAGAAGATCCACCTCATCATAAATGCGCTTTTCTTTGATCTGGAAATTGGTAAAAACATGATACTGGTTGGGCAATTTCCGTACATATTCTAATAAACCAGACTCGCCTGTCGCCCCTGCTTTAAAGATTTTATACTTTCTAAAGTAGAAGATCGCACCAAATATCCAAAACACCGGGAGTGCCATGAAAACAACATTTACTTTCACATCGCCTTGTCCTTGCACCATCATGACCGCATACGCAATCAACATCGCCACACAAGCTCCGCTCGTTAACAAATATTGATTTGCTTGTCCATTTAAAGTTCTCTTGCCTTTATGGACGATTGCCATAGAACTCACCTCATACTATATTTTTATAGCTTTTATTTTTACGATAAATTTCAAATCAAACTAGCTCATACCAAGGCTACTCGACAAATTATTTTGCTAATTGATTGCCATACTTACTCCGCCACCAAGATACACTGCGCACTGCTTCAACACTCTCTTGTACCACTTGTTGATCGGGCACAGGACCTGCTGGTAAAGTGATAGCTTCCGGCTCGGCAACCATATCCGTTTTACCGATATACTGTGGCGTAATCCAGAATCCATAGTTAACACCAAGGGCATTGCCTAGTGTCAAACTATTTCCTACTGAATAATACGTAAAACCCTTTGGCGCAATCAGTTCTAGCAAAGTCGGCATCACATCAATATGACTGCCGGCCACGCCTGCTGGTATACTTTGCTTCGTAATCCCTTTGCCCGTTACGACAAAAGGGATACCATACCGTTCATACATCGTTGGCGTTTTATCAATATTCATCCGATCTGCATGATCGCCAACAATAATAAACACACTATCCGGATATTTTTCCTTTGCGTGTGTCACAAACTCTGCGAGCATCTTATCAGCATACCAGAAATGACCAAGCTGCTTCACCAGCTCTTGGTCGTTTTTTACGCTATCAGGTAGCTCCTTTATTACAGCCTCCCGATCAAACCCTGCTTTATCTAAATCCACTGTAAACGGTGAATGATTCGATACATTGAGCACAATATTGAAACTAGGCTCTTCTGTTTTGACTCCCTTTAACACGGCGTCATACAAATATTCATCATCACAACCCCAAACATTGCCTGTTGCCCCTTCAAAATCACCACTGCCGTAGAATTCATCAAACCCTTGCGCAAGGGAGAAATCTTTGACCCGCTCCCAAGAAGTTGGCCCAGCATACCAGAATCTCGTGCGATAGCCAAGTTTCTTCATCTGAGGGGCAATCGCTGTCGAATATGGCTCTTTATATGCTTCGGGCATTGTCGTCAAATACAAATTGGCATCAGTAAAGCCAGTGACAATTCCCATGACACCAGAAATGGTACTCATCCCATTTGGCAAAAATGTGCTAACGTAAGCACTATCAGGTTCAGCGATGATATTTTTCACCCCATTGGCGATGTTAAGGTTTTTGTATTTATCAAGCAAGGGCCAGTTTGCATAGCTTTCAGAAATAATCAAAAAGACCTGCTTCGGTTTTTCTTTCCGTATTCCTTGCACTGATTTTTTTAGATATTCATCTAAGTTATCACTTTCTATTTGCTTTCCAGTCAATTTTTTGGCATAGTCAGCAATTTGTGCAGGTTCAAACATAAGCCCCGTCGAACTTGCAAGCCTGCCATTCATCTCATACGCACGATAAAGTGCCTGCACATCATCTAAAATTGCTTCATTTAAAAATTGATCTTTTGTAACCCCAGAGTTTTCCCAATCGACATTACCAGCAAAGCTCATACTGCCACCAAAATTAACGAATACAATAAATTGATAAAGTACCACTAAAAAGGCAACTCGCATCGCGATATTCGCATACCAATTTTTCAGTTTCGGCAAATAAAGGACTCGCGTATCCAGCCACTTATATAACAAACGGCATAAAAATCCCGCCCCTACCAAGGCCCCTAATAAACGCAAAGGCAAGTGGAACTGATCAATGAGTGAAATCACAAGTGCATAGACATCATCATTGACTGTATTAAAAATCAGTTGATTAAAACCTGAATGAAACTGCTCATAAAAAGGAATGCGCGCAAAAAACAAAATAGCTAAGGCAATCGTATAAACCGAGCCAATGAATTTCCGCACATGCACTACTATTTTAGGCGAAATACAATAAAAAATGAAACAACTGAGAAAAGAAGTTGCTGCTAATAATCCAGCACTTTTTAAACTTAGTTTCAAGCCATAATACAAGGCGACTACAATATCCGCGCAAGTGCTAGTACTGCCTAAGTAAGCTTGCATGATACCAATAAAGCCAATCCTAAAAAGCATAAAAAGCGCCAATAAATAGATAAATAATTTGAGATCCTGCTGAATCAAGGCATAAAAGCTCCGCCAATTCAGCACTTGCCTAATCCATTTCAAAAACATCTAATATTCCTCCGTAGTATTCTATTACAAAACCTTACTACGATTTTCAGCTTTGCGCAAGTGACAAATATCGTCTTTTTCTACTAAAATTCGCTCTTAACTATTATTTATCTTCATACTTATCTCGTCTTATATCAGCTCCACGCCATGCTCAATCAACATCTCTTGTACTTCTATTGTTAACGGCTGGTTTGTAATAACCCCGGTCAAATCATCTAGTGTTGCATAGTTATAGTTACCATCTTTGCTGAATTTACTAAGTTCGGCAACTAGATACGCTTTTTTACTTGCTTTGATGATCATCGCTTTATTGCTGCCATCCTCAATGTCATAGGTAGAAATACTATTTTCATAAACGTCAATGCCAACAGCTCCGACAAAGGCAATATCAGGCTTGCATTTTGCAATCAAGTCTGTCGTCATACTACCCCAAAAACCATCGCGGCTTTTATTGATGACGCCACCGACAAAGACGACTTTTATTTCAGATTTTTTTGCTAATAAAACAAGAATCTCAAGCATATTGGTCACGACCGTGATCTCTCTTTTACTTTCGACTAGCAAATGTGCCAGTTCAAGATTACTCGTCGAAATATCCAAAAACACCATATCTTGATTTTTAATCAGCGCGAGCGCCTTTTGCGCAATCGCTTTTTTTGCATTCACATCGATATTTTTGCGGCTACGGACTTCGGCTTTATGCACATTGGTTCGCACGATAACTGCACCGCCGTAAGCCCGTTTTAAACAGCCTTCTTTTTCTAAGCTCGCTAAATCTTTGCGAATACAATCCTCGGTTACCGCAAACTTTTCACTCAGTTCCTTTACTTTAACCTTGCCAAATTTATTTAATAAGGCAACGATACCTTCTTGTCTTTCTTCAACAAACATTTTTTCATCTCTTTCAGCTTTATTTATTCATCTTTTAGCAAGTTTATGATCCCAGTAGCTTGCGCAATCTCTTGGAACTGTTGCATTTCTTCTTTTCTAAACATCTTCGGATTTTCCTTAAAGCAGTACTCCATCCCTACCTGTTTATATTTCGCCTGCGCGAGTGGATTATAGTTGAGTAGTTCATAGGTTACCTCGGGATACAGCTTAGCGATATACTGACAAATCGCCGTAACATTTTCCTTTGTTGCCGTATACTCCGGAATCAGTGGCGTGCGAATGATCACACGATCACGATACGCAGAAGTTAATACCATTGCAATATTATCCTTAATCAGCGCATTGTCCATTCCCGTCGCCCGTTTATGCGCTTCATCATCAAATATTTTAAAATCAGCAAATAAAGTATCAATATAGGGTAGGATTTGTAGCAGATACGTCTGGTCTACGCACAACGAACTTTCCACTGCCGTATGCACAGCTTTTTGTTTAAGTGCTTTTAATAGAGCAAGCGTAAACTCTTTTTGCAATAGCGGCTCGCCACCCGATAAAGTAACCCCACCGCCATATTGGAAGAACGGCTGATCGCGTAAGACAATTTCGACTACTTCAGCAACTGTATACTGCTTACTATCTACAACTAACGCCGCTGTTGGACAAATATCAACATACTTCTCCCAATGTTTTGTCGAGCTGTTATGAAGTATAGGGAGCTGATCCTTCATCGTAATATCGCCATCTACACTACTACTGGCACATAAGCCACAGCCAATACACCGATTAGCAAAATGTACTAAGCTTGTTTCCCGGGAAATTCCCTCAGGATTTTGACACCACACGCATTTTAATGGACAACCTTTCAAGAATACCGTTGTTCTAATACCGTCCCCATCATGCGTAGAAAATCTCCTGATATCAAATATCGTTCCTTTTAATGCTGTCATCAAATATCACCATAGCTCGTACGTGCAATGATTTCATTTTGCAATTCGCCAGCCAGTTCCGTGAAATACGCGGTATAGCCCGCCACCCGAACAGTTAAACTGCGGTATTTCTCTGGATCTTTTTGCGCCGCCAGCAAATCTTCACGCCTGAGGACATTGAACTGAATATGCGGTATCTCTAAATCAACAAACGCACGCAGAAACTTGGCAAATTTATCAACGCCTCTCTCCGTAGCAAAAAACTCTGGTAAAAACTTCATATTTAATAATCCGCCGTTGGTCGTCAATTGATTATCTAAACGTGCTACTGATTTTAACACTGCCGTAGGCCCAGTAATATCTCTGCCATAGACAGGCGACATTCCACCATCCGCAAGCGGCGCTTTTGCCGAGCGCCCATCTGGCGATGCCCCAACATTTTCACCCATCGGCACATGCGCTGAAACCGTGTACATCCCCGTGTGATATTTACCACCACGATAGTTTGTATAGCCTGATATTTTTCCATGGAAATAACGCGCCCATTTTGCTCCCAATTCATCTACCCAAGTTACATCATTGCCATACTTTGGCACTTTATTTAGAAGCAAGGCTTTGATCACAGCATAACCGTCAAAATTATGTTCTAACGCAGCTAACAACTCCGCCTTATCCACACGTTTTTCGTCATACACCAATTGTTTTATCGCCGCTAAGCTGTCGGCGAGATTGGCAACTTGGATCATTTGAATCCCCGAAAAATTATAATGCGCTCCACCAGCAGTAACATCAATGCCTCGTTCGATACAATCGTGAATGACCGAAGATAAAAATGGTGATGGCAATACATCAATATGCGCTTTTTCTACTTGCTCACAAGCCAACACCATTTTGCCCATAAAATAATCAATTTGTTTAGCAAACGCAGTTTCTAATTCTTCATAGGTTTTATACGTACATAAATTGCCATAATTCGGCGCAATTTTCTCGCCCGTTAATAAACACTTACCACCAGTCAACGTCACTTCTAACGTTTTATTTAAATTGAACATTGCCGCATCGCTCCACCCAAGGTTATTACCCTGTGTGGTGAGTTCAACACAACCAACAATGGCATAGTCACGCGCATCTTCTTTGCTAACATCAAGCTTTTCAATCATCGTTTTGACAATTGCTTCATCGTTAAAAAATTGTGGCATCCCACTGCCCTTAGCCACTACTTTAATACTCTCTTCCAATAACGCCTCAGAGGTATTTTTATTTAACCGCACCGATAAATTCGGCTGTGGCAAGCCAAGGTGCTCTTGCGCTTTTAACAGCAAGAAGGATAGTTCATTGACGTAATCGTTACCCTGTTCATCTTGACCACCAATGGCGATATTAAAACCAATAGGAAACCCCGCAAAAAATTTCGCACTATGGGAATTGCGCAAATACACGATTTCATTAAATTTGAGCCAAATGCATTCGATAATTTCCAGTGCCTTTTGTTGATCTAAAATTCCGTTTTCCATATCTCTTTTATAGAACGGATACAAAAACTGATCCATTCTGCCCGGTGAAAAAGAGGAAGCGTTGGATTCCATATGCAATACCACAAATAAAAACCACAGCGCTTGTACCGCTTCATGAAACGTTTCCGGCGGACGATGCGCTAAATTTTTGCAAACCTTTGCCACGTTTTTCATTTCTTCTTTCGCCTCTGCAGCCTCACAGTTCGTTGCCATGTTCAGCAATAAGTCATGATACCGCAGCATAAACCCTTGTACTCCATCCATGACCAGGACAACACTCTGATAAAAATCCTTGGTTTCAGCAGTAGCCTGTTTTAGCTTTTCTTCTGCTCTCGCCTTAATCCCCGCCGGCCCTTGTGCCAGCCAACCTTCACAATCTGGACAAATATGCCCTTGCGCATGATCTTTTTGATTGATTTTCACCACTTTAGCGATCTCGTCAATCTCACTACCAAAACGCTCCCGAATCACATCCTCCAGTGACTTACCTTGCCAATATGGTTTTATCACCTCACGAAAAGTCACAATGTCTTCTTGCCGTACATCAAACCGATCTTGCGGACGCGTTGGCAATCCTTCTATTTCACGATCAATCCACGAACTACCGCTTTCAGGAAACACCACTCCAGCCCGTACCCCCTTCGTACGATTGCCGACGATCAATTCGCCCGCTTCCACAGCGATTTCCATTTTACTTAAAGCATTCTTGAGCGCCAATGCCCGTTTGATAATCACAGGTTTATCTTCATTTTCCTTATACGTGTCTGTAATAATCATCGCCTGCTCAATCGACGCAAACCGCTGATCAGATAACATTTTATCCTTTAACTTTAAAATCCGTGGAGATATATACAAATCGTTCATGTGATAACTCCCCTTTGCATATTTTTTATTATTAATTATTGTTTATTATTATTTTATATTGTTTTGATAAGTAATTCAATCATAAAATAGAAATTATAAAAATAAAGACTTGTGTCTGACCGCAGGGAGTTAAGCCGCAGCCCTAATATATCTCATACAAAATTTCCACAAAATCAAAAACACTCAATCCACTTCTATAGAATACTATTCTAAAAAAACATTTTCTTGTATATGAATAATTACAGTTCTTTTGCCTTTTAATAGTCCTTGTTGATATCTTTGTTGTCTCACAGGCAGGTAAAATTTTAATCTATTTTTAATAAATACGTAACCCATTCCTCTAACATTTTTCGTACAATTTAAATAAAAGGTGAATCATGAAATAAAGTGCAGGAGGGGTTAGTTATGTCATCTGTCCCTAAAAAGCTTTTATTTGCCATTTCAGATACTGGCGGAGGTCACCGCAGCGCTGCTACGGCGATTATTGCGGCTATTGAGCAAAATTCTAGCGCAACATGCACAATTATTGATATCTTACGAACCACTAAATTTCCCGGATTAACAAAGGCACCGGAAATTTACGACTATTGTTCTAAAAATCATTTATGGCTCAACAACCTATTTTTTAGAAAAACAAATGACATTAAAAGAATAAATGCATTAACAAAAATGGTCTATCTTCAAGCACATCGTCATATCGAGCAGGAACTCTCTACGTTTCAGCCAGATGCTGTCATTGCAGTCCATCCTTTAGTTATAGGATTAATGAAATTAGCTCGTCAGCGCTTGCAAGCTACATGGCCTATCATTACAGTTGTAACAGACTTAGTAACCCTTCATGCCTCATGGGCAACCCCCGGTGCTGACTTATATTTAACGCCAACAATTGAAGCGACTGAAGTCTTGCACAAATATGGCATTCCTATCAACCGCATTGTCCACACGGGATTTCCTATACATCCTAAATATCAGCAGCATAACTTGACACAAAACCAAGCCCGCGAAGCACTTGGTCTACTTCCTAACACTTTTACAATTTTGCTTACAGGTGGCGGAGTCGGCGCAGGCAACATGGACGAATGGGTCAAGACGTTAGAAGTGCAATGTTCTGGCAAACAAGTTTTGGTCATCACCGGAAAAAACAGAGGATTATTTAATAAATTAAAAAATAAAAAGCTTAAAGGAATGTACGTTTACGGCTTTGTTGACAACATGGAAGTGCTGATGGCGGCAAGCGATATCATTGTTACCAAAGCCGGCCCTGGAACTATTATAGAAGGAATAGCCATGAACCGTCCCCTTATCATAACAGAGGCTGTCGGCATACAAGAAACAGGTAATATTGATCTCGTTATACAAAACGATCTTGGCTACTATTGCAATGATCCTATCTTAGCTTGCAAAACCATTAATGAAGTAGCTACTCAACCTCATAAAAATGCTATGTTTACGCAAAACTCAATAGCAGATCTTGCAAATGGTTCAACGCGCATTGCCGAAATCATAATGCAAGAAGCAAATTCATACAACCAAGCTGTGCTAGCTTATAATACGATCCCAGGAGCCTCCTAATTAAGCGTTTTAGTAGTCTATGGCAAGTACCGATAAAGAATGGCCTGAAGTTTTGTTGATCAAGACTTCAGGCCAGTCTTTATCGTACTTACTGAATAACCTTCAAATTTTAGATACTCTCTATTCTCTCATAAAATCCAAATTTTACTTATACATATTTCTGTACTATACTAAAAATAAAGAAGACTCTTAAGGGGTGTTAAGAATGAAAAAAGAATTTATTCAACGTATTCTTGTTCCAATTGATGGATCAGCGCATTCATCACAGGCTGTTTTATCTGCTATACAAATAGCGGAAAAGTTTACAGCAGCGATATATTTTCTTCATGTAAAAGATATACATACAGCGGGAGACGACGTGTACCTTGTTGATGATGTTCTGGCCGCAAATGATCAAATCGCACAATCCATTATTCAGTCTACACTGGAAAAAGTTCCTCAAGAAATTTCATCTTATAGCCGTATTTTATATGGGCATCCAGCAAAAACCATCTTAACTTATGCAAATGAAATAGATGCAGACCTTCTAATCATGGGTTCACGCGGATTGGGCAAAATAAAATCCATCGTCTTGGGTTCTGTAAGTCAAGAAGTATTAAACCAAATCAAAATTCCAGTAATGATTTGCAAATAAAAGAACAGAAATAAAAAAAGCTGCTACAAACCTAAGTTTGTAGCAGTTTTTTCATTTATATCATTTCCATCGCCCAGTTACCATCACCACTTAAATGTAGCTTCTTCTGATGATAATTTACCAGTGTATTCCGATGTCCAATGCTAATAATCGCTGTGTTTGGCAAATGTTCTACGAGCAAATCGTACATCACTTTTTCCGTTGGTTCATCGAGCGCGGAAGTCGCTTCATCGAGGAACACCCACTCTGGTTTTATGAGTAACACTCTCGCGAACGCAAGACGTTGTTGTTCGCCGAGTGATAAAATGCGTGACCAATCATCCGCATCATTTAGTTTGCTAATAAAAACGCCTAGTTGGCACGCTTTCATTACTTCTTTGATGCGTTCGTCATCAACATGTAAATTCTCTTTTGGATACAATATTGCTTCCTTTAAACTTCCCAGTGGTAAATATGGGCGTTGTGGTAGAAACAATCGTATTTGCCCCTGCGGAATGACAATACTACCTTTACCGAAAGGCCAAATACCTGAAATCGTGCGCATGAAGGTACTCTTCCCACAACCAGAAGCTCCGGTGATCAATAATTTTTCTCCGCCCGAAACCTGTAGGTTCACATCTTGCAATAAGGTCTGTCCGTTTGGTAATGCTACTGTTAAATTTTTTATAGCCAAACTAGCCATATTGACCTCGACAATATTCGTATCCACTTTTAAACCTTCTACCGTTTGCATATGTTCGACAAAGCCAAGCAAACGTTTTACCACCGCTTGCCACTGGGCAATTGTCGTATAACTATCAACAAAGAAGGATAACGCATCTTGTACATTACCAAAGGCTCTGGCTGTCTGCATTAAGCCACCGAGTTGCATTGCTCCACTAAAATAACGAGGTGCCGCCATTAGAAGTGGAAAAATAATCGCCAATTGACCATATCCTGAGGTAAACCAAGTTAAGCGTTTTCCATACTTCATTAAGTCCCAATAATTTTTAAACACTTGTTCAAACCGCACTAAAAGCCCTGCTTTTTCTGGTTTTTCCCCACCGTAGAAAGCAACACTTTCACTGTTTTCTCTTAACCTTACCATATTAAAACGAAAGTTTGCTTCATATCGTTGTTGATCGTAATTTAACCGTACCAAAGGATTCCCGATTTTCGCCGTTAAGTAGGTACCAATAGCAGCATATAAAATCGAAATCCAAACCATATAACCATAAATCGTAATCTGATTACTACCAATCGGCAGCGTAATCACGCCAGATAACTCCCATAAAATAGCGATAAACGCACCTAGCATAGTAATCTGCTTCAAAAAGCCCAGCGATAAGCTAAGTGTTAAGGAAACAAACTGATCGATATCTTCACTGATACGTTGATCTGGGTTGTCCGTCTTATCTTCGAGAATTTGCATTTTATAATAGGTTTGATTGTGCAGCCACTTGTCAAGATAACGATTGGTCATCCACTTCCGCCATTTGATTTGCAGCATTTGTCGTAAATACATCGCGTATACTGCAACTATAATATGAAGAAAAGCAAGAATCGCAAATTGTCCAATCAAGTCCCAAAATGCAGCTTGATCGTAATTTTGCAGTGCATTGTAAAAACTGTTAGACCACTGATTAATGAGCACTGCTATATAGACTGCGATAAAATTCAAGGCAATAACACTACCAAGCAAACCTCTCGCTTTCCATTTTTCTTCTGAATTCCAATATCCTTTGAACAACTGCCAAAGGCCTTTACAAAAACTTTTATTGATAAACTTCATCAGCAATGCCTCTTTCTATTCGTATATTTACTCGGTATGAATCAACAAATAGGTCCATCCTTAATCAATTCTGCATTACGAATATAATGTTTAGTATATAGCGAAATTTTTATCCCTGCAATACCTAGGAAAAAATAGCTGTTGTATACAAACTTCTCTCTTATAGCAGGAACTAGCCAAGTAATTGTAGAAGGTACATATACTTTAGATTAAGGAGATTTCCATGTCAATTTTAACACCATTCATCTTAAAAATATTATTCGGCCTACTTATTTTATGCATCGCCTGTATTATCTTTTTGGCCATTCGCAAAAAGCACATTTTGCCAATTATCATTTGTCTGATTCTCGTTAGTATTCCATTCATTTTCAAACCTACCCCGCCGGAAAAACCAGAACCACTAACGCCCCAAGAGCAACAACTGCTAATTCAAGAACAAATGGATTTTGCCCAATGGTACACGGCCTATAAAAAAGACATTGATAAACTAAATAACAATTGGCAACAGTATCATAAAATACTCAAAGCATTCCAAAATGATACGATTGGCGTACAAACCGCCCATGCTCGTTTAGCAGATTTATATACCAAGAGTAGCTTACTCAATGAGAAACTAACGCAACTTGCCCCGCCCGCAAATTTAACAGATGACAATCACAATCATGTTTTAGAAATCATTAGCAAAACCAAAACTTTCTCTCGCAGACAAACCAAAATAATCGAAACTAGCGTTTATGCTCTCGATGGTCAGAACTTACTAAATAATAAACAGCACGATGATCAAGTCAACGCCTTACAAAAAATTCTTATTTTAGCTGATCCGATCAATTTAGATATTAGCCAGGATCTTTTAGCGATACAAGCCAATTTAACAATAACACCTGAATAAAAACGAGGCTGCCCTCAACGATATAACTTTATCACTGAGGACAGCCTTTTAATTTTCCACAAACACCATATTGTACTTTACCCAGCCTCCATCGTAATGACAGCGTTTTTAGAAAGTTTCGCTTTGTATAATACCGAATCAACAAAATCCATCACTTCTAAAACATTGATTGTATCATTAATTTCCACCAGTCCAACGCTTACTGTTACATATTCCGAGTGCGTGTCGACCATCTTGCGAATACGTTCGGAGATTACCTTTGCTTTTCTGATTTCGGTTTCAGGAAAAATAATGGCAAATTCATCGCCGCCAAGTCTCACCACCGAATCGGTGCAACGAACATTCGTCATTAATACCTTTGCTACTTGCTTGATCACTTTATCTCCAACGCTATGGCCATACGTATCATTGACCCGTTTGAAATTATCCAAATCAATTAACGCCAAACATAAAGATTGCTTAGTCTGCTTTTTCCCTGTCATTTCTTTTTTAATTTGATAAGTAAAATACTTACGATTCCAGACTCCTGTCAAAAAATCGCGATAGGCCCATTGATGTAAGATACTAATCATCTTACCATTCATCAAACCAACAAAAACTAACACAGCCGTAAAACATATCCACACGACACTCTCTGGTATCGCCAGTAGACCAGCTTGAATTGCTTTAGTAATCCCATACATACCTCCCCCTAAGAAAAGGAATAGGATTCCCATGACATAGCTGGCATTACGAAATAATGTATGTTTCACACTACTATCCCCTCATCAAAATAACTTTACTTTAACAGTTACTTTTCCACCATATATTCAGGTCTTCTATTTTTAAAATAAACCAGTTGCAAGTGACACTGCTGCATAAACTCTTTAGCAAGCTTAAAGTGACTGCCAATATCTTGCTGAGTATGCGCGTCAGAGCCAATAATCGCTAATCTTCCACCCAACTCATAATAACGTTTATAAATAGGCGTCAATGCTTTGACTACAGCTCTATCGCCAAGGCGTCTAGTATTTAGCTCCAATACAATGTCATTTTCAATCGTATGTTTTAAAAGATCATCTATGACCTCTTGGAATTCATGATAATAAATTTCTGTATCTTCATACTTTGCATACCGAGCAATATAGTCAATATGCCCTAAAGCATCAATAAACGAATACTCTTTTACACAGCTAGCCATCGCTTCAAAATAGCGCGTATAAGTTTCGATTTTTGTACGTTTTTCATAAAAAACATCATAGTAAATATCTATGCCTTCTACCATATGAATAGAACCTAATACATAATCAAAGTTATTTTTTTTGATTATATTGGCATTCTCCTCAAGACATTGTGATTGCATCCCAATCTCAATCCCCAGCAGCAATTGTTCACCTCTATAGTGATTATAAGCAGCAAAATACTGATCGACATCAAAAACAAATTGATCACGCTGTGGATATAATAAATCCATATGCTCCGTCGTAATCAAGCCCAAGCCAAGTACTTTTGCTCTAGCAAGCGCATCAATTAAGAGCATTTTCGAGTCTGAAGAAAAATCCGTATGTATATGCGTATCAAATATCATTTGTCTTTCCCCTTAGAAAATCATCTCAGTTAATTGATATATCGACAATTTTTTTGTTTTTCTTAAGCATTATTGTCAAAACAATTTAATTTAATAGAAAAACCAATATTACTACCAATTTTAACTTATGAACCCTATCTTTACTAGCGTATTAACCATCATTTTTACAAGTTTTCACTCTACACAGATTACAACTTCCCTTGCAAGGTGACAATACTAATTTATTGCACCTTGGACAACGAATCGTTGTTTTATCTGTGATGATATTGCCACATTGCGGACACTTACGCACATCGCTTTTTTCCATCATATCACCAAATGCGCCACAATACCACCAATGGTAAATGCCGCAACCCAAGAACCAAACCAAATCAGCATCCCTTCTAACTTGCCACGCTCTTTGAACATGACAATAACCGATGCAATGCAAGGAACAAACAACGTAATTGTAATCAATGCAACAATGAGCTGCCCTGGTTCAAGCGCCATCCCTGTAAGCCCTGCCGCACCAAAATCACGGCGAATCAGTCCCATAATAAACACATTTGCCGTCTCACGCGGCAACTTTAATACCCCTGTCGTCAAGGGTGCTAGCCAGTCTTGAATATAATACAGCGAGTTAGTCACTTGCAAGGTTGTGACAATTACGGCACCCAAGGCAAAAATCGGTGTTGCCTCTTTGATAAAAGCATAGGATTTCGCAACCATTTTTGTTGTCACATTACCAATCCGCGGCAAACGAATCGGTGGTAAATCAATCAGCAAATCTGTTGTCTTGCCTGGTAATATGCTGTGCAATATCTTGCCCACCAAACCTAATGTAATCAGCATGACGAGTAAATATAGTGCAATATATTGACTGCCAATACCAGCAAGTAGACCAGCGATAACCCCTAACTGCGCCGAGCAAGGTATCGCCAAGCCGAGCAGAGACACTGCTATGGTACGTTCACGTTCAGAACCCAAGAGCCTTGTCGAAATAGTTGCCATCGTAACACAGCCAAAACCTAAAATCATAGGAATAACTGCCCTGCCATTTAACCCAACCATATTCATAAACCGATCAATCAAGGTTGCTAGGCGTGGTAAATAACCAGAGTCCTCCATAATCGAAAGAATAAAATAAAAGCCTAATACAAGTGGCAATAATAATCCAAATACATACGTAACCGTCATCGTTAAAACACCAAATTCACCGATCAAATATGCACCTAGCATGGATTGTTCTGGAATAAACTGCCCAATCATAAAGCGAACCAAAGGTTCATAGACACCCTTCATCATTTGCTTTTCCGTGATATCAACAACATCTTGCGCCACAAATACCCCAATTACATAATACATCAATGCCAATGCAGCCATAAAAATAATCGTGCCACTGACAGGTCTTAGCATTGCTCTGCCAATTTTCGTCGAAAAGTTGGCACCACTCGCTGTGTAAGAAACTACCTCTGCTACGACCTGATTTACCTGTTCGCGCCGAACCTGATAAATATACTCACGCTGCTTGCCAGGCTTTACTCTATGTCTTTTCGCAACATGGTGATCACCCTCGGCAATTAAAAGTGCATCCGCTTGCGGGCAAGTAGCCGTAATAAACGGCGCTATCTGAGCTTGCACAATTGGCGTTACCATACCGATCCGAGCTTCATATAATCTCGTTTTTAGCTTATCAACGCCAATTCCTTTCACCGCAACCGCTGGTACAACAGGTACACCCAAGGCTTCCTCGAGTAATTTTAAATCAATTTTTACCCCTTGTGCTTTGGCATCATCCATCATATTCAGTACGACCAATGTTGGAATCCCCGTATGAATCACTTGCATCGTTAAAAACAAATCTCGTTCCAAGTGAACGGCATCGACAACATTCACAATCATATCTGCTGCTAAAATAACATCACGTGCTACCTTTTCTTCATCATTAAACGAAGAAATCCCATACACCCCTGGTGTATCGAGAACTATGTCTTTACCAAATTTTCCTTGCGAAATATCCACGGTCGTCCCTGGAAAATTAGAAACATCTACATAAATACCGGTTAAGGCATTAAAAAATACCGATTTACCAACATTTGGATTGCCTACTAAAACAATTTTTTTTGCATGTGCAGGAATTTCAATATCCTGAGTTTCACTATGACATCCCATGCCTACACCTCTTTTCCCCTCAAAGCTTTTATACCCGTTCAATCTTGATGCGCTTTGATAACGCCCTACCAATTGCAATTTCTTGTTTGCCTCTGGCGAGCACAATCGGCCCACCAGCTATTTTTTCAGCACACTCTACTGTAGAGCCAATCGAAATACCAAACCGAATGGCTTGTGCTCTCACCTCTTCATCAGGAATCTCCACAATTTTAACATATTGACCACGCAGAACTTGATCTAATGTCATTTTTTCACCTACTTACTTATTTAACAGTGCTATAAACAAAAGGCTTTATACCCAATTTATTTTTTATTTTAAAGATATAGTCTTTATTTTATGAAGAATGATTATTACTGTCAATAAAATTTTATGAAATTGCACAAGATAAAAACAAGGCTGCCACATATTTGTGAACAGCCTTGTCTGCTTAAACTTTATTTATTTTGTTTTACTTGCCTCATAAGCTTCTTTTAAAGCAATCGCCAGTTGATCTGGGCAAGAAGTGCTGCGAGGGCCACAAATTGTACCAGCAAATCTTTCCATGACTTGCTCAATCGGCATGCCTACAACTAAACTCGAAATACCATTTAAATTGCCATTACACCCGCCAACAAATTCTACTTTTTTAATGATGTTTTTATCTAATTCTACCGTTATTTGCTTAGAACAAGTACCTTGTGTTTGATAAACATATGACATATTTTCATTCCCCTTTAAGCGATCACCTTGTTACGCTTTTATGATATCCGTACCCATGTACGGGCGCAATACTTCTGGAATCACGACCGATCCATCCGCTTGTTGATAATTTTCTAAAATCGCAGCTACAGTTCGACCGATTGCCAGTCCAGAACCATTTAATGTATGCACATATTCTGGTTTTGACTTTGCTTCACGGCGAAACTTGATATCAGCACGACGTGCTTGATAATCTTCGAAATTTGAACACGAAGAAATTTCACGATACATATTGAAGCTTGGTAACCATACTTCAATATCGTAAGTTTTTGCCGAGCTAAACCCCATATCCCCTGTGCAAAGAAGAATTACGCGATAAGGTAAGTTTAATAATTGTAGCACCCGTTCCGCATTGTTTGTTAATTTTTCTAATTCTTCATAAGACTCTTCTGGTTTCACAAATTTCACGAGTTCTACTTTATTAAACTGATGTTGGCGAATAAGTCCGCGCGTATCACGTCCAGCAGAACCTGCTTCGGCTCTAAAACAAGCACTATATGCACTATAGTATTTAGGCAATTCTTTACCATCAAGAATTTCACTACGATAATAGTTCGTTACTGGCACTTCCGCCGTTGGAATCAAATAGTAGTCAAGCCCTTCCAGTTTAAACATATCTTCAGCAAACTTTGGCAATTGACCAGTACCCGTCATGCTGTCTTTATTGGCAATAAACGGCGTAAGCATTTCTGTATAACCATGCTCACCTGTGTGTAAATCCAGCATAAAGTTAATCACAGCACGTTCGAGTCTCGCACCGAGACCTTTATAAAAAGTAAAGCGTGCTCCCGTTACTTTTGCGGCCCGTTCCGGATCTAAGATACCTAATTGTTCACCAATATCCCAATGTGCCTTAGGTTCAAAATCAAAGGTAGGATACTCGCCCCAACGGCGAATCTCTGGATTATCATTTTCATTTTTTCCGACAGGAACTACTTCATTTGGTACATTCGGAATACTGAGCATAATATCTTTTAAAGACACTTCTACTTCTTTTAAGCGTGCATCAAGGTTACTAATCTCTTCACCAACTTGGCGCATCTGGAGCACTAGCTCATCAGCATTTTCTTTATTTTTTTTCATCACGCTGATTTGTTGTGACACCGCGTTACGTTTGCTTTTGAGATTTTCTACCTCACCGAGGATTTGACGACGTTCTTTTTCTAGCTCTAGGAATGCATCCAATGTCATGGAATTACCACGATTTTTAAGAGCTTCTTGCACTTTTTCTGGGTTATCTCTGACAAATTTAATATCAAGCATTTCTTTCTACGACCTCCATATTTAAAAACACAGTTTACACCACGCCCTGCAATCTTATATTTCACTTATACAATATTTCTTAATTATATATTTTAACCAAAAACCTGTCAAACTAAGCCATAAAATATTTACAAAACCAATGATACCTATCCTGTTATCTTTTCACATATAGTGTATAGTCGCTCCGATTCTAAACTATATATAAAAAAACTAATGTTTGGAGGTTTTTATGGAAAACACTTCAATTAAGGAAACCCTAAAAGTTGCTTTAACGTTCGCTGGGACGATCATCGGTGCCGGCTTTGCTTCCGGACAAGAACTTCTGCAATTTTTTATTACCTATGGCAGTTTTGGTTTGTATGGCATTTTATTTGCCGGTATTTTATTTTCTTGGCTTGGCTATCGCTTACTCGCGGTCAGTTATCGCTATCAACTCTCTTCTTATCCTGAACTGATTTACAAATTATGCGGTAAAAAACTTGGCATATTTTTTGATATCGCAATTTCATTTTTTATTTTTACCGTTTTAGTCATCATGTTAGCTGCTGCTGATACGATGAATAGCTACGGCGCTTATAGTTTGGCGATCGCCATCACGTTACTCTCGCTTGGCGGCATCAGTGGCATTACAAAGATTAATTTACTAGCTACGCCATTTTTAATATTTGCTATTCTCATCGTTAGTTGCAGCTCGCTGGCATACCACGCTGACTTTTCCACACTTTTCGCCACGGCTGCCACATTTTCTTTGCAGCCAGCTCCCCACTGGTTACTTTCTTGCATCTTATACGTTTCTTATAATATCGTACTAGCTATGACCATACTCATTCCTCTTGGTAAAACAACCACAGACAAAACAGCGCGCAAGCTTGGCAGTCTCCTCGGTGGTCTCTTACTTGCCGTTCTTGCGTTTCTGATTGCGTGCACGATTGTGATCCACTGCCCTGATATTCTTACCACGGAAGTCCCGATGTTAACGATTGCTTGCACCCAGGCAAAATTACATTCTGTCTTTTATACTGCGATTTTTGTAATTGCGATGTTTACAACCTCATTAAGTTGTTTATATAGCTGTGCAATAAAAGCAAAAAGTATTTTACGCCTGCCTTATCCAATTTGTCTAGTAATCATCATAATCACCAGCTTATTTTTTACAGAAATTGGATTTAAAGATCTCATAGCGATAACTTTCCCTATCTTCGGCTATACTACACTATGGCTTTTATTTAAATTAATTTTCAGCCGATAAAAACGAGGTAGCCATATCAATATTGCAATGGCTACCTCAAAAAATTTTAATGATACCTTTATTTCACATAAACCCTTGGAACACGTTTGCCGACCATACAAACAATTTCATAATTAATCGTGCCGAGTAAGTTTGCAATATCATCAATTGTAACTTGCTCACTACCAAAGAGCACAACCTCATCATCCACTTTGACCTCATCAATATCCGTAACATCAACCATACATTGATCCATACAAATTTTCCCAACAATTGGTGCTAATTTACCGTTTATTTGCACACGAACTTTACCAGTTAACAGACGCGTCCAACCATCAGCATAGCCGATAGGAATTGTTGCAATCTTACTTTCCCGCTTTGTCCGAAAAATTTGACCGTAACTAATACCACGGTTAGCTGGCATCGTTTTAACATAAGCGACCTTAGCTTTAAGCTGCATTGCAGGTCTTAAATCAATCTCTTTTTTGACTTCTTCCGATGGCCATAACCCATAAAGAATCACACCAGCACGAACCATATCAAAATGCGCCTCAGGAATTTCTAAGATCGTCGCACTATTGGCGATATGTTTGATTGGAACATCAATGCCGTTACTTTCAATTCTGGCAATGGCTATCTTAAATTGCGCTAATTGCTCATAAGCAAAGGATTTATCTTCACTATCAGCAGTTGCAAAGTGTGAAAACATTCCCACGATCTCAATATTTGGCATCGCTTGGATTTTGCTGGCTAATTCACCCGCTTGTGCAGGGGGCACTCCAATGCGACTCATCCCAGTGTCAACCTTCAAATGAATCTTTGCGATCTTGTTTTGCCTTGCAGCAGCTTTCGCTAATGCCTCTGCCGCTTCCATAGTAAACACCGCTTGCTCAATATCGTATTCTACGACTTGCTCCGCTTGATCATTCGGGGTAAATCCTAAAATCAAAATCGGTTCTAAAAACCCCGCGTGTCTGAGTTCCAGCGCCTCATTTAAAATCGCCACTGCTAAATAATCAGCGCCTGCTTCAATTGCAGTTTTTGCGACTGGAATCACGCCATGTCCATACGCATTTGCTTTTACAACAGCACAAAATTTTGCACTGCCCTGCACCTTACTTTTAATTTCCCTAATGTTATGCGTAATGGCTGCTAAATTCACTTCTGCCCATACTGCACGATTTGGCATTTCTACTCCATCTCCTATTTTTCTATAAATTAAATGTATTGATAAAAAACAATTTTTATTTAGTCAACTTAATTTTTTCGTGTTTAACAATTAACGTATCCAATTTCTGACTTAATCTAGTTACTTCCTCATCAACGAAGCGACATTTTTTTTCTAATACAAGCTTATGCAACTGTTCACGTAACTGTTCAATATCTTGATTAATTTTTTTTAATTCAGACACATCTACACCCCACATTTCCGCGCCCAATTCACTAAGCATCATACCTTTATATATTAACAGTTAAAACACTATAAGATACCATTTTTTAGAAATTCGCTATTCATTGCTTATTCCCTGCAATCCAGAAAATTTTTCTCGACAAAATCACTGTTAAATCCCACAATTTACATATATTTTTCCCCGTATAAGCTTGTTACATTTTGTAGATAATAGGTTTAGAACGCGAGAAGGAGGTGACAACATGTCGAAAACAAACAAACTTGTTAATCCTGCAGCTCAGAATTCCATGGACAAAATGAAATATGAAATCGCGAGTGAATTAGGTATTGCAGACACCGTTCGTCAAAACGGTTGGTCCACCATGACTTCTGCCGAT
>Ga0316600_10000309_pt1 | contig 24892 bp, 29 predicted proteins | sample OWC_soil_day5_CT_FD_207652 | JGI IMG/M metagenome (GOLD analysis project Ga0316600, IMG submission 207652) | Wetland soil microbial communities from Old Woman Creek delta, Ohio, United States - OWC_soil_day5_CT | ecosystem: Environmental > Terrestrial > Soil > Wetlands | place: USA: Ohio... | reverse complement strand
GAGCTGGCGAATGGTCAGACCGACCCGTTTGCCCAGCTTGATGTAGAGCCGCACAGCTCGAAGTCGATCCTCGTATGAATACATGAACTACCCCTTCAAGTAGTCCAAGAATTCGTCCGCACCTCCGCCTGGTCAGAATTGCACGCCGGTTTACAACCCACCGGTCTTGGTTAGCTGAGAAGCTGATGGCAGCGGACACTCAGACGGCTTTACGTCGTCCGCTCAGGCCAAGACCGGCGAGGCCGAGGCCGAGCAGCGCAAGCGTGCCGGGTTCAGCGGCGTCGTACACGCTCACGAGCAGTGTGGGTGTATCGAGTCCGGATCGCGTATCGAGCAAGAAGTTGTAGTGACCGGTCGCTGCCAGGTCAATCACCAGGTTTGAACCACCCGCCGCGAGCTGCCTGGGGACGTTGAGCTGAACAAGCGGGGAGCCGCCGAGGTTGCCGAGGTCGATCGACCAGTCGTAGGAGGCGATCCGGAAGTTGTGGAAGCCGGCACCGACAAACACGGTTGCCTGATACGTTTCGGATGGAGCGTTGTAGGACATCCTGTCACCCGGGTTCGCGCTCCAATCGTTGAAACTGCCACGAACGAAAATGTTTGCCTCGTAAGGCACACTATTCGCGGCCAGCGGCCCGGCCAGCAGCACCAAGGCCAGAAATCCCAAAATCTTCCCTTTCATACCGCCTCCCGTGTTCGCTCGTATCTCCACGCCTGTCGCGGCGGCGCCTGTCTTTGTCGTGCAAGTTTTGCGCCGCCCGCGGGAAGCACAGCGATGACAGGGACTTAGCAGAGCCCGCGCACGATGCCGCGCCGCGAAATGTAAAGTCGGCCGACACGCGACAACTGCGACTGATTCGCGATCCGCTGCGAGTCGAGCGCGCCGCTCAGGTCACCACGTGATCATGGCGGATGCATGGAGCCGCTTAGGACAAGCGCTTGCTGCCAACCTCCTTCTGGGCAACCACGAGCAGTTGACGGAAGTACCTGAAAAGGGCCTCCCGATCATCCCCGATCCGCTCGAGGCCGGTCAGTACGACGGCATCTATAGTGTTTTAAGAGGTGGCGCCCCGGGCCGGAGTTGAACCGACGACCTACCGCTTAGGAGGCGGTCGCTCTATCCACTGAGCTACCGGGGCGTTGGGCGAGCGTTGCATGGGCTGAAGGAGCTGGCGGTGCGGAACGAGATCGACCCGCGACCTCTGCATTGCGAGCGCCGCCACCTGCAACGGCGGGCAGATTAGCACACGGGAAATCCATGGGTCAGGGGTCACCAGTGCCAGGACGTTCGTGCCGCAAAGGATGACCTCGCGACGCTGCTCGCACCCTCGCCGTGGGCACGAGCGACTTCACTCCCGCGTCGTGTACGCCTCCAGCGCGCCGTAACCACGCCCGTCGATGCGGTCGATTCGTGCATCCAGCGGCGGGTGTGTCTTGTACAGCTGGGCGAGCATGGCCGACTCGCTGCCGAGCGCGGCGAGTTTCTGCAAGAGAGAGTAGAGCGCCAGCGGGTTCATGCCGGCGCGGGCGAGATACACCTCCGCGCCCGCGTCCGCGGCGTACTCGGCCTCCCGGTCCAGCGCGGTCAGCATGATGGTCGCGCCGTGTTCCTCGGCGTAGCGCCGGGCGTAGCTGCCGGCGACGCTGTCCGTGCCGGACTTCACGTCGCGCAAGGCGCGCTCCTTGCCGGCCGCCGCCAGCTCCTGCTTGCGGATCACCTTGTAGTGGTCGCGCTGTACGCAGTGCGTGATCTCATGACCGAGCGCGGCCGTGAGTTCGCTGTCCGAAGACAGCAGCTCGTACAGCCCGCGCGTGATCAGGATGAAGCCGCCCGGCGCAGCGAACGCGTTGACCTCGGGCGTGTCGATCACGCCGAAGGTCCACGGCAGGTCCGGGCGACTGGTCTGGGCGGCGACCCAGCGTCCGACCACGTTCACGCGCCGTTGCGCATCGGCATAGCCCCACAACGGACGGGCGCCGAGGATGCGACCGGTGATCTCCGGGCCGAGCGCCAATTCCTCGGCAGCCAGTTCGTCCTCTGATTTCGGCATCGCCTTGGCGGCGCCTCCCAGCATCGAACCTACCTCTCCGCCCAGTGAGCCGAACAGGCCACCGACGGCCTTTGCGGACGCGGCCATCGACGACGTCGATTCCGCGGTCGCCTTGCAGCGCCTGGCTTCACCGTCGTAGGCCACGCTGGTCGCTTGCCAGCCCCGTTCGCCGGCGTAGGCGGCTGCGGCGGAACCGTCGACCCGCTGGGCGATCATCCCATCCAGTTGTGTCCGGTCGAATGCCGCGGACTTGAGGTCGCTTTCCTCGATGCCGCGAACCCCCGCCGTTTCGGTGACCCGGCCCTGCCCCGCCTTGCCGCCCATCAGCACGCGCACGTTGGCCGCGCCGTCCTCGTCGCGGGTGACGTTTGAGATCGCGCTGTATCGGGCCATCGCCTCGCCGTACGGCGGCAGCAGTGCGACCGGCGGGTCGTGCTGCGGATCGGCCGCCAGCGGGAAAGCCGCCGGGGCCTGCGAGGCTCGCAAAGGCGATCCCTCGTCGTAGTCCGGATGCAATCGCGCCGAGCCGAACACGAAGCGACCGGAGCCTCCCTTGGCCAGGGCGTCGAGGACACTGTCGCCGAGCGGGTCCACCTGCGAGGCATCGGCAAACAGCACGTCGTAGCCGACCGCGGCGACGCCAGCGCGATCCAGCTGCTCGAGCAGGTCCGCGTGCCGTTGGCGGCTCCACGGCCAGCCGCCTTCGGCATGCGCGCGGAAGTGCTCGATCGAGCACTCGTCGATCTCGACCACGACCACCCGGCCGGATGGCTTCGGCTCGAACGGTCGCCACTGCACGACGCGATCAAAGATCGCGTTCTCCGCCGCGACAAGCGAGCGGTCGTGGCTCCAGTCCCAACCACGCGATCGCACCGACCGCCAGCAGGGGGTAGAAAGCAAACTTCACGCGAAACGCCAGCTTCGACAGCGGCCGCCGGTAACTTCGCTCGACCTTGGTCCACTCGCGAATGAAGCCGTGACCGAGCGCGGCCAGGCCTGCGTCGACCCAGGACAGCACACGGTCCACCAGCCTGCGGAGCATCGACGATCCCCCCGGCGCAATGATCGCAGGATTCGCCGGGGCGCGGCACCGCGCCTGGCCCGAGTACCGAGCCAGGCGCAGCAATAGCCGTCAATCGATTGGTGGAGCGGAAGGGGATCGAACCCTCGACCTTCGCATTGCGAACGCGACGCTCTCCCAGCTGAGCTACCGCCCCACACGAGGGCGCGCATTGTAGCACCGGCCCTGCGACCCGCAACCAGACTGTCGAGCAGCGCTATGATGTTCAGATGGACATCAGCATTCGTGCCGCCCGCAACGACGATGCAGGGTTCCTCGCGGCCGGCAACAGCGCGATGGCTTTGGAGTCGGAGCACAAGCGACTCGACCCGGCTACCGTGACCCGCGGCGTGCGGGCCGTGCTCGATGATCCGGCCAAGGGTCGTTATTTCATCGCCGAGCGCGGCGGTCGGCCTATTGGCCAGCTCATGGTGACTTACGAGTGGAGCGACTGGCGTAATGGCAACTTCTGGTGGATCCAGAGCGTTTACGTGCTTCCCGACGCGCGGCGTATGGGCGTTTTCCGGTCGCTGTACGCGCACCTCGAGCAGCTCGCGAAGGCCGACGCCACCGTGTGCGGCATCCGCCTTTACGTGGAGCGCGAGAACGAGCGCGCGCAGGCGACCTATCGGCACTGCGGGCTCGAGGATGCGGGCTACGTCGTGATGGAAGTGGACTATTCAGGCGCCGTCCAGGCGGCGAGAGGGAATGACCATGCTTGAGAAAGGCTCACAGGCCCCGGATTTCGACTTGGTGGACCAGGACGGCCGACGCCACACCCTGAAGTCGCTGCTCAACGACGGCCCGCTGATCCTCTATTTCTATCCGGCGGACTTCACGCCCGGCTGCACCAAGGAGGCGTGCAGCTTCCGCGACCTGCACCAGGAACTGATGAAGGCCAAGCTGCGGGTGGTGGGCGTGAGTCCGCAGGACGTGGACTCGCACCGGCGCTTCGCCGACAAGCACCAGCTCAACTTCACACTGCTCGCCGATCCCGACAAGACCGTCGTGAAGGCCTACGACCTCGACGGACCGCTCGGCTTCGGGGTCCGGCGGGGCACTTACCTCATCGGACAGGAAGGACGCATCCGCGATGCGGTGCTGGCCGACCTGCGCATCGCCGAGCACGAGGCCTTCGTCCGCTCGGCCATCAAGTCGGGCGCGGTGAAGTAGCCTGCTTTCAGTAAGTTAGGCCGGATTCACCGACTCGTCCTCAACTTCACCGAGAGGTCTTGGGCGGCGCCGGCGCGTCGCCGTAGCGGAGGCGCAGCAGCTTGGGCTGTCCCGGACTCGGCAGCACGACGACCAGGATCGACCCGAAATCGTCTTCTTCGATCGTGACGGTCGCCCCTCCCAGCTGATTGGCGAGGCTCTGCAAGGTCGCGGAGAAGCCCACGACGACCACCGTCGCACCGCGGTGCTCGCGCCTGATCCGGCTGGCGAGCCCCGCCCAGTCGCTGCTGCCGAGCAGGTTGATGGGCAGCTTGAACTGGTTCGCCACCGAGGCCGCGGTCTGCTGCGAGCGCCGCGTGTCGGCCGCATACAGGTGATCGACCTCGCCGGCCGGAAGCGCGTCTTCGAGAAATGGTCCGAGGCGGCGGGCCCTCGATTCGCCGACCGGACTCAGGTCGGGATCACCCGTTTGCGACGACGCCGCCTCGGCGTGGCGTACCAGTACCACGACTGTAGTGCGGGTCCACAGGCTGAGCGCGAACACGGCGACGCCTGCGGCGAGCAGGGCGAGCAGCGGCAGCAGCAGGGGCGCCAGCAGTGGTCGGCGACGCATCCGGATCTGCGGGTCGGTCATCGCGGGATCATAGCGCCGGGGGCATCGGCCGGCGAAAAGGCTCGAACGTCGGGGTCGCCGACTCGAGCAGCGACCCGTCCGTCGACCGGGTGATGAATAGCGCTGCGAGATCGAGCCGTCGCGCGAGCGCCATGCCCTCCTCCGGGCCGAGGACCATCAGGGCCGTGGCCCAGGCATCGGCCGTCGCCGTCGATGGGTGCAGCACGGTGACCGAGGCGAGCCCGTGGGTCACTGGCGCCGCCGTGCGTGGATCGATCGTGTGCGAGAGGCGGCGCCCGCCGAAGTCACGAAATTCCCGATAGTCGCCCGACGTGGAGACGCCCATGCCGTCGAGTTCGACGAGCGCATGGGGGCGGCGCTCCCGCGCGAGCGGCGCCTCGACCGCCACGCGCCACGGCCGGCCCGCCGGACTGCGCCCGCGCGCGCGAACTTCGCCGCCGAGTTCGACGAGGTAGTCGCGGACGCCGAGCGCCTCTAGACGCTCGGCGATCTGATCCACCGCGAGCCCGGGCGCGATGGCGTCGAGATCCAGGTGCAAGGTCGCAACGCTCTTGCGCAGCGCGGGCGGACGGTACCTCGACTCCAGCTTCCGGTACCCGACCGACTCGCGCAGTCGTTCGAGCTCGGCAGGTGCTGGCGCCGCACCCGTCTCCACTGCGCCCGCGCCGAATCCCCATGCGCGCACCAGCGGGCCTACGGTCACGTCGAAGGCACCACCCGAGGCACGGCTCACGGCCTGGGCTTCTTCGACCGCGTCGATGAGCAGAACGGACACCGGGATCCAGTCGGTGCCTCTGACGGCATTGAAGCGGGCGAGTTCGCTTTGCGGGTCCCAGCCCGACAGGTGGCCGTTGACTTGGGCCAGCACGGCGTCCACCGCCGACTGGATCGCCGGGCGGGACAGGTTGGCCGGCCGGTGCGTCACCACCACCTCGTAGGTGGTGCCCATGGTGTCGCCAGCGATACGCTCCAGGGCTGGACGCTCTGTGCAGGCGAGCAGCGCGAGGACCGCGATCGGCAGGAGCCTCGAGCGTCCCTTCATTGCCGAAGGCGAAGGACGGGAACGAAAACGCCCCGCGATGGGGGCGTCACGCTCGATTTGGCGGAGAGGGTGGGATTCGAACCCACGTACACCCGTGAAGATGTAACTGGAATTCCAGTCCAGCGCCTTCGACCACTCGGCCACCTCTCCGGATGCTAGACGCGGGGCGCAAGGGTACACGGCAGCCTCGGACACGGCTAGCCCGAACCGGACCCGGGCCACCCGGTTCAGGCGAGCGCCACGCCACAGGCCCGCAGGGCGGCGAGCACCTCGGCCTGGTACGCCTCGGACAATGGGGTGAGCGGCAGTCGCTGTCCGGGTCCGATCTGCCCCATCCGTACCAGCGCCCACTTGACCGGGATGGGGTTGGGCTCGATGAACAAGGCCCGGTGCAGCGCCATCAATTGATCGTTGAGCGTGGCCGCCTCCTCGTGGCGACCGGCCAGCGCCGCCGCGCACAGCGCGTGCATCGCCCGCGGCACGACGTTCGCCGTCACCGAGATCACGCCGCGCGCGCCCGCCCGCATGAGCCCCGCCGCCGAGGGGTCGTCCCCGCTCAGCAGCACGAAACCGGGGCGGCTGTCGTGCAGGATCGGGGCCGCGCGTGCGAGGTCGCCCGTGGCTTCCTTCACCCCGATGATGCGGGGATGGACCGACAGGCGCGCGATCGTCGCCGGCAGCAGGTCGCAGGCCGTCCGGCCCGGCACGTTGTACAGCACGATCGGCACGCCGACCGCGTCCGCGATGGCGCTGAAATGCCGGTAGAGGCCCTCCTGGGTCGGCCGGTTGTAGTAGGGCGTGACGACGAGCAGGCCGTCGGCGCCGGCCGCCTCCGCCGCCTGCGACAGCGCAATGCTGTGCGCCGTGGAGGCGCTCCCGGAACCCGCGATCACAGGCATTCGTCCGCCCAGCCGGGCCTTGGCGCGACGCACCAGCGCCTCCAGTTCGTCGCGCTCGAGCGTCGGCGATTCGCCGGTGGTTCCCCCGACGACGATTCCGTCGGTGCCCTCGCGATCGTGGAAGTCGAGGAGCCGGTCCCAGGCCTCGAAATCGACACTGCCGTCCTCGCGCATGGGCGTGACGAGCGCCGGGATACTGCCCTGGAACATGCTGGCCCCTCGGTCGTTGCTCGCAAGAACGCTATTGAACCGCTGCCGCGCCGCATTGCACAAGCGCTCGTGTACGCCGTCGCCCCGCCCCGCTACACTGCGCGCGGAAGCAGACCATGAAGCAACTGATCGCCATTTCCGCCATCGGCAACGACCGCACCGGGCTCGTCTACGACCTGACGCGCGTCGTGGTCGACTGCGGCGGCAACATCCTCGAGAGCCGCATGACCGCGCTCGGCAACGAGTTCGCCACGCTGCTGCTCGTCGCCGGCAACTGGCACACCCTTGCCAAGCTCGAGGGCGAACTCGCCAAGCTCGCCGAGGCCTCGGGCCTCACGATCACGAGCCGCCGCACCGAGCCGCGACCGCCGCGCATGGACATGGTGTCCTACTCGGTAGACGTGGTGTGCCTCGACCAGCCGGGCGTGCTCCATGCGCTCGCCGGGTTCTTCTCCTCCCGCGGCATCGACATCGGCGACATCAGCACGCGCAGCTACAGCGCAGCCCACACCGGCGCGCCGATGTTCTCCGTTTACATGGTCGTGCACGTCCCGACGCGCATCCACATCGCGGCGCTGCGCGAAGAATTTCTGGATCTGTGCGACCAGTTGAACCTCGACGCGATCCTCGAACCGCTGAAGTCGTGAGGGACCATGCCTGAGAAGACCGTGAGCGTCGGGCGCAAAGTGCCCGATTTTTCCCTGCCTTCGACCGGCGGCGGAAACTGGAAACTGTCGGCCGCCCGCGGCAGCAAGGTCGTCATCTACTTCTATCCCAAGGACAACACCTCCGGCTGCACGCAGGAAGGCGTTGCCTTTGCCGACCTCGACAAGGCGTTCCGCAAGGAGGGTGCCGTGGTGGTCGGCGTGTCGCCCGACTCGCTCGCCTCGCACGAGAAGTTCAAGTCCAAGATGGGCTTTCCCTTCGAGCTCCTCGCCGACGAGGACAAGAGAGCCTGCCAGCTCTTCGGCGTCTGGAAGGAGAAGAGCATGTATGGCAGGAAGTACATGGGCGTCGAGCGCAGCACCTTCCTCATCGACGAGCAGGGCGTGCTGCGTCACGAATGGCGGAAGGTGAAAGTGCCCGGTCACGCCGACGCCGTGCTCGACGCCGTCCGCGACCTCTGAGCGGGGTCCGGCCAGCCCAGGGCGACCCGCGCCGTAGCGCCCGTATCGAACGTCCCCACGCGTAAGCCTCCCTGCCCTCCCTGGAGCCCGCCGTTGCCGTCGAAGAAGCCGACTGCCCAGCGCCGCATTTTCGTCCTCGACACCAACGTGCTGATGCACGACCCGACCGCGATCTTCCGGTTCGAGGAACACGACATCTTCATCCCGATGACGGTGCTCGAGGAGCTCGACGCCGGCAAGAAGGGCCTGTCCGAGGCGGCGCGCAACGTCCGCCAGGTGAGCCGCTTCCTCGACGAGCTGATGGCCGGCGCCAGCAAGAAGCAGATCGACCGGGGCCTCGAGCTGCCGCCCGCGAAGGGTCCGAACGGGGGCAAGAAGCCGCCGCGCGGGCGACTGTTCTTCCAGACCCGCCAGCTGGCGGCGGGGCTGCCCGACACGCTCCCCGGCCACGGTGCCGATAACGCCATCCTCGCCAACACCGTCGCGCTGCAGCGCGAGTATCCCAAGGCACTCGTGACGCTGGTGTCGAAGGACATCAACCTGCGCATCAAGGCCGCGATCATCGGTGTGCACGCCGAGGACTACTACAGCGACAAGACCATCGAGGATGCGGACCTCCTCTACACCGGCATCCAGGAACTACCCGCGAACTTCTGGGAGCGCTCGGGCCGCCACCTCGAGTCCTGGCACGAGCAGGGCCGCTCGTTCTACCGCATCAAGGGGCGCGCGGCCGCGAACTGGGTGCCCAACCAGTTCGTGTTCCAGCCGGGAGAGCACGGGCTCGAGGCGATCGTGCGGCGCATCGATGGCGACTCGGCGGTGCTCGAGGTGGTGCGGGATTTCCGACGCGAACGCCACGGCGTGTGGGGCATCGTCGCGCGCAACCGCGAGCAGAACTTCGCGCTCAACCTGCTGCTCGATCCCGAGGTGGACATCGTCACCATCCTGGGCCCGGCAGGCACCGGCAAGACGCTGCTCACCCTCGCCGCGGGGCTCGCGCAGACGCTCGAGACCAACCGCTTCAACGAGATCATCATGACGCGGGTGACCATCCCTCTCGGCGAGGACATCGGCTTCCTGCCGGGCACCGAGGAGGAAAAGATGGAGCCGTGGATGGGCGCGCTCATGGACAACCTCGAGGTGCTCACCCAGAGCCAGGAGGGCGGCAGCTGGGGCCGGGCCGCCACCAACGACCTGCTGCGCAACCGCATCAAGATCCGCTCGCTCAATTTCATGCGCGGCCGCACCTTCCTCAACCGCTACATCATCCTCGACGAGGCGCAGAACCTGACGCCCAAGCAGATGAAGGCTCTGGTGACGCGCGCCGGCCCGGGCACCAAGCTCGTCTGCCTCGGCAACATCGCCCAGATCGACTCGCCCTACCTCTCGGAGACCACCTCCGGGCTCACCTACGTCGTCAACCGGTTTCACGGCTGGTCCCACCACGGCCACGTGACGCTGACCCGAGGCGAGCGGTCGCGCCTGGCCGACTTCGCCTCCGACGCGCTTTGAGCGCGCCCGATCGCGTCTTAAGGAACCGGCCCGCCCCGCCCCTGTCCAACTGCTCCATGCGCCTCCCCTCGTCGTCGAACCTGCTCGCCGCCCTCGCCGGGCTGCTGTTTTCGGGCTGGCTGCTGCTGCCGGCGCCGCTGGCGGCGCAGTCCAACGCACAGGACCAATTGCCGGACATGGGCACGGCGGCCCAGGCCACGCTGAGCCTCGAGGACGAGTACCGGATCGGGCGCATGGTCATGCGTGGACTGCGCGAGTCGGGACGGGTCCTCGAGGATCCCGAGATCGGGGAGTACCTGCAGTCCCTCGGCCTGCGGCTCTCGAGCCTCGCGCACGACGGCAATCGCAACTTCAACTTCTTCCTGGTCCGCGACCCCGCGATCAACGCGTTTGCACTGCCGGGCGGCTTCGTCGGCATGCACACCGGACTGCTGCTCGAGACCGCCACGGAAAGCGAACTCGCGGCGGTGCTGGCACACGAGGTGGCGCACGTCACGCAGCGCCACATCGCCCGCGGGCTCGAGAACCAGTCGCGCGCCAACCTCGTCTCGACCGCCGCCACCCTCGCCGCCATCCTCCTCGGTGCCGTAGCCGGGGTCGGTTCGGACGCGACCATGGGCGCCATCTCGGCCGCCCAGAGCCTCGCGATCCAGTCGCAGATCAGCTTCACACGCGAGAACGAGCACGAGGCCGACCGCGTCGGCATCGGCATCCTGGCGTCGGCTGGCTTCGATCCCGACGCCATGGCCGCCTTCTTCGACACGATGGGCCGGCGCACGCAGCTCGGACCGAACCAGATGCCCGAGCTGCTGCGCACCCACCCGGTCACCAGCACCCGCATCGCGGAAGCGCGCGATCGCGCTGCGCAGCAGCAGCCGGTGACGCCGCGCGCGAGCCTCGGCTACGCGCTCGCCAAGGAGCGCGTGCGGGTGCTGAGCACGCCGGCGGGAACGGATCCGCGCGCTTACTACACGGCCGTCATCGCCAACGAGCCCGACGCCTCGACGGCGCAGGTGTACGGCCTTGCACTCTCGCAGGTGACGATGGGCGACGCGACGGCCGCCATCCCGACGCTCATGCGGCTGCGCGACGCCTACCCCGGCGTCATGGCGTTTCACACCTTGCTCGGTCAGGCCCAGCTCGCGGCCGGCCAGAACCGGGCGGCGCTCGAGACGCTGGAGCGGGCGCGCGAGCTCGCGCCGCGCAACATCCCGGTGACGGTGCGCTACGGCGAAGCCCTGCTCCAGGCCGGTCGCCCGAAGCGCGCGCACGAGGTGCTGCTCGACCTGTTCAACAACGTCCCGCCCACGCAGGAACAGATCCGCCTCACGGCAATCGCCGCGAACGCGGCCGGCGACGTCGCCGACGCCTATTCGTACATGGCGGAGTACCACGTGATGAGCGGCGACCTGCCGCTCGCCATCAACCAGCTCGAACTCGCGCTGTCCGTGCCCAGCATCACCGGCGTGCAGCGCGCCAAGTTCAGCGCGCGCCTCAACGAATTCCGCGAGGCCATGCCGAAGGAGCGCGCGCGGATGCAGCGCGCTCCCGAGCCGCAACAGCTGGCGCCGGGCCGCTAGCGCCGGGACACGGTAAGATCGCGGCTCGCGCTCGCGCGCACCCCGGAGAAAGATCGCAATGCCTGCCCTCTTCGTGGCGCCCGCCTGGCGCGCCACCCTGATCATCTGCGCCGCTGCCCTCGGCGGGTGCGCCGCCACCGGCGAGCGTCACCCGGGAGATCCGTTCGAGCCCGCGAACCGGGACGTGTTCGCGCTCAACCAGGGGATTGATCGCGCGGCGCTGCGGCCTGCGGCGAAGGTCTACAAGAAAGCCCTGCCCACCTGGATCCAGACGAGCGTCAGCAATTTCTTCGTCAACCTGTCGAGCCCCCGGACCGTCCTGCACTCGCTACTGCAGGGCAAGCCGGTCGAGGCCGGCCAGGAGACGCTGCGGTTCTTCCTCAACACCACGCTCGGACTCGGCGGCCTGTTCGATCCGGCCGCCGACGCCAACCTGCCCCGGCACAACGAGGACCTCGGCCAGACCCTCGGGGCATGGGGCGTCCCGCCCGGGCCGTTTCTGATGATGCCGCTGCTCGGACCCACCACGCTGCGCGACCTGCCCTCCTCGATCGTGGATCGATTCACGGAGCCGCTCTACTGGTACAGCGGTGGCAGCAACGCGCGCTGGACGGCGCTCGCCCTCAGCGTGCTCGATACGCGGGCCCGGCTGCTGCCGCTCGACGCCACGCTCGCCAAGGCCTACGACCCGTACGGGTTCGTGCGCGACGCCTACCTGCAACGCCGGCTGTACCTCGTGCACGACGGCAATCCGCCCGAGCAGCTCATGGACGACCCGATGGAGGATTTCGAGGATCCGGAGGCGATGCCCGAGGACCCGCCGCTGGATCAGTCGCCGGACTGACCGAAGAGCAAGGGCTCGAGGTCCGAAATTCGCGCGATTGCGCGCAGCTGGGCGGGCGCCGCCTCGAAGGTCAGCGAGCCGCCCCGTTCCGCGGATGCCGCGAGCCACTCGACCAGCACCGCGAGACCCGCGCTGTCGGCGGCGGTGACCCCGCCCAGGTCGACCGTGCATCGCCCCCCTTTCGGCAGCAGTGCGAGCCCGGCCCGCAGGGCTTCCGCCGCCGTTGCGAAGCCAAGCTCGCCGCGCGCCCGCAACCGCTCTGGTCCGTCGGCCTCGATGCTGAACAGCGCCAAGCTCAACCAGATCCCGCAGCAGGTTTCTGGGCCGGCGCCGACGGCGTTGCCGATGCCGGGCTCGGGGCCGCGCCCGCGTTCTGGGCCTCGAGGCGCTGGATGAGGTGCTCGAGCCCCTGCTGGTTCACTTCCGTGCTGAAGTCGTTGCGGAAGTTCCGTGCGTAGGAGATGCCCTCGATGGTCACGTCCCAGACCTTCCATCCACCCGGCGTGCTGCGCAGGCTGAAATTCACCGGCACCACCTTCCCGTCGCGCATCACCTCGGTGCGCACCGTGGCAGTGCTGGCGGCTGGATCGCCACGGAACGGCAGGATCTTCAGCTGGTCGCGCTTGAACTGCAGCATCGCATCGCCGTAGTCCTTCATCAGCGACTGGTAGAACGCCTCGATGAAGCGCTTGCGCTGCGATTCGCTCGCGTTGCGCCAGTGCAGGCCAAGGACCATGCGCGCCGCGTAGTCGGTATCGAAGTGCGGCAGCAGCAGCCGGTCGATGAGGGCGCGCAGCTTGGCGGGATCCTTCGAGAGCGCCTCTCGGTCGGCATCGATTGCCTGCTGCATGTCGCGGGACACCTGCTCCATCAGCTGCTGCGGGCCGGGCCCCGGTGTTGCGTTTGCAGTCGCGCCCGAGACCAGCACCGGGAAGGCGCCGAGGAGCAGCAGCAACGGATAAACGAGGGCTCGCATGATGGGGTCGATCACTCCGTGGTCGCGGGGGCTTCCGCGGTTGAGTCGCGGCTGCCCGCCTGGCTGAAAAGGTACTTGCTGATCAGGTTCTCGAGCACGATCGCGTCCTGCACGAATTCGACGCGGTCGCCGTCGCGGAACGGTTCGTCCGAGCCGCCCGGCGAGATTCCGACGTACTGGCCGCCGAGCAGTCCGGCGGTGAGGATGCTCGCGTCGCTGTCGTTCGGGATCTGGTCGTAGCTCGAGTCGATGCGCAGCGTCACCACGGCCTTGAACAGGTTCATGTCGTAGCCGATGGACTCGACACGGCCGATGGTCACGCCCGCCATGGAAACCGGCGCGCCGGCCTTGAGGCCGCCGACGTTCTCGAACTGCGCCTGCAGCCGGTAAGACTCGCTGCGCAGCGAGAACTCGCGGTTGGTGATCTGCGTCACCAGGAACAGGATCGCCGCGAAGCCAAGCAGCACGAACAATCCGGTGGACAAGTCGATGGTGCGGGATGGCCGCATGTTCGCCTCGGGTCAGAGCATGAGCGCCGTGAGGATGTAATCGAGCACCAGCGTCACCACGGCGGAGATGACGACGGTACGGGTCGTGGCGCGCCCGACCCCCTCGGCCGTGGGCTGCGCATTGTACCCTTCGAACACGGCGATGAGACTGCAGGCGACGCCGAACACGACTCCCTTGATGAGCCCCTCGTTGACGTCACCGAGTTCGACCGCGCCGCGCATCTGCGACCAGAACTGGCCCTGGTCCACGCCGAGGATCTGCACGCCCACGAGCTGAACGCCGAACAGTGCCACCGCGATGAACACGGCCGTGAGCAGCGGCATCGAGATGACGCCACCGAGGAAGCGCGGTACCACGACGCGGCGCATCGGGTCCACGGCCATCACTTCCATGGCGGAGAGCTGGTCGGTGGCCCGCATCAGGCCAAGCTCGGAGGCGAGCGCGGTGCCCGCGCGGCCCGCAAACAGCAGCGCGGTGACCACGGGGCCGAGCTCTTTCAGGAGCGAGAGCGCGGCGCCGGTGCCGAGCGCCTCCTCGGAGCCGAAGCGCTGCAGCAGGTCGTGCCCCTGGAGGCCGAGCACCATGCCGACGAACAACCCGCAGGTCATGATGATGACCAGCGACAGCGCGCCCGATTTGTAAACCTGCTCCACGACCAGCCGCGGGCGCAGCAGTGCCGCCGGCGACTGCCACAGCACCTGGCCCGAAAAGCGGGTCATCGCGCCGAGGTGCTCGAGGAACCCGCCGAGGCTGGCGATGAGTTCACCGGGCAGCCCCCTCACGCGACCTCCGAGCGGTCGAGCAGCTGCCTTCGGTAGTCGGGCGCCGGGTAGTGAAAGCTCACCGGACCGTCGGCGAGCCCTTCCATGAACTGGTGGACGACCGGCGAGGGATGCTCGCGCAGCTCCGTGGGCGTCCCGCTCGCCACCACCCGGCCGTCCGACAGGATGTAGCTCGCGTCCGCAATCTGCGAGATCTCGCGCACGTCGTGCGTGACCACGACGCTGCTGATGCCGAGGGCGTCGTTCAGCGAGCGGATCAGGCGCATCACCACGCCCATCGAAATCGGGTCGAGGCCGGCGAACGGCTCGTCGTAGAGCAGGATCTCGGGATCCATGACGATGGCCCGGGCCAGCGCCACGCGGCGGCCCATTCCGCCGGAGAGTTGCTGCGGCATCAGCCGGGCGGCGCCGCGCAGCCCGACCGCGTGCAGTTTCGTGAGCACCAGGTTGCGCACCAGCCGCTCGGGCAGCCGGGCGTGCTCGCGCAGCGGGAAGGCGACGTTCTCGAACACGTCGAGGTCGGTGAGCAGGGCGCCGTTCTGGAACAGCATGCCGATCTTCCGTCGCAGCGCGTAGAGCTCCCGGCGATCCAGCCGGGTGACGTCCCGGCTGTCCACGACGACGCTACCCGCATCCGAACGCAGCTGCCCGGTGATCAGCCGCAGCAGGGTGGTCTTGCCGGTGCCGCTCGGACCCATGATCGCCGTGACCGCGCCACGGCGGATAACGATGTCGAGCCCGCGGAAGATCGCCTTGCCGCCGATGGAGTAATCGACGCCGGTCAGGACCGCCAGGTTCGGGTCGGCCGCAACCGGCGTCCCGGCGCCGTCCGCCGTGGGATGGGAGTGGCTCACGTGGTGCCCGGCCGGCAGATTCAGGCCGCCGCCTCGGGGGCCGCCGCGCAGGGGACCGCGACGCCGGGCGCCGCCGCCGGCAGCGTGCGCCGGGTGCAGCGGATAGCGGCTTCGAGATCACTGCGATACACGTTCAACCTCCGGCGAGAGGGTCCGGCGCCTGCCGGAGAGCTTATTTCGACTGACGAAAGTCTAGCAGGTTCAACGCGGTGGACCGGTGAGGCGCCGGGTGCTTGGCGTCACGCCGCCTATAGGACTAAAATTGTCCCAATTGGAGGACGACCCGCGTGTTGCGCATCAGCAAACTGACCGACTACGGCACCGTGATCCTCGCCAGTCTCGCGGCGCGGCCCGGCGATCGACATACCGCGACCGCGGTGGCGGAGCGCACCCGGCTCGGCCTGCCGACGGTAAGCAAGCTGCTGAAAAGCTTCCATCGGGCCGGGCTCGTAACCTCGACCCGCGGAGCGCACGGCGGCTACCAGCTCGCCCGGCCCGCGGCGAGCATCAGCGCGGCCGAGATCATCGACGCCATCGAGGGCCCGGTGGCCATCACCGAGTGCAGCGGGGTGCACAGCGCCTGCGACTTCGAGAACGTCTGCAGCACGGGCAGCGCCTGGCAGCACGTCAACCTCGCCATCCGCCGTTCGCTCGACGAGCTGTCGCTCGCTCAGCTGAGCGGCCAGGAAACCGTGCTGGCGTGGCGACCCGAACTGTCGCCGGGGACCACCCGGCCGCTGCCCGCGGTCCGTCCAGGCCGACCCTGAGGTATCGAGAATGTCGACGACCCCCACCGATCTCGACGCCCTGGTCGCGCAGAAGTACCGCCACGGCTTCGTGACGGACATCGAGTCCGACACCCTGCCGCCGGGGCTCGACGAGGACGTCATCCGGCTCGTCTCCCGAAAGAAGGGCGAGCCCGAGTTCATGCTGGACTGGCGCCTCAAGGCGTTTCGCCACTGGCTCACGATGCGGGAGCCCGACTGGGCGCACTTGCGCATCGCACCCATCGACTACCAGTCGATCTCCTACTACTCGGCACCGAAGAAGAAGGACGGCCCTAAGAGCCTCGAGGAGGTGGACCCGAAGCTGCTCGCCACCTACGAGAAGCTCGGCGTGCCGCTGCACGAGCGTGCGCGGCTCGCCGGCGTCGCGGTCGATGCGGTGTTCGACAGCGTGTCCGTCGCGACCACCTTCAAGGATCGACTCGCGAAGGCGGGCGTGATCTTCTGCCCGTTCTCCGACGCCGTGCGCGACCACCCGGAACTCATCGAGCGCTACCTCGGCAGCGTGGTGCCCCACACCGACAACTACTTCGCCGCGCTCAACTCGGCGGTGTTCACCGACGGCTCGTTCGTGTTCGTGCCGAAGGGCGTGCGCTGCCCCATGGAGCTGTCGACCTACTTCCGCATCAACGCCGCGAACACGGGCCAGTTCGAGCGGACGCTGGTCGTCGCCGAGGAAGGCAGCCACGTGAGCTACCTCGAGGGCTGCACGGCGCCGATGCGCGACGAGAACCAGCTGCACGCGGCGGTCGTGGAGCTGGTGGCGCTCTCCGATGCCCAGATCAAGTACTCGACGGTGCAGAACTGGTATCCGGGCGACGAGAACGGCGTCGGCGGCATCTACAACTTCGTCACCAAGCGCGGCGAGTGCCGGGGAGCCAATTCGCGCATCAGCTGGACGCAGGTCGAGACGGGCTCGGCGATCACCTGGAAGTACCCGAGCTGCATCCTTACGGGCGAGAACTCGGTGGGCGAGTTCTATTCCGTCGCACTCGCCAACCACTGCCAGCAGGCCGACACCGGCACCAAGATGATCCACATCGGCCGCAACACCCGCTCGACCATCGTCTCGAAGGGCATCTCCGCCGGGCGCGGCCAGAACACCTACCGCGGGCTGGTGAAGATCCTCCCGTCGGCCGAGGGCGCGCGCAACTACACGCAGTGCGACTCGCTGCTCATGGGGGACCGCTGCGGCGCGCACACCTTCCCGTACATGGAGATCAAGAACCCCACGGCGGTCGTCGAGCACGAGGCGACTACCTCGAAGATCGCCGACGACCAGCTCTTCTACTGCCGCAGCCGCGGCATCTCGGAGGAGGACGCGGTGAACATGATCGTGAACGGCTTCTGCAAGGCGGTCTTCAAGGAGCTGCCCATGGAGTTCGCGGTCGAGGCCCAGAACCTGCTTGCGGTGAGCCTCGAAGGCGCCGTCGGCTGAACGCATCAAGTGAGATCGACATGCTGAGCATCCGCGACCTGCACGCCCGTATCGGCGAGCGCAAGATCCTCAAGGGCTTGAACCTCGAGGTCGGCGCCGGCGAGGTGCACGCCATCATGGGTCCGAACGGTTCCGGGAAGAGCACGCTCGCGAGCGTGCTCGCCGGGCGCGAGGGCTACGAGGTCACCAACGGCCGGGTCGAGTACCTCGGGCAGGACCTGCTCGCGATGGAACCGGAGGAACGCGCGCGCGCCGGCGTGTTCCTGGCCTTCCAGTACCCCGTCGAGATCCCGGGGGTGAACAACGCCTACCTCCTGAAGGCCGCCCTCAACGCCGTGCGCAGGCCGCGCGGCCTGCCCGAGCTCGACGCCTTCGAGTTCCTGGCGCTCGTGCGCGAGAAGATGAAGCTCATGCAGATGGACGAGAGCTTCCTCAACCGCGGAGTCAACGAGGGATTCTCCGGCGGCGAGAAGAAGCGCAATGAGATCCTGCAGATGGCGCTGCTCGAGCCGCGGCTCGCGGTACTTGACGAGACGGACTCGGGCCTCGACATCGACGCCCTGCGCGTGGTGGCCGCCGGCGTCACGAGCCTGCGCGCCCCGGATCGCGCAATCGTGCTGGTCACGCACTACCAGCGCCTGCTCGACTACATCGAGCCCGACTTCGTGCACGTGCTGTCGGACGGGCAGATCCTGAAGAGCGGCGACCGCACGCTCGCGCTCGAGCTCGAGAAACGCGGCTACGACTGGGTGCGCCAGGAGGCGAAGGTGGCATGAACGCCGTCGTCGCCGAGCCCGTCGCGCACTACCGCGCGGCCTTCGAGTCGCTGCGCGGGGGCGCGGGGGACACCGGCGCCCAGCGCGCGGCCGCCTTCGAGCGCTTCGCCGCACTCGGATTCCCGCCACCACGCGAGGAAGCCTGGAAGTACACGAGCCTCAGGCGCCTCGAATCGCGCCGCTTCCCGGCGGCCGGGGCCGGCGGCGCGACGCCCGCCCTGTCGGGACCACTCGCCGGGCATCGCCTCGCCATCGTGAACGGCCGCCGGCGCGAGGACCTCTCGACGCCCGGCGCCTGGCCCCAGGGCCTGCGCGCGCGTGGGCTCGCCGAGGCCCAGGGCGACGGCGAGTCGCTCGCGGCGCTGCTGCGCGTGGCGCGAGGCGGCGGCACGGAGCGGTTCGCGGCGCTCAACGCGGCGCTGTGCCCGGACGTCGTGCTGCTCGACATCGCCGCCGGCGCCACGCCCGAGCCGCTCGAGCTGCTGCTCGCGACTACGCCGGACGATCCCGGCATGAGCCACCCGCGCATCGTGATACGCGCGGCGGCCGGCAGCCACGCCCGGATCGTGATCCGGCACTGCGGCGACGACGTGGAGCGACTGGTCAATTCGGTCGTGGACGTGGAACTTGGGCCCGATGCCACCCTGCACGTCTACCGCCTGCTCGACACCGGCGAGCGCGCCTTCCACATCGAGCGCATCGACGCCACGGTCGGGCAACGGGGCACGTTCGTGCTGCACGACGCGCAGCTCGGTGCCGGCCTCGCCCGCCTCGACCTGAACGCCCGCCTCGCCGCCCCGCAGGCGTCGGCCGAGCTCACCGGCCTGTTCCTCGCCGACGGCTCCCGTCACCTCGACACGCACGTCCTCGTGGACCACCTCGCGGTGGGCACGCGCAGCCTGCAGGACTACCGGGGCATCGCGGCGGGCCGCGGACGGGCCGTGTTCAACGGCAAGGCCGTGGTGCACGAGGGCGCGCAGAAGTCGCAGGCCCGGCAGTCGAGCCGCAACCTGCTGCTCACGCCCGGCGCCGAGATCGACACCAAGCCCGAGCTCGAGATCTATGCCGACGACGTGCAGTGCAGCCACGGCGCCACCACCGGCCAGCTCGATCCCGTGGCGCTGTTCTACTTGCGCTCGCGCGGGCTTTCGGAGAACGAGGCGCGCAGCGCTCTGACGCGTGCCTTCGCCGGCGCCGTGATGTCCCGGATGGACCATGCGCCGTTCGCGGCGCAGGTACGCGACATGCTCGACACGCGCCTCGCGCGCCTCCTCGAGGCCCAGCCGTGAGCGCCGCACGACCAGTACCGGGTCCGGCGCCCGCCGTCGTTACCGGCGGTCCGCTCGACGTCGCGGCCATCCGCGGAGATTTCCCGGTACTCGCGCGCACGGTGCACGGCCGGCCACTGTGCTACCTCGACAACGCCGCCTCGAGCCAGCACCCGCGCTCGGTGATCGACGCCGTTTCCCGCTACTACGAAACCTCGCACGCGAACGTACACCGCGGCGTGCATACCCTGAGCCAGGAGGCCACCGACCTGTTCGAAGGGGCCCGCGAGAAGCTGCGGGGCTTCGTCAACGCCCGCTCGACGAAGGAAATCGTCTTCGTGCGCGGCACGACCGAAGCCATCAACCTCGTGGCACAGAGCTACGCGCGACCGCGACTCAAGCCCGGCGACGAGATCCTGGTCTCGTGGCTCGAGCACCACGCCAACATCGTGCCCTGGCAGATGCTCTGCGAGCAGACCGGCGCGGTGCTGCGCGCGATCCCCATTACCCGCAGCGGCGAGGTGGACTTCGAGGCATTCCTCGCGCTCATCGGCGAGCGCACCCGCCTGCTCGCGCTCTCCCACGTGTCGAACGCGCTCGGCACCGTGGTGCCGGTGGAGCGCTACATCCGCGAGGCGCGCCGACGCGGCATCCCGGTGCTGCTCGACGGGGCGCAGGCCGCGCCGCACCTGCCCGTGGACGTGCAGGCGCTCGACTGCGACTTCTACTGCTTCTCGGGCCACAAGATGTGCGGCCCGACCGGCATCGGCGTGCTCTGGGGTCGCGAGTCGCTGCTCGGGGCCATGCCGCCCTGGCAGGGCGGCGGCGACATGATCCTGGCCGTGAGCTTCGAGCGCACCGTCTACAACGAGCTGCCGTACAAGTTCGAGGCAGGCACGCCGCACATCGCGGGCGCGATCGGCCTCGGCGCTGCTGTGGATTACCTCGAGGCGCTCGGCCTCGAGCGCATCGCCGCCACTGAGCACGACCTCCTCGACTACGCCACGAAGCGGCTCGCCGAGGTGCCGGGCCTCACGATCATCGGCACGGCGCCCGAGAAGGCCGCCGTGGTGTCGTTCACGATCGAGGGCGTGCACCCGCACGACCTCGGCACCATCCTCGATCACGAGGGCGTCGCGATCCGCACGGGTCACCACTGCGCGATGCCGGTGATGGAGTTCTTCGGCGTGCCCGCGACCGCGCGTGCCTCGTTCGCCTTCTACAACACGCGCGCCGAGGTGGACCGCCTGGTGGACGCGCTCGACGTCGCGCGGGAGATGCTCTCCTGATGGACCTCAAGGACCTCTACCGCGACGTGATCGTGGACCACAACCGCAACCCGCGGAATTTCCGGCCGATGCCGGAGGCGAGCGCCCAGGCCGAGGGCTTCAACCCGCTGTGCGGCGACCGCCTGACGCTGTTCGTCCGTCTCGACGGTGAGCGCATCGGCGACGTGTCCTTCCAGGGCAGCGGCTGCGCGATCTCGGTGGCCTCGGCCTCGCTGCTCACCGAGAGCGTCAAGGGTCGCACCGTCGCCGAGGCGGAGCAGCTCTTCACCCGCATGCACGAGCTGCTCACGCGCCAGGACGCCGATGCAGACCCGGCCGAGCTCGGCAAGCTCGCCGCCCTCTCGGGCGTGCGCGAGTTCCCGGCCCGCGTGAAGTGCGCGAGCCTGTGCTGGCACACGCTCGACGCCGCGCTGCATCGCGAGCCCGCCGCCGTATCCACCGAGTGACGACCGACCCGGAGTGAGACCGTGTACCGAGCCGACAACGAGCCCGTCACCCTGACCCGCGACGTGGACGCGATCATCGTGCCCGCCGGCATGAACGTGAAGCTGCGCCAGGGCCAGCAGGGCTTCATCACCCAGGCGCTCGGCGGCAGCTTCACGGTGTACGTCGAGGGCAACCTGTTCCGCATCGCCGGCAACGACGCCGACGCGCTCGGCAAGGAGGCGGCCGACGTGCCGCACCTGCCGCCGAACGCGAGCGACGACGACGTCCGCGAGCTCGCCTGGCTGCAGATGAAGACCTGCTACGACCCCGAGATCCCGATCAACATCGTGGACCTCGGGCTCGTGTACTCCTGCGACGTGCTTCCCGGGGACGACGGCGGGCGGATCCTCGACATCAAGATGACGCTCACGGCCCCGGGCTGCGGCATGGGCGACGTGCTGGTGCAGGACGTGCGCGACAAGGTCGAGATCATCCCCACCGTGAAGCGCGCCGACGTCGAGCTCGTGTTCGACCCGCCCTGGAACCAGTCGATGATGTCCGAGGCGGCCCGGCTGCAGACGGGGATGATGTGAGCTGGGTCAGCGTCGCGCCTGCGGCCGCCATCGCGCCCGGCGACTTCGCCACGGTGGAGCTTCCCCACGGCTTCGTCGCCGTGTTCAACGTGGACGGCGAGTTCTTCGCCATCGACGACGTCTGCACCCACGATGGCGGCGGGCTCGCGGGCGGCGCGCTGGAGGACCACCAGGTGGTCTGCCCTCGACACGGCGCGCGTTTCTGCCTGCGCACCGGCGCGGCGCTCACGCCGCCCGCCTACGAGCCCGTGCGGCGCTACGCGACGCGGGTGATGGACGGCGTGGTCGAAGTGGAGGACGCGCCGTGAAACGCCTGACGCTGGTGCGGCATGCCAAGTCGGACTGGTCGCTGGCCGGCCAGGCGGACTGGGACCGTCCGCTCAACAAGCGCGGCCAGCGCGACGCCCCCGAGATGGCGCGGCGGCTGCGCTCGCGACGGCACAAGCCCGACCTCATCCTCTCCAGCCCGGCGGTGCGTGCGCTCACCACGGCCACCGTCATGGCCCGCGAGCTCAAGGTGCCAGCGACGATCCTGCAGCAGGACGAGCGCCTCTACCTCGCCTCGCCCGCCGACGTCCTGGCGGTGATCCACGAGCACGGCGGCACGGCGAAACACGTCATGGTGTTCGGCCACAACCCGGGGCTGACCGAATGCGCCAACCGCCTCTCCGCGGGGGAGCAGATCGACAACCTGCCCACCTGCGGCGTGTTCACGGCACTCTACGATCTCGACGACTGGAGCCGCCTCGACTGGGGCAGCGGCCAGGAGACCGAGTTCGACTACCCGAAGAACCACCCCTAGCCGCGGCCGAACACCGGGATCGACGCGCCGGTGACGGCGCGCGCGGCGTCGGACGCGAGGAACAGGATCACCTCGGCGATCGCCCCGGGGGCGACCCAGCGGCTGTAGTCGGCGTCCGGCATGTCGGCGCGGTTGCGCGGCGTGTCGATGGTGCCCGGCAGGATCGCGTTGACGGTGACGCCGCGGTCCTTCACCTCCTCGCTCAGGCTCTCGGTGAGACGCTGCACCCCGGCCTTCGAGGCCGTGTAGGCGCCCATGCCAGCGCCCGCGCGCGCCGCCGCGGCACCGGCACCGATGTTGATGATGCGACCGCCGCCGCGCTCGATCAGGGCCGGCAGCGCCGCCTTGCAGCAGACCACCGCGGTGCGCAGGTTCATCGCGTAGAGCTGGTCCCAGGTCTCGGGCTCGCCGTCCTCGAGCTTTTCCCAGCGGAAGCCGCCCGCGATGTTGACGAGCACGTCGATGCCGCCGAAGCGCATGGCCGTCGCCGCCATGGCGCGACGCGTCGCCTCCATGTCGCTCAGGTCCACGCCGCCGAACACCAGCGGCGCCGCACCGAGCTCGGCTCGGATCGCGGGCGGAGGCTGCGGGGTCACGTCGAGCAGGGCGAGGCGCGCGCCGCGCCCGGCAAAGGTGCGGGCCACCGCCTGGCCGAGGGCGCCGAAGGCGCCGGTGATCACCACCGCGGGTCCGGGTGAATTCATCGTCGGCCCTCCGCCGGCTTCAGCACTCCGGCACGTTGACAGCCAGCCCGCCCTGGCTGGTCTCCTTGTAGATCACCGACATGTCGCTGCCGGTCTGGCGCATGGTGGCGATCACCTGGTCGAGCGAAACCCTGTGGGTGCCGTCGCCGCGCATCGCGAGTCGCGCGGCATTGATGGCCTTCACGGCGCCCATGGCATTGCGCTCGATGCAGGGAATCTGCACCAGTCCGGCGATGGGGTCGCAGGTGAGTCCGAGGTTGTGCTCCATGCCAATCTCGGCGGCGTTCTCGACCTGCTCGTTGGTGCCGTTCAGTGCGGCCACGAGGCCCGCCGCGGCCATCGAGCAGGCCACGCCCACCTCGCCCTGACAGCCCATCTCGGCGCCGGAGATCGAGGCGTTGCGCTTGTAGAGCATGCCGATTGCACCGGCCACGAGCAGGAAGCGCACCACGCCTTCGTCGCTCGCGCCCGGCTCGAAGCGCCGGTAGTAGGCGATCACCGCCGGCACGATGCCGGCCGCGCCGTTGGTCGGCGCCGTCACGACACGCCCGCCCGCCGCATTCTCCTCGTTGACCGCGAGCGCGAAGGCGTTGACCCAGTCCATCACGTCGAGCGGGCGGTGCTCGCTCGTCTCGACCAGCATGCGGTGCAAGCGCGCCGCCCGGCGCTTCACCTTGAGCACGCCCGGCAGCAGTCCCGTGGCGCGGAAGCCGCGCTCGATGCAGGCGTTCATCACGGCCCAGATCGCGAGCAGCGCCGCCGCGGTCTCGGCGTCGGGCCGGAAGGCGCGCTCGTTGGCGAGCACCAGCTCGTGGAGTTCGAGGCCCTGGTCGCGGCAGGCCTGCAGCAGGTCCTTCGCCGACTGGAACGGGTGCGGAACCTGCGCCGTCGCGCCGGCCGTCGCGGGACGGCCGAATTCCGCAGCCCGCGCCACGAAGCCTCCGCCGGTCGAATAGAACTCCTCGCGGTGGAGAACCTCACCGGTCGCATCGAGCGCCGTGAAGCGCATGCCGTTGGTGTGCAGCGGCAGCCGCTGCTCGCGGTGCCAGAGCAGGTCGAGCGGCTCGTCGAAGTCGATCTCGCGGCGGCCGCCGAGCAGCAACCGGCTGCTGCCGCGGATGCGCGCGAGCACGGGCTCGATTGCATCGGGCTCGATCGCATCCGGCCGGTGGCCCTCGAGCCCGAGCAACACGGCGCGGTCGGTGCAGTGACCGAGCCCGGTGAGCGCGAGCGATCCGTAGAGCTGGACGCCGACGCGGGCGGTGCGCTCGATCAGTCCCTCTTCGACGAGGTCCGCCACGAACGCCCGCGCGGCGTTCATCGGCCCCATCGTGTGCGAACTCGACGGGCCGAGACCGACCTTGAAGATGTCGAGGACGCTGAGTCCCATGATCGCCGCCCCTACTCCATCGCCAGCAGCGACGCGTTGCCGCCGACCGCGGAAGTGTTGATCGTGAGCGTACGCTCATGCGCGAAGCGGTGCAGGTAGCGGGGTCCGCCGGCCTTCGGGCCCGTGCCCGAGAGGCCGCAGCCGCCGAACGGCTGCGTGCCGACGAC
>Ga0316600_10000308_pt1 | contig 24956 bp, 26 predicted proteins | sample OWC_soil_day5_CT_FD_207652 | JGI IMG/M metagenome (GOLD analysis project Ga0316600, IMG submission 207652) | Wetland soil microbial communities from Old Woman Creek delta, Ohio, United States - OWC_soil_day5_CT | ecosystem: Environmental > Terrestrial > Soil > Wetlands | place: USA: Ohio... | reverse complement strand
GGCAAGAGGCTATTTTTGCAGCCTATTTTGCGCAAACTTGATTACCTACAGTGCAGGATGTTTTGCAAGCTGATTGGCAGGATGCTTGACATTCACCGCAACCGCCAGTATGTACTGTAGCTTGAAGAGAAGCTTTGTTTACAGTTGTAATACGTTTAGCCATTGATATAGCCCTCCTTATCGCAAAATGATTCATATCAAACATAAGAATTTCATCTTATCTCAGACTGTAGACAAACTATGGACAGACAGGTCGCGGGTCGGCGATAAGCACTCATCTGCGTCGTTACAGCAAGGTACTGCTCGTCGACGTACGAAAGTACGACTCCTTCGCACCCCCTTACTGTGCCTGGCATCTGCGTACTTCTCACCAACCGGCAGCCTATCTTCGTACAGTTTATAAGTGGAACCAATTTAGATATTTCCCAAATCATCAACACAAATATTTAATTTTGTCTACAAGATGAAATAAGAATTTCATCTTATCTATATGACTATTTATATTTTATCTTTTTTTAGGCAAGTAAGCAAGTTTAATCACTCTTGCGGTTGTAAAATTAACCTTGCCGGTAAGTTGGATGCCCCTGGTGGTGAAAATTCAATTAGCAATTGATTGTAATTATCATACTGACCTAAATACGTAATATCGGTGATACGATTGTCTTCACCAAAAAAAGGTTTATTCAACGGCGTTGAAATCATTTCCCCTCTTCCCTCTGAATTTTTCTTGATATTAATCGCACCTGCATAAACACCACCGCGTGGATTTAGATAATAATTTGTCTTACCTAGACCTTTGGTCGGAATATTTATTTTATATAAGATGCCATAATTGCCGTAGTTTTCAACAATACTGCCATCCGTTGCATCAATGCCTGTCCGATAACGATCTAGCTTACCATCCGCTAGTGTAATGGCAACGGCACCATCTTTTTTACCATCATACACTCTTTCACTCTGCATAATGCGATCCATGCCAGTAAAAGTACCACGAAGTTTAGATTGATCTTTCGGCAATACTTTTGCCCGATCAACGAAAGTCAAAGGATTTTCAGCAACAGGTAACATAAGCATTGTAACTTTTAATGGTACTGTTGCATTGAAATCAAAAACACCATAGACAAGTGTTTCTGGATCAACAACGATTTTATCAAGTTTTGCACTGAGTAATCTTTTCCCATGGGCTGGTACATGTGCAAACCCTATGTTATTGTTTCTAAAATATTGTTCTTGCGTACTTTTACCTACATAAAGATAATCTTTGCTAGGACCACCAAAAGCATAGTTGTGAATTACAATATCAACATCCTGCTCTGATGTGTTTTCTAAAACTGCCACAATTTTCTTCGGTAATTTCGTTCCATTCAAATGATAATATAATAGCCTTGTTTTACCTTGTACCGTATCAGAATAAAGAATTCCATCCTCCGGGACGATTTCTGGACTATCGGAAAACAACAAAGTCCCGCCAACATCAGCCGTCATGACTTTCCATTCTGGTAGATTGACCAGATTGTTTTGTACTTTATTTACTGCTTTACTCGCAGCTTCGCTCGTTAATGTCAGGCTCAAAAATACAACAAAAACAAATGCAGCAACTAATTTACTTAAATTTCTCATATATTTACCCCTCGTATACTCCCTTATTTATCATAGCAAAACGCATTACAAACCTAATCGTTTATAAACATTCGCTTTTAACAATCTTAGTTTAAATTCAGTCAAACCAAATTTCGGATGCGGAACATTGACCCGATGCAATAAATACGGGTTGGTATCGGCTGTATTGAGACCACTTTTTCCTGTAAGTGCGCCAAGATACTCGTTTTCTTTCAGTAATTGTTCTGACTCAGCATCAAAGCTTCCAAACGGATACGCCATGAAAAACACCGTGTTTAGTCCCTTCCATTCTAATAGCAGCTTAGATGCAACAATTTCTTCTTTTTTCTGTTCACTAGTTAGAGTAGCTAGTGGTACATGGTTTGCCGTATGTGACCCTATTTCCATATGATGTGCTTGCCAATCTTTCATTTGTTCTACAGTGAAATAATCTTGTTTGCCAATATCATTTGCCACCATAAACATCGTACCCTTCATCCCATACTTCTCCATAATCGGCATGGCAGTTGTGTAATTGTTCTCATAACCATCATCAAATGTTATAATAATTGGTTTTTCTGGCAACGTAAATTTACCTTTTTTCGCTTTCGCAAATTCTAATAAAGAAATTGCTGTATAGCCGTTTTCTTTTAAATACTGCATCTGTTTTTCAAACTCAACTGCTGAAACGCTATACGTATCGTCATCGTCAGCGATCATATGATACGCCAATACTGGTACGCCTTTTTCTGGCCATACCATACAACTAATACTTACCACGACAATCGCCACGACAAAAAAGGCGCCTAGCGCCATAAGTTTACTCTTTAAGCCCAATTTTTTCACCTTCTATTAACTCTACTGCGATTTGTTCTAATTTGCGCAACCGATGATTCATTCCTGACTTGCCAATCTTATTATTGTTGGCAACAACCAACTCTTGTAAATTGGCCTCCGGATGTTCCAATCTTAGCCAAGCAACCTCTTTTAAATTATCTGGTAAATTTTCTAATCCAAGCTTTTCTTCAATCAATTTGATTCGTCCGACTTGCCTAACTGCGGCATTGACTGTCTTTTGTAAATTTGCAGTTTCACAATTGACCAAACGATTCACTTGATTACGAACATCTTTTACATTGCGGGCAACTTCAAATTCTACAATCGCTTCTTCAGCACCAACAATACTTAAAAAATCCATGATGGCTTCACTATCTTTCAAATAAATAATGGCATCATTTTTGCGATCGGTAATCCCTACTGGCAATTCAAAATTTTTAAATAAACTGACTAAAGTTTTCGCAAAGCCATCATTGCCTGTTACGAGTTCTAAATGATAATCTCCCTCGGGTTTACTTACAGAACCGCCACCAAGGAAAGCCCCTCTTAAATAAGCTTGCCGGCAGCAGGTTTTGCGTAAAAGACCGGCATCACTGCTAACATTTAAATTATCCCCTTGCATAATGCCAAGTGTAGTTAAGAGTTCACTAACAGCCGGTGCAGGAACTACTCGAATTAAGTAACTATTATTTTTTTTCAAACGACGTGCCCGACTGACCACGACTTCCGTTTTTAATTGAAAACTTTCTTTTAACAAGGTAAGGGTTTTTCTAGCGATCGCTGGATTTTCTGTTGAGAAGTTAATGCCTAGATTCATATTGCTGCCAATCGACATTGAAGCTCCCATGCGCATCAGCGCCACCAATTCTGCAATTCTACAACAAGCATCATCCGCTGTGATTCTCGCCAATTCATTTTTCACTTCAGTTGAAAAAGATGACACTAGCTTTCATTCCTTTAATGTTTAGATTTATGTCCACTCAAATAGAAATCAATAATATTCTCTGAGCCTTGGTTTACTAAATTCATAATGTTGCGCGACAATTTTGCCGGATCATGATGCCCAGCATTATCTTCGCTAATAATATCCGCTTTTAAGACTCTTACCCCCAAATCAACCAATGCTTCTTCATCTACCTTTACTGGATAAGAACCTTCTTTTGCATACTTTACCTGTACTGCTGGATCAATCATCGTAGAATTCACGATTACATAGTCAATAACGCCTGGGCCTACATGATCAATAATGGCTTTTGCATGCATCGAAGCCGTATACCCATCCGTTTCCCCTGGCTGTGTCATCACATTACAGATATAAATTTTAATTGCACTGCTATTATGTAGCGTTTCTGCAATACCATTGACCAGTAAATTAGGTAGTACGCTTGTATATAAACTGCCTGGGCCCAAAATCACCGCATCGGCATCTTGAATCGCTTCAAGTGAACTTTTTACTGGTTCTACCTCTGGAGGATAAAGATGTACTCGATCAATCGTCTTATGGACAAGCGGAATTTTTGATTCACCTTCAACAATCGTTCCATCAGTCATTGTTGCAATCAAACGCACTCTTTGTGTACTAGCTGGTAATACCCGCCCTTTGACCGCGAGTACCTTACTCGATTCTTTCAATGCTTTTTCCACATCACCAAGAACTTCGGTCATCGCAGCAATGAATAGATTACCAAAGCTATGCCCTGCTAAGTCACCACAGCCGCCAAAACGATGCTGGAACAATTTTTCCATCAAAGGTTCTGTATCTGCGAGTGCAACCAAGCAATTGCGCAAATCTCCCGGCGGAATCATCCCTAAATCTTCGCGAAGTCTGCCCGAAGAACCTCCATCATCGGCAACAGTGACAACCGCAGTCACATTACTCGTTGCATTTTTAATCCCGCGGAGTAGTACCGATAAGCCTGTCCCACCACCGATTACGGTGATTGCTGGACCGCGATTCAATTTACGTTTCTCATAAATCAAATCTACCAGCTTATCGGACGTATCCGGAATCAACACCGTAATAACGGAACGAATAATCATTCGCGTAGCAAAAAGCATCACCGCAAAGCCAAAAATGATAACAACTAAACCAATCATTGCCGTTGCCGTATAATTATAAGTCCCCGTGGACATATAAACTACTTTAAAAATTGCTTCTTCCATACTACCAATATATTTATAGTTCAGAAGAAACGCGAGTCCCATACTAGCAAGCATAACACCAAACGCAAATAAAACAAGCCAGCGTTTAAATTTCAAACCTGGATACAACCACTTTAATAAGTGCATACAAACACTCCTATATTACCACAAACTAATTTTGAGGATGTTCTAAAACTTCATTTTTCATCAAATCACGATGTTCTAAATTTACTGTGTAACCTTGCTTTTTCAAAATATCAAAGATTCTTTTCGCAATAAATACCGAACGATGCATACCACCCGTGCAACCGATGGCTATGACCAATTGACTCTTGCCTTCTTTCACGTAGTTCGGTACTAAAAACTCAATCATGTCATCAAGTTTTTCAATAAACTGCTTTGTTACTGGCCATTTTGCTATATAATCAGCAACTTCTGGTACCGCACCACTTTTATGGCGAAGCGATTCTATATAAAAAGGATTTGGCAAAAATCGAACATCAAATACCATATCCGCGTCAAGCGGCATACCAAATTTAAAACCAAAAGATAGTACTGTAATATTCATAGAATCACCCTCGGCTCTTGAACCGAACCAATTGATGATTTTTTCTTTTAACACACTCTTTTGTAAATCAGAAGTATCAATGATATGCGTCGCCCGACCACGCACCAATTTTAAACGATCACGTTCTCTGGCAATTCCATCACTAATCCTAGCATTTGGCGCCATTGGATGCCGGCGACGACTTTCTTTATACCGGCGAATAATCGTCGAATCCGTTGCTTCCATAAATAGCATTTCATAGGTAAGCCCCTGTTCATCCATATCGTCTAAAATATGCAGCAATGTATCAAAGAATTCACGACTTCTCGTATCAACAACCAAGGCAACTTTATTTACTCTCCCCGTAGAATGCGTACAAAGCTCAGCAAACTTCGGAATAAACATTGGCGGCAAATTATCTACACAAAAATAGCCTAAATCTTCCATATGGCGGCTTACTTGCGTTTTACCAGCTCCAGATAGTCCTGTGATTATAACTAAGCGAAAGTCTTCCATATTTACCACCCCCAGATATAGCTGTTTGTCAAACTGAGTAAATTCATATCAATTATATGGCAAAACCTAAAAAAAAGCAAAATGAAAAAGCTGTATTTTAGAAAATATGAGCGTATATAAAATTTATACGCCCTAGATTTTAAACTCCTATGGACAGATAGTTTACCTACAAGCTGTATTTATTTAAAATATATTTTTCAATGGCTACAGCTATGCCATCATGCTCATTGTCCTCGGTTATGATATCGGCAACTTCTTTTACGGCATCAATGGCATTTCCCATTGCCACACCAACACCAACGTATTTAAGCATCTCAATATCATTATCGGCATCGCCAAAGGCCATGACTTCCTCTTTAGTAATTCCTAACTTTTTTATTAGTACATCAATGCCTACTGATTTATTGATCCCAAGTGCATCTATATCAACACTGACCTCTGTATTTTGTTGTACGGTTAATCTTCCTTGGAATTTTTCATGAATGAATTTTTGGATATTACCGATATTGCCATCTAAATCGCGAATAACAATCTGAATCACATCGTCGAGATAACTTTCAAAATCATCCCCAATTTCAGTTACCGCAAAATCATCAATCAGATTGTAACCTCGAAACAAATTGGGGTTAAATTTCTTAACATATACTTTATCATCAATATACCATTGCACATTCCAATCACGTTCATAGCATAGGGCAATGACTTCTCGCGCAAGTTCTCTCGTAAAGCAATGGGTAAATACTGCTTTTCCCGTATATGCTCTGACGAGTCCACCATTACAAGAAACAATCGGTAAAGTTACACCGATACGCCGAGCATAGTGCGCTGCAGCCACACACATACGTCCTGTTGCAACAGTTACCATCACACCTTTTGCCTTAGCCTCAGCAATCGCTGCTTTATTTCTGTCGGAAATAAGTTTTTCGTTCGTTAGCAAAGTACCGTCTAAATCAGTCACTATTAATTTTATTGCCATAAATATTCCTGCCTTACTTATTTAATATATATTTATGAATCGCTGCTGCGACCCCACTATTTTCACAATCTGTCGTTACTGCGGATACCACCGCTTTTACGTGGTCTCTGGCATTACCCATTGCCACACTAAAACCAGCTGTCTTTAGCATCGGTAAATCATTATTAGAATCACCGATTGCCAGCACTTCATCTTTAGTCAAATGAAGTTTTTCAATTAATAAATCCAGAGCTGCTGATTTATTTACACTCGGATTTACAATTTCAATATAATCTGGGTTCGATTTCGTAGCAAAAATTCTATCTTTAAAATGCTCATGTAACACGGGCACAATTGCATCTGTCTCTGCTTCACTATCCGTGATAATTAACATTTTCGGAATCTTTTCCGTAACTTCATATAATTTTTCACCCAAAGCGACACCGTTTAGTCCAGCTAATGCTTCGTAATTTTTTGCCTTTACATCATGATCTTTAAAATATAATACATCATCAGCATATGCTTGGACATACCAGCCATGTTCCACACAAAATTCGTAAATTTCCGAAACAATCTTAGGATCAAGATAGCTCTCAAATATTACTTCACCAGAAACAGATTTGATTAGCGCACCATTATACGTGATGATAGGAACATCAACTTCTAGTTGTTTCGCATAAGGCAATGCCGAAGAATACATTCTCCCAGTTGCAATCGTCGCCGTAACACCCTTTGCTACGATTTCACGAATTGCCGACTTATTTTCTTCAGAGACCTCATGTTTTTTGTTCAAGAGTGTGCCATCTAAATCTGTAACAAATAATTTAATTGTCATCAAGTTACCTCCTAAGTTTCTTCCATTATTTAAATTAAAACAAAATTCCTCAAAAACTAATATAATTCAAATTGTAGACATACTATGGACAGACAGGCCGCGGGTCGGCGATAAGCACTCATCTGCGTCGTTGCAGCAAATTGCTGCTCGTCGACGTACAAAAGTACGACTCCTTCACAACTCCTTGCTCCGCCTAGCATCTGAGCACTTCTCGCCAACCGGCAACCTATCTTCGTACTAGTTTATAAGTGGAACGGATTTAGATATTTTCTAAATCATCGACACAAATATTTTATTTTGTCGACAGTGTGATAATTTATTTATTATACAAAAAAGGAATAATTCCTTTATATTTAAATCACTTAGACTAAGAAAGAAATTTCCATTCACTATTTTTACTTTAAACCAATAAAAAAGCAGCCCGTGGGCTGCTTTTCTTAATTATTTTATATTGTTATATAAAATAAAATTTGTTCTTATGATAAAGATTCATTTAATAAAGCGTTAGTTTTGCGAACTGCTTCAACACTCTTATCAAATAAAGCTTTTTCTTCTGCATTGAATTTAAGTTCAACGATTTTTTCGATACCATTTGCTCCAAGAACTACTGGAACACCGATACAAATATCGTTTTCGCCATATTCACCTTCAAGAGATACGCAGCAAGGAATCAATTTTTTAGCATCTGTTGCAATTGCTTCAGCTACTGTAGCACCTGCTGCACCTGGAGCATACCAAGCGGAAGTACCAAGAAGACCAGTTAATGTAGCGCCACCAACCATAGTGTCAGCAACTACTTTATCTAAAGTTTCTTTATCTAATAATTCAGTAACAGGAATACCTCTATAAGTTGCAAAACGAACTAGAGGAATCATTGTAGTATCACCATGACCACCGATTACCATGCCATCAACATCAGTAGGAGTGCATCCTAAAGCTTGGCTTAAATAATATCTGAAACGGCTGCTATCAAGCATACCACCCATACCAATAATACGGTTTTTAGGAACGCCGCTATCTTTAAGAGTTAAGTAAGTCATCGTATCCATTGGATTAGAAATAACAACAAATACTGCTTCTGGTGAATATTCTAAAATTTGGTCTACAACACTTTTAACGATTTTTGCATTTGTACCAATTAATTGTTCACGAGTCATACCAGGTTTACGAGGGATACCTGAAGTAATAACAACTACTGCTGAATTTGCAGTTTTACTATAATCATTTGTACTGCCAATAATTGTAGTATCAAAGCCCATCATATGAGAAGTTTGCATCATGTCCATTGCTTTACCTTCTGCAATGCCTTCTTTGATATCAAGCAATACCAATTCACTAGCAAAACCTTTTAATGCGATAACATTAGCAACTGTAGCACCAACATTACCAGCTCCAACAACTGTAACTTTCATAATAAATAAAAACCCCCTCTTATTTAAGACGTGCCAATCATCCTCTTTACCTAGTTAAATAAAGAGGTGCATCATCTTTATAACTTACAAGCCATCCAAGATGGGATGAAGTTTCCTTATGTAAAGTATAGCAAACTCGTTTTTAAAAATCAATGAATTTATTATTCTAACATTAATTAAATTTATCGCATTTATCTGAAAAATTTGGCTATCCTATAAAATGAAAATAATTTTCAAAATCTAAGGAGGCTTCACTATGTCTATTCTTGACAAAATCAACGAAGAAACTCGCGTATTATTTAACAACTTTTTTGACAAAGAATCTTTAAACTACATCGAAGCAGCAACGCTTTATGGCGTTGTCGCTCAAGGGCGCTATAATGTAGCCATGCTAGAAGTTCTTTATAACCACGCACAAGATGAGGAACTCAAAATGCTGATTAAAGATGCACTCAATACGCAAACCCGTGCTGTCATCGACCAATCAGAAGAAATGCTCCAAGACACCGGCTCCCACATTCCAAGTCTCACGTTCCGCCGCCGTACACTTCATAAAGATTCAATTCCTATTGAACCTGATGCCCATTTAACCGATGGTGAAATCGCAATCACGATAGGCACCATGGCAAAGGCTTCTCAAGTGGCAATGCTCACTGCACTGCATCAATCTTATCAAATTGATGTTGCAATGATGTATAAAGAACTACTTGATAGAGGCTTAGATTGGGATTATAAATTATTACAACTGATGTTAAAACGCGGTTGGCTGCCACGCCTTCATAAAGTAACTCATTAATTTCTCCTAATTTTGAGTAAAAAAACTACCAAATGATCCATTTGGTAGTTTTTTACTATGTCTTATTCATTTACTTCTTCGAATTCATCTTTACCTACGCCACATAAAGGACAAACAAAGTCATCGCCTAGTTCATCAAAAGGTACGCCTGGATCAATACCGTTATCTGGATCGCCCTCAGTTTCATCATAAATATAACCACAAACTACACAAGCCCATTTTTTCATTATACCAACCTCCTAAAATTCATATCAATTAACATAAGTAGTATGAGGAAAGTGCATTCCTACCCTTATTATAACCTAATTTCGGAAAATTCATATATCAAAAAAAAATTTTTATTACCAATTGCGATTAGAACCGCCGCCACCACCTGAGCCGCCGCCATAACCGCCTCCTCCACCACCGCCTCGTCCGCCACGGGAATTGAGAAGCGATAGAATCAATAAAGTAAATCTACCTCCAAAGAATATAAAATCAAGAATCACCAAAGCAACGATAACAATGGCAATACCAATCGTGGAAAGGGTATCAAAAAAACTAGATTTTTCTTGACTCACAGCTTTTACTGGCTTACTTTGACCATCAAATTGTACACCATATTCGTTGGCAACGACTCCGGCTACCGCTGCATAACCATTGAGGATGCCATTATCATACTCACCTTTTTTAAAAAAAGGTAACATATACTCATCTTGAATTTGCCCTGTCTTTGCATCAGGAAGCGCCCCTTCTAAACCATAACCAACTTCAATCCGCGATTTTTTATCATCGATGACAAACAGCATGACGACACCATTGTTTAATTTTTTATCACCAATGCCCCATTGACGGAGAATTCCCAAACTATATTCTTCTAGCGGCGTTTCTTGCAGTGTTTTTGTCGTAACTACTACAACCTGTGCCTTGGTTTTTTGGTTAAGCGAAGTTCCTATACCGTTTATTTTAGACTTTACGTCATTTGAAAGGACATGGGCATAATCTTGCACGTAAATACTATTCGTTGGTGTCGGTGGAATTTCCGTTTTTGCCAAACAAACCGAGCCTGCCATCATAAAACAAAGGGTCAGTAAACTCACTACATATTTTTTCAACAAGCGCCTTCACCTGCCTTTTCGCCAGAGACAGCTATTCTTTATCTTTTTTTAAAACTTTACATCGGGAACTTTTTTACTTGTTTCTTCCGCTTTAAAGTATTCGCGCTGCGAAAAACCTAACACTCCTGCATAAATACTCGTTGGAAAAGTTTTTACCTTCGTATTAAATATCTGTACTCCATTATTATAATCTTGTCTCGCTACCGTCATACGGTTTTCCGTACCTGCAAGTTCATCTTGTAAAGCACGGAAATTTTGATCCGCTTTCAAATTCGGGTAATTTTCTGCTATAACTAACAAACGACTTAAAGAGCTACTTAATTCATTATCAGCCTGCGCTTTTGCTTCTGGGCCTTGTGCACCAGCTAATCTAGCTCTAGCATCCGATACTGATTTAATCGCTTCTTGCTCATGTGCAGCATAGCCTTTTACCGTATTGACTAAGTTCGGAATCAAATCCGCTCTACGTTGCAATTGATTCTCTACCTGCGCCCACTTTCCATTGACCTCCTCATTCATCCCAACCAAACCATTGTATCCACTCACTGCCATCACCACCACAAGCACAGCTATAATGCCAGCAATCATCCAACCTTTCACCAAAAACACCTCCATATTTTTATATAAAAATTTAAATTCAATATTACTTCTACATTATACCATGATTTAGCGTTTACTACTCATTGAGCAGCAAACTTAATGATGAAAAAAGACCTAACTAATCATTTAGTGCCAAAACTATTCCTTAGAAATAGTTTTTTCTCGTTTTAATTGTCTGATCTTTTTATCCAAAATTCTTTTAAATGGATTTTTTATATTATGTCTTAATCGAACTCCACGACGAAAGCGATGCCAGGTCTCTGTATTTGAAGTTCGTTCAATTTTTGCAATTTTTTCAATCATCGAAATTCCTGCCTTTGCTTTTTTATTTATTAAATACTATCGTAACATTCTGCAAACATATTAATAGTACAAGAATAATATTCTTGACACAGATTATAGACATACTATGGACAGATAGGCCGCAGGCAGGCGATAAGCACCCATCTGCGTCGTTGCAGCAAGGTGCTGCTCGTCGACGTACAAAAGTACGACTCCTTACGAGCTCCTTGCTGTGCCTAGCATCTGAGCACTTCTCGCCAACCGGCAACCTATCTTCGTACTAGTTTATAAGTGGTACGAATTTAGATTATTTCTATATTATTAATACAAATATTTTTATTTTGTCGACAGTCTGAGTACAAGAATAATAATCTTGACAAGCATCCCATTCAGCATAAAATTAAAATTATAAGTAAGTTAAATTTTTTCCAAATACCTATCACTAGAGAAATCCCTACTATAAAATTTTAAATTATAGAAACTAGCGAATATAGTACGATAAGGAAGGTGTAATTCTATGAAAAAAATTTGTTTTATCTTATGTATTTTACTTTCCATTTCATCCATCTGTTTTGCGAAAACAACGTTGCCTTTTAGTAAGGGCATTGTCGTTAATGATGAATTACAAGTTATTGCCGTCAATCTTTTCGGACCAGCATTTTACGCCGGTATTCGTCCTGGTGACCAAATGCTCGATACAACAAAAGACCTTCTAAATCAAGATGCTAACTATAGCGCCCGCGAATTCGTAAAAAGAGATACCGAAGTATATAAATGCGTCATTATTCCAAAACAAATGCAACTTTCAACTGAGCAGTCCATCTTTTTACTGCCGAAAAATTCTCTTACGATACAAAAAGTTTATGATTCTATCCAAAATGATCCTGATCTAAAAAAGCTTCTTCCCTTAAAATCATTGGATACAGACTGGGGCATTCTTTATACTTCTGGAAATCTTGATTTACAAAACGCGCATTTACTTGATTACGTTTTAATGGATCATCAGCCTTCAGCCCTACGTTTACAAACTGTGATCTTCTTTACGACTACAGAACTCAATACATTTCAACTCTTTCATATGGATATAAATTTTGAAGAAAAAATAAATAACACTTGGCGCAAAGTTCCTTCTACCGGAATTTTAGAACAAGAAATTGTAATGAAACAGATGAAGGCAAGAGATCTTTGATCTCCTGCCTTCATCTGTTTTATTTTTCTATTACGTGTGCGAAAAAAGTTTCTTCTTAAACAGCATTAATTTTATTTAATAAAGCTTACATGTTTGCAAATTTCGGCGATTGCTTCTTCTTTCTTTTCATTAAACTTGACTTTGTTTTCTTCAAATAAATTACGGCCATGTGTATCAATGGAAATAATAAGCGGACCGAATTCTTTGACCTTGCAGGTCCAAAGCGTTTCTGGCATGCCGAGATCTTTCCAATTAGCATCCTCGATTTTTTCAACACAAGTCGCAGCGACAACGGCACACCCTGCTGGAAAAACTGCATGAATTGCCTTATGGTCGCGACATCCTCTCATTGTCCCGTCACCCATACCGCCTTTGCCGACGATAAGTTTAACTCCAGTTTGCTTAATAAACTCTTCTTCAAACTTTTCCATACGCATGCTCGTTGTTGGTCCAACAGATACCATTTCATATTGTTCATCACCTAACGGTCTAATGATTGGGCCCGCATGAAAAATGGCACCACCATCAAGATCAACAGGGAGCTTACGACCTTCTTCGATTAGGCGACGATGTGCAACATCGCGACAAGTTGTGATATAACCGTTCAAATATACGATATCACCTACATTGATATCTTCTAAATCTTCTGCTTTGATTGGTGTTGTTAAAATTTTCTTTGCCATTAGAAATCCACCTCCGTATGAGAATCAATTGTATAATTTAGCTCACGATCAAATACGATATGACCGCGACGATGTGACCAACAGCCAACGTTTACAGCTACGCCAATTACCGACGGATGTCTTGCGGTATTTTCAATATGAACACCCAGTACAGAATTTTTCCCTGTAAGACCTTGTGGTCCAAGACCAATTTTATTAATGCCATCTTCTAATAGTTTTTCCATTGAAGCCGCGCGTTCATTTTCATTATGACTGCCTAGTGGACGCATTAACGCTTTCTTTGAAAGCACAGCAGCAGTTTCTACTGATGTTGCGATTCCAACACCAACCAATAGAGGTGGGCAAGCGTTTAAGCCATAACTTGTCATTACATCTAGGACAAAACGAGTTACACCTTCATACCCTTCACCAGGCATGAGCACCATAGCTTTTCCTGGCAAACTACAGCCACCACCAGCCATATAGGTATCAATTTCAAGTTTATCACTATTTGGGATAATGTCCCAGAAGATTGTAGGCACGCCTTTGCCTATATTTTTGCCAGTGTTGTATTCATCAAAGGTTTCTACGCTATTATGACGCAATGGTGCATCTTTTGTCGCTTGTAGTACCGACGCGCGTAAAGCTTCCTCTATTTCATTGATATAAGGAAAGTTCGCACCACATCTTAGAAAAAACTGAATAGCACCTGTATCTTGGCAGCTTGGGCGATTGAGCTTTATCGCAAGCTCCTGATTTTTGAACATTGCTTCATAGACAACCTTTGAAAGTGAAGCATCTTCTTCTTTCCCTAGTTCTTGTAGCTTTTTTCTCACATCATCTGGTAATACTTTGCCTGTATAAGCTACAACCTTAGCGACTGTATCCGTCAAGCGCAATACTGCTTCTTCCTTTTTCATCATACTCAACCTCTTTCTGTTTTATAATTTTGCGTTAGGCAGACGTGTAAAATAAATGACTGTTAACGCGATACGACTCTACCAAAGACCTATGATTTTCCACCATGCTGCACCCACACCAATCCAAATGATAAAATTCAGTACGGATGCTGTAAAACCAATGCGCCACCAATCTTTTTGGGCAATGAACCCTGTACCAAAATAGATCGGTGCTGCGCCTGTTGCATAATGCGTTAAGCCCGCCATAAGATTTGATAAAACTGCAAGTCCAAGTGCCGCAAGATACGGAGGTGCTCCTGCACTTACTGCTACCGCAAGAAAGGCTGCATACATCGCAGTTGCATGGGCAGATAAACTCGCAAAAGCATAATGACTATACATATATACAATAAATAAGACCGCTAAAGTAGGAATCCAAGATACACCATCAAGTAGTCCTGTCACACTTTTTGCAAACCAAGGAATAAAGCCAGTTTTATTGAGCGAATCTGCCAAGCCAATGATACCGCCCATCCACATCATGCTATCCCAAGCACCTTCTTCGCGGATGACTTCTTTCCAAGTTAAAACTTCAGTGATAAGCATAACCGATACGCCTAGTAAGGCTACTACAGTTGCATCTAGATTCGTATACTGTGAGGTACTCCACAGCAGTAAAGCACCAATAAAAACAGCGCTGATGATTTTTTCATTTTTGGTCATCGGGCCCATATTTGCAAGCTCTTGACGAGCGATTTGCTGTGCTTCTGGCGTTTTCTTTAATTCTGGTGGATATACTTTATAAATAAAATAAGGAATAATTAGAATGGATAAAAGTGCTGGGACGATTGCCGCTAGTGCCCATGTTCCCCAGCTAAGGTCAATACCTGCTGTCTTCGTAGCTAAACTAGCCATGAGTGGATTTGGTGCGCAGGCTGTTAAAAAAGCTGCTGCAATAGGTGCATCAGCCTGAAAAGACGTTACTAAGAGATACGCGCCTATTTTGCGTGATGTAGGCCCAGGTTCTGAACCGAAAGCCGATGCTAGACTGCGTACGATCGGGAACATAATCCCGCCAGATCGCGCAGTATTAGAAGGCGTTGCTGGACTGACAATAAAATCACTGATGACCAGTGTATAGCCAAGTTTTAGTGCGCTGCTGCCAAATAATTCGATTAATTTATAAGCAATTCTTTTCCCAAGCCCTGTTTTGATAAAACCTTGGGCAAAAAGGAATGCTGATACAATTAGCCAAATTGTTGTGTTACTAAATCCAAGTAAAGCTTCTTGTGCTTTAAGTGTGCCCGTCAGAGCGCTCAGTGTTATCCCAACAAGTGCTACCGCTCCAAGCGGCATAGGCTGTAAAATAAAACCAACGATAGTGGCTGCAAATATGGCAAACAGATGCCAAGCTTGCATAGTAAGCCCATTAGGTACAGGCGTATACCAAAGAATAACCATCAAGGCGAGTATTATTACACCTCGTATCAAACGATTCATACCTTAATCCTCCCAGATATTTTATTGGTATTTTTATAAATATTAAGAAAAGTCTGTTTTTTGCATGCACAGCGCTGTGAACTTCTTTACATATATAGAAGTATAAATTATACTTATTGATAAGTCGAATACGAAAAAAATTATAATCATTATAGGTTTTTTCCTATAAGTAGAGGAGTAGGTAAACGAATGGAATATCGCCATTTAAAATACGTTCTCACAATAAGCGAAGAAAAAAGTTTTTCTTTAGCTGCAAAAAAACTTTATATTTCACAACCATCTTTGAGCCAACTGATTCTGAAGTTGGAAGATAAAATTGGCTTTCCCCTATTTGATCGAAGTTACACACCACTAAAGCTGACCTATGTGGGTGAATTATATATTGAGATGGCTAAAAAAATAATGGATTTAAATGATCAATTTACAAAACAAGTAGATGATATTGCCAATTTACGTCGTGGCCGTTTGACGATCGGCAGCTCACCATTTCGCAGTACATATTTACTGGCTCAAATTATTCCTACCTTTGAGCAAAGATTTCCTGGGCTAGAACTTATCTTGAAAGAAGATACAACACTGCGTTTAGAAGATCTTGCACTAAGCGGGCTGACGGATTTTTCAATTTCACTTTTGCCGATTAATACAAAACTATTTGATTATGAAGAACTATTTCAGGAAGAACTGCTACTTGCTTTGCCCCAAAATCATCCACTCTGTAAGAAATACCAACGCCGACCGGGAGATCATCATAATCCACCGCAAATCAAGCTAGAAGAGGTCAAAGAAACGCCTTTTATCCTCATGGATCAAGGTCAAAAAATCCATGAAACTTTATTTGATTTATGCAGCAAAGCTGATTTTAAACCACGTATTTTGCTCGAAACGCAAAGCATGAATGCAGCGCAAGCTCTCGTAGGTGCTGGCATGGGCGCTGCTTTACTACCTGACACACTGATTCGCGCTAGTAATCTCGATAAAAATCCCTGCTATTTTTCGCTTTCTTCAAAGCCATTTCGCACAGTTATTGTTGCTTATTGCAAAAACAGATATCTATCTAAAGCAGCTGTAGAGTTTATTCACTTAATGAAAGAATCCTTGAGATAACCTTGTTATCAGCAAATCTGGATAAAATGGTACATTCCTTTTGTAGTAATGAATATATTGTTTATCTTATAAAGGGTTCATTTGCGCTATTGGTTTGTTTAAAACATTTTAATAAATGTTGGAGTAATCAAAAAGTTCTATCCTCTGGAATTTTAGAACAAGAAATTATAATGAAACAGATGAAGACAAGAGATCTTTGATCTCCTGCCTTCATCTGTTTTTATTTATATAAAGTTTTATTTATCTATGTTCTGATTCAACTATCTCATTGGCAAAAGTTGATGAACCCCATCGACCATCATTGCTAAAAATATTAACAACGCAAGATAGTACGTACCATACATAATTTTTTTCTCTAACGGAACATCATAATACTCCTGCTCTGTCAGACTATCCTCGTTTGTCTTAAAAGACCGCCATACTTGGGGAATCGCTAAAATCGCAATGATAACGAGCATTGGATTTGGATGATAGATAAACATTGCCACTAAGATTGGCAATCCCAACAGCCATATGCGTGGCGATAAAACCGCCGTAATCCGCCCTCCGTCTAGTGGAGGAACGGGAATGAGATTAAATAGATTGAGAAAAAATCCTGAATAGGAAATCGCCAGCAATAATGCACTATTCCATTCACGGGCAGCAAAATAACAAGCCAACGCTCCCACGGTCCCCACTAACGGTCCAGCAAAACCAATATAGGCTTCCATCTCCGCATCATGAGGCATCTCCTTAAGCGCAATCCAAGCACCAACAAAAGGAATAAATACGGGAACCCCTACATCTAATCCTTTCTGCTTTGCTGCCAGATAATGCCCCATTTCATGTACAAAAATAAGCCCCACAAAACCAACTGCATATTGCCAACCATAAACAAATGCATACATTACCACAGATACAATCATCGTTCCCCCTGTGGTCAACAACTTGCCAAATTTCAAAGAACTTAATAATAATAAAATTAATTTCATATTTTATTCTTTCTTTTCTGTTATTTTTTCAGACGTTGCTTCTTCGGTTGTTGCCGCAACAGGAATATCTGCCTCAACAACTGGCTCTTCCGGCTTCTTTTTCCAAAAGAACTTCTTAATTAACGCACCAACGCCAACCACTGCAACGACCAATAGTTTTATCCACTTTAGTGCAAAAGCGGCAATCAGCGCAAAAAAGCCTAACTTTTTCACTGCTACTCCAGCAACAAGCGCTGCCAATCCGTACTCCGCAACTTTATCCGTAGAAGAATTAAAATCAGTATATTTCTTTCCATCGACAAAGCTAGTACTATTTAAAAGTTGTCCTATGGCTGGCTTATAAAGATCTATTTTATCAAGACTAGTGACTAAATTCATTGTCAAGTAGCCTTCGCGGCCAAGAATATAGGTATTATAGTTAATACTGTGTTTATCCGGAGCCGATGCACTCCCTTTATCTTTCGCCGACATAGCCCAAACCAATTGTTTTTTATCAGCATCATATTTTGGTTCTTGTACCCAGCCGACAATCTCCAATTCTGCTATGCCCTTTTTAACTCTTTCCTGATTATTTTTTTCCGTTCCTTCTTTTAAACTATTAAATAATTCCTTAGTATCCCAATTTTTTGCATCATCGTCTTTAATATAACCTGCTGCGAAATACTTAACCACGACCATGTACTGATCTTTATCATTAGTAGAAAAAATCAAACCTACCAATTCACTCGAATTTGAATTTCCCCAAGCATCTGAAAGTTTTCCCGCTTCTGGTTGCGGTATAAAAACAAAGCCCTTAGGGAGATTGATTACCGCCTGATCCTGTAATTTTATCTCTGTCGGCCCAACTTGCTGCACATTTCTTGCATCATTTAGCGCCTTTTTAACCTCACTATCATTGGCCCCAGCTGCTGCAAATGCAGTAGACCCAACTAATAAAATCATTAAAATAACACCCATTAAAATATTTACACTCTTTTTCAAACAATTTCCTCCAGTTATCTAAAAAATACTATGTACAAAATTGACGCCTCTTCAACTAAATTCAAACATCAATTCACACAAAAATAGAAGATTCTAATTTAATTGCTCTTTTCCTTCTATTTTTAGTTCATTTTGGTAAAGTTGGTAATATAGTCCCACTTTAAGATCTAATTTTATAAAATAAAAATTTTATTCAAACCTCTGTTGACAATCATTCTCGCTTGTGTAATAATAATCATTAACAGATAATAATTATTATTATCATTCAAAAAGAGTATTTACTCTAAAAATATAAAACCAAAATTCAGGAGGTAATGAACAATGTCTTTAATTAACACTGAAGTAAAACCTTTCGTAGCACAGGCTTACAAAAATGGAGCTTTTATCGAGGTAAAGGAAACGGATTTAAAAGGAAAATGGAGCGTGCTCTGTTTCTATCCAGCCGATTTTACCTTTGTATGTCCTACGGAACTAGAAGATCTGCAAAATAACTATGCAGCACTACAAGAACTCGGTGTTGAGGTGTATTCGGTTTCTACCGACACTCACTTCACGCATAAAGCATGGCACGACACTTCGGATGCCATCGGTAAAATTACGTATGCAATGATTGGCGATCCTTCTCACACCTTAGCTAGAAACTTCGAGGTACTAATTGAAGAGAAAGGATTGGCAGACCGCGGTACTTTCATCATTGATCCAGACGGCGTCATTCAAGCGGTCGAAATCAATGCCGGCGGCATCGGTCGTGATGCTAGCACTCTACTTAATAAAATCAAAGCAGCCCAATACATCAGAAAGAATCCAAAAGAAGTTTGCCCTGCAAAATGGAAAGAAGGTTCGGCAACACTGAAACCGAGCCTAGATCTAGTCGGCAAGATTTAAGAGGTGTAGAACATGTTACTGGACTTAGAAATTAAAAACCAATTATCTCAATATCTACAACTGCTGGAAAACGATATACTGCTCAAAGTGAACACAGGTTCTGATGCTGTGTCCAGTGACATGACTGCTCTGGTCAATGAAATTGCATCTCTGTCTTCCAAAATTAAAGTGGAAACTGAGGTTCTGCCAAGAACGCCGAGTTTCAGTGTAACTCGTGCAAATCACGACAACGGCGTCGTATTTGCGGGAATTCCGTTAGGACACGAGTTTACCTCGCTGGTATTGGCCTTGCTGCAGGTCAGCGGTTACCCACCTAAAGTGGAGCCATACATCATTGACCAAATCAAAGCCATTCAAGGTACGTATCATTTCGAGTCGTATATCAGTCTCAGTTGCCACAACTGCCCGGAAATCGTTCAGGCCCTAAACCTGATGAGCATCCTCAATCCCGGTATTACTCATACTATGGTGGATGGGGCAGCATTTACATCAGAAGTAGAAGAAAAGAACATTATGGCTGTTCCAACAATTTACTTAAACGGTGAATATTTTAACAGCGGTCGTATGTCGTTGGAAGATATCCTGGCCCAACTATCGCCTGCACCTACTGCAGCTTCATTAGCCTCTTTGGAAGGCAAAGATCCTTTTGACGTCTTAGTCGTAGGCGGTGGGCCTGCTGGAGTTAGCGCTGCCATTTATGCGGCGCGCAAAGGTATCCGCACTGGCATCATCGCCGAGCAGTTTGGTGGTCAAGTAAAAGAGACCTTGGGCATCGAAAACTTTATTGGCATCAAGTACACCGAAGGGCCAAAACTGGCTGCGAGCCTAGAAGAACATGTCAATGAATATGATATTGATATCATCAAGGCACAACGCACTAAGCGGCTAACCAGAAAAGAACTTATCGAAGTCGAACTAGAAAGTGGTGCTGTGCTCAAGAGCAAATCAGTTATCTTGGCAACCGGTGCTCGCTGGCGAAATGTGAACGTGCCTGGCGAACAAGAATTTAAAAACAAGGGCGTGGCATACTGCCCGCACTGTGATGGGCCTATTTTTAAAGGCAAACGCGTTGCCGTCATCGGCGGCGGTAATTCCGGTGTGGAAGCGGCCATTGATTTGGCTGGTATAGCTGGGCATGTAACCGTATTAGAATTCATGCCAGAGCTAAAAGCCGACCAAGTCTTACAAAGGCGTCTTCACAGCTTGTCAAACGTCACTGTACTCAAAAATGTACAAACAAAAGAAATTACAGGCACCAATAAGGTGAATGGTCTTACTTATCTAGATCGTGCCACCGGAGCCTCACATCAGCTTGCACTGGAAGGCGTATTTGTACAGATCGGTCTGGTTCCCAATACCGATTGGCTGGGTGACACTGTCGAACGTAACCGTCTAGGCGAAATTGTCGTCGACGAACGTGGTACTACGAACCTTGCTGGCGTATTTGCAGCTGGCGACTGTACGAACAGCCCATACAAGCAAATCATTATTTCCATGGGCTCCGGCGCTACTGCCGCCCTTGGTGCCTTTGATTACTTGATTCGGAGTTAAACTAAATACAAAAATGCGCTGTCGCAAACCGCGATAGCGCATTTTTCATTTATCTTATTCTTACAAGAGTTATCTTTTTAAGTGTCAGTGTTCTCTATAGCTATTAGGGTATTTTCTAATTAAGGTAGACGACTTTTTTCAACTTGCAAAGCACTGAGGTCAATATATCGATTTCTTCATAGGTGTTATAAAAAGCAAGTGAAGCTCGTACAGTAGCCTCCAATCCGAAACTTCTTAAAATAGGCTGAGCACAATGATGTCCTGCACGAACAGCAATGCCTTCTTCGCTCAGTGCCTTGCCAATTTCTTCTGCCGTGAAACCGTCAATGACAAAAGATATAACACTAGCTTTTTCTTTTGCTGTTCCAATAAGTCGTAAATCTGGCACGCATTGCAGGCTATTCATACCGTATTCTAGCAGACTATTCTCATAGGTATTGATATTTTCAATACCTATGGAATTTACATAATCGATAGCTGCCCCAAGCCCAACAGCATCTGCAATATTCCCTGTTCCAGCCTCAAACCTATCAGGAGAATCTTTATACACTGTTTTTTCAAAGGTAACATCTACTATCATATTTCCGCCACCCTGATAGGGCTGCATGGCGTTCAAAAGTTCAGCTTTTCCATATAAGACACCTATGCCTGTAGGCGCGAAAATCTTGTGTCCAGAAAAGACATAGAAATCACAGTCCAGAGCCTGCACATCCACCTTCATATGAGAAACTGCCTGAGCGCCATCAATTAACACTTTTGCCCCGTATCTATGCGCAATCTTTACGATTTCCCCGACTGGAGTAACCGTACCTAGTGTATTGGAAACATGAGTAACCGCAACTATTTTAGTTTTAGGATTGAGGAGCTTTTCGTATTCATGCAAAAGAATTTGACCGGTTTCATCAACAGGAATCACACGAAGCTTGGCTCCTGTTTCCAAACAAATCATTTGCCAAGGAACAATATTCGCGTGATGTTCCAGCAAGCTCACTATGACTTCGTCATCTTTCTTTAGATTGTATTTTCCCCAACTTTGAGTAACCAAATTAATTGCTTCTGTTGCACCACGGACAAACACAATTTCTTTAGATGAAGAAGCATTCAGAAACATTTTTACTTTATCTCTTGCTTCCTCATACGCATCAGTTGCACGTGCAGCTAAGGTATGTGCCGCTCTATGTATGTTAGAGTTTTCATGCTGATAAAATTTGGTTAAACGCTCAATTACACTTTTCGGTTTTTGTGTTGTCGCCGCATTATCAAACCAGACTAGATTTTTTCCGTTTACTTTTTCCGTTAATATGGGGAATTCCTTACGAATAGACTTCACATCAAATGGGTTGCCATGCACATTGAGCTCTGGACTAATTACCGCCCCCAAATTCACATTTTCATCACTACTAACAAATGTTTCTGATTCATGCTTACTTTGATTTCCTACCGTATCCCCAATCTCCGTGAAGAGGGATCTTGCTTCTTCCAAAAAGCAAAAGGGCATGAATTGACTTTGGCTTATTGCCTGAACTTCACTGCTTGCAGCATTTTTTAGCGCAACTGGAATTGCGTTTATGAAATCCACCTCTGAAAATTCATTTTGTGATTGCACCGGCTGCTCCACTAGCTGTGGTAAAGCTGGGGGGGTCGAGTTCTCAAACTCAGGAAAATACGCACTTGCCATTGCTGCTAGTACAGAAGTATCTAATGGCTGATCACTACTAAACTGAAAAGAATCTACTAGGAGCCCCGTAGTATCAGATCCCGAATTTATACTATTACTATTATTTATACTCATAATAATTTCCTACATCGACGTTCTCAAGCACTGCAATGGCATCATCAACTAAAATAGCAGCGGAGCAGTATAAAGACAGAATATAGGAGGCTATTCCAGTTTTATCAATCCCCATAAATCTTACTGATAAACCTCTGGACTGTTCTCCTGGGAGCCCTGCCTTATAAAGTCCAATAACCCCCTGCTTCTTTTCTCCAGTGCGGACAAGCAGGATATCAGTTTTGCCAGCTTTACTCTTAGGATTTTTTTGACCATCAACAAATAGTTTATCGGTAGGAACAATTGGAATACCTCTCCATGTTAAAAACTGTGCACCGAATAAAGTTACAGCTGCTGGTGGCACTCCACGTTTTGTGCATTCACGACCAAAAGCTGCGATTGCTCTTGGATGAGCGAGAAAAAAGGAAGGTTCTTTCCATACTTTTGAAATCAGTTCATCCATATCATCTGGAGTGGGATAGCCACTGCGCGTTTGAATCCTCTGGGAATCAGCAATATTTTTTAATAGTCCATAATCAGCATTATTAATAAGCTCGCTTTCTTGTCTTTCCTTAACACATTCAATACCTAAGCGAAGTTGTTCTGTGATTTGGTCATAAGGACTACTATACAAATCGGATATACGAGTATGATAATTGATCACTGAAGATATGGATTTTAATGTGTATTCACGAGGTTCTGGCTCATAATCTACAAAACCTTCCGGTATATTTTCATTATCCTTCTGCCTGCAAAGCGCATCCAGCGGCGTTTGCCCTTCTTTCACTTTATTTAATCTGAATACACCTGTCTCCAACGGTTTCCAATCAAATAATTTTGTTAACCACCTTGGAGTAATGGATTGAAATTGTGGCGTTGTTTTTATTACATCAGCGAGCTGATAAGCAGCAGCAGCACCTAAAGCATAATTTTTGTTGTTTTGTTCTGGCATAAAAAAAACTCCTTTATTTTATAAAGATATCCTCTTCTCACTATTTTCTCTATAAATGTAATAATTATACTTAATTTGATTTAAGATATAAGAATTTTCTTAGTCATTCTTACTTGCAATTGCATAAATTATTTAGGTATCTTAGTCCACTAAGAAATACAAAAATGCGCTATCGCAAATTGCGATAGCGCATTTTTCATGAAATTTCTGTTTGTCTAGTTTTCACCTATTCATATTTCAGGCAACACGTCACTGTGTCTCTCTCAAAGCAAAAATCTCCTGCCAAATTTCTACAAAAATTCAGCAGGAGATTGCCTTTTATATTTATCAATATTTATTAATTTTTCCATGAAGCTCCATTACTACTTTATCAGATTTTGACAAAGAAGGAGCATCATCTGCTGTCAAAATTTTTCGATGCTCCCTCTTCTTCGGTTTGATTCCCTGCTCTAATAGTTCCTTATCTAATCTCGCATAGGTAATGTCTCTATACTCTTCGAGCGAAACATCATTCACTATTTCAGTGACATCACCAACTGGCGAAAGATTATATATCGTAACTTTCTTTTGCCACTTGACCATCACATATTCTTTACTATTCAAATCTGTAAGCAATTTAACTGTAAGATCAGCGTTCTCTGCTTCCTCAGCTATAATCGTATCTTCTGTTGTTCTGTAGGTTTTATACATTTACAAAACCTCTATTTCCCAAGAAAACAAATCTTGTCCCTTGTAAATAGAACGAACCTCTCCCCTTGGTCGTGGCGAGGATGGCTCCCCGCCACATGCTCATGCGCTGCCTTGACCACATTTTTTTACTGCCCTGTACTGATACCACTTTATATCCCCCTTCATCATTCCGTACGCGGTTTC
>Ga0316600_10000306_pt1 | contig 25064 bp, 23 predicted proteins | sample OWC_soil_day5_CT_FD_207652 | JGI IMG/M metagenome (GOLD analysis project Ga0316600, IMG submission 207652) | Wetland soil microbial communities from Old Woman Creek delta, Ohio, United States - OWC_soil_day5_CT | ecosystem: Environmental > Terrestrial > Soil > Wetlands | place: USA: Ohio... | reverse complement strand
ATCGCGCCCGGGGTGGACTGCGACATGACCGGCAGGCGGGCGACGCGCTCGCGGTAGTCGGCGACCCAGTCCACGACCTGGTGACCGAGGCGACGGAATTCTTCGGGTGTCATGCAGGGATCTCCGGGCGGGAGGCGAGCCGGCGCGCAAGCACGCCGTGCGCACGCCGATCGAGCGGGTAGTGCCATGCCAGCAGCAGCATGGGCACGAGCAGCAGGCACGGCCAGGCGACGAACGCGACCTTGAGTCCGAACGCCGCCTCGGACGTGATCTCGCGCTGGGCGTCGATGCCGAACAGCGTCGGGATGGCGAGCGCGACCGCGCCGCCCACGCCCTGATTCAGCTTGGTGACGATGGCCTGGAAGGAGAAGAAGATCGCGGCGCGCTGCTGCCGGTTACGCCAGGCGTCGTAGTCGACCACGTCGGCGAGCAGCGACGGCAGCGCGATCGACGACATCCCGAGGAAGAAACCGAAGCCGGCCATGATCGCGGCCATTGGCGCGAGCGCGCCTGGGCCGGGCTCGAGCAGCAGCACCGCGAGCAGCATCACGATCATCCCGGCGGCGGCAAGGCTCCACGCCCGGTGCTTCTCGACCCGACGCATGACCCGCAGCCACACCGGCATGCCGAGCGCCATCGCGAGCGTCATCGGTAGCGCGATCTGCGGCACCTTCTCGCCGAGCCCGAGGTAGCGGCTGGCGTAGATCACGAACAGGCTCGCTACGGCACCGGTGGCGAGCCCGAACAGCACCTGCGTGGCGAGGAAGTAGCGCAACGGCGGCGTCTCGAGGAGCGCCCGGTACAGGTCGCCCGGGCGCACCCGCCGCGCGACCGTGCGCCGCGCGGGCTCCGCGACGGAGCGGGACATGAGAAGCACGGCGAGCGGCAGGCCGACCATGATGAACCCGGCGATCCACCGCATGACCTCGGGCGTGAACTTCGAGCCGCCGCCGAGCAGCAACATCGGCGCGACCATGAACAGGACGCCGCCCACGAACCCGAGCAACTGCCGCCACAGCGCGATGCGCGATCGTTCGTGGTAGTCGCGCGAGAGCTCGGCCGCCATCGCCGTGTGCGGGATCTCGACCAGCGTCCAGCCGAGCGTCACCACGAGATACCAGACCACCAGATAGCCAGGACCGGCGCCGGGCGGGGGACTGTAGAGAAACCAGGCACCGGCCGCGACGACGATGGCCCCGGCCATCATCCAGGGCTTGCGACGTCCCGAGCGGTCGGAAAGGTAGCCGATCAGTGGGTCGGTGAGCCCGTCGAACAGCCGCGCGACCAGCGTGGCGGTGGCGAGGCCGGCGAGCGTCACGGCCGTGTAGTCGAGGTAGAAATTCGGCAGCACCGCCGCCGTCGGGGACATCAGCATCGACAGCGGCAGGTTCACGAGGCCGAACGCGATCAGCAGCGGCGTGGGCAGGCGGGACGGCGTTGGCGGCATCGTGTAGGGTGAACTCGGGCTTGAAGCCCGATTGTCGTTCATGTGCCGGAGGAAAGACCATGCGCAAGCGCGCCACCGCAACGTCCGTCCTGCTCGCCTTCGCGTTCGCACCCGCCCAGGCGACAGACCAGGCAAGCACGACCCTCGAGCCGGCCGACGCCTTTGTCGCAGCCCTTTCGACCCACTGCGGCAAGGCCTATGCCGGCCGCATCGTTGCCAACGAGCCTGCGGCCGCTCCCGGAGCCGCACCTGATCCGTTCGAAGGCAAGTCGCTGGTGATGCACGTGCGCGAGTGCACGCCGCAGCAGGTCCGCGTGCCCTTTCACGTCGGCGACGACCACTCGCGTACCTGGGTCATCACCCGCACGGCGGACGGGCTGCGCCTCAAGCATGATCACCGCCACGAGGACGGCACACCGGACGTGCTGACGATGTACGGCGGCGACACCAAATCGCCGGGGACGGCCCTGCGGCAGGAGTTCCCGGTGGACGTCGAATCGAAGGCGCTGTTTGAACGGCAGGGACTCAAGGCCTCGATGACGAATGCCTGGGCGATCGAACTCGAGCCCGGCCAGCGCTATCTGTACGAGCTCTCTCGCCCCGGCCGGCTGTTCCGGGTCGAGTTCGACCTCACGAGACCGGTCGCGCCGCCCCCTCCGCCGTGGGGCGATTCAGCCGCGCCCTGACTCCTCGTCGGCCACGAGAGGCAGGCCCGACCATTTCGCATATTTGAGCCAGGGGCAGGGGACAGACGGGTTCCGGCGCGCCGTCTCCCGCTAAAATCCTGCGGATGAAGATCTTCTCCCGGCTGTTCGACCGCGCCCTGCACTGGAGCCGGCACCCTCACGCAGAACGCTATCTCGCCGTCGTGAGCTTCACGGAGTCGTCGTTCTTTCCGGTACCCCCGGACGTCCTGCTCGCGCCGATGACGCTCGCGCGTCCGCAACGCTGGTGGCGCCTCGCCGGGTTGACCACCGTCACGTCGGTCCTCGGCGGACTGCTCGGCTACGCGATCGGCTACGTCGCGCTCGAGTCCGTCACGCCACTGCTGCATCGGGTGGGCTACTGGGACCACTTCGAGACGGCGCACGACTGGTTCGAGCGCTACGGATTCTGGGCAATCTTCGCCGCGGGCTTCACGCCGATCCCCTACAAGGTGTTCACGATCGCCGCGGGGGCGGCCCACATGGCGCTCGTACCCTTCACCCTCGGTTCGCTCGTCGGCCGTGGAGCCCGCTACCTGCTGGTGGCGGGACTGGTGCGCTGGGGTGGAGCCCCGATCGAGCACCACATCCGCCGCTACGTGGACGGCATCGGCTGGGCCACTCTGGGCATCCTCGTAGTCGGCTACCTGATCTGGTCCGTGCTGCGGTAACTCGCTGGTCCGATAGGTACTTCTGGCTGCGACCGCTCGCAGTCCCAGAACCTGAAATCCGGTAAATTCCGAGGCAATCGCTTCCAAGCCGGAGGGACGCGAGTCCCGGTCCCCGATGCGCATCGACCGCTACGTCCATGACGAGCGCCTGACCTGGGGCGCAGCGGGCGTTCTGATGGCTGTGACCGCGCTGCACCTCAGCGGGATTGCGCGCCTGCTGATCGCACCGCCCCCCCAGATGACCGCCGCTGCCGCGCCGCCGGTGTTCCAGATCAGCCTGCAGAAGCTACCCCCACCGCGGCTGCCGCCGGCGCTCCAGCCGAGGCCGGCGGACGCGCCGCCGCCCCCCACCGACGCAGTGCAGCGCCCACGCCAGACGCGCCCGGTGCCGATCCTGGTGGATACGCCGACGACCGACCCCGTCCCGCCCGACACCCAGGTCAAGAAGTACGAGATGGGTGACGAGCTGCTGCCGGGCGTGCCGGGACCGCCGATGCCGGAGGGCTCGGGCGACGACGAGCCGCTCTATGCCGAGGCGGCGCCGGTCGAGGAGACCCCAGTCCTCTGGAATCTCAAGCTCGTGGACATGCGACCACCCGTCTACCCGCCGCGCTGCCTGCGCCTCGGGATCGAGGGGCGGGTGAAGATCCGCGTGCTCGTGGGCGAGAACGGCCGGCCCCAGGAAGTCACCGTGGGCGAGTCGAGCGGCGAGGCGTCGCTCGACCAGGCCGCCATCGAGGCCGTTCGCGAGTGGCGCTTCGAACCGGCGAAGCGAAACGGCGTCGCCGTGCGCGCCTGGGCCATCGTGCCCGTCGAATTCAAGCTGATCGATTGAAGGCAGGGACGAATCATGCACCCCACCGAATCGTTGACCTCCATGAGTTTTGCGAACTTCCTGCGCGAGACCGACGCGGTGGGAATCTTCGTGTTCGGCCTGCTCATCCTGATGTCCATCGTCTCGTGGTACTTCATCTTCCTGAAGTCCGCGCGCGTTACCCGCATCCGGACTCGCTCGCACCGCGTCGTCTCGACCTTCTGGCGGACGCCGGCCGACCAGGCCATCGGCTACCTCGAGCGCCAGCCCGACTGGGAGCCGTTCTCGAAGATCGCGCTCGACGGCGAATTCGCGATGCAGCACCACGACCAGCTCACCGAGGACCGCATCGCCGGGACGCTGCGCCGCGCCGAGTTCCTCGACCGCTCGCTGCGCGCCGCGATCAACCGCGAGACGGAGCGCCTCGAGACGGGACTCACCTTCCTCGCCACCGTGGGCAGCACGGCACCGTTCGTGGGGCTCTTCGGCACCGTATGGGGCATCTTCCACGCGCTGGTACGCATCGGCGCGACGGGCGAGACCTCGCTCGACCAGGTGGCCGGACCGGTCGGCGAGGCGCTGATCATGACGGCGCTGGGCCTCGCGGTCGCCGTGCCCGCGGTGCTCGGCTACAACATGCTGGTGCGCAACAACCGGGTGATCATCGCGAGCTTCCACGCCTTTGCCGAGGACCTGCTCGCCTACCTGACCACCGGCGCGCGCGTGCCGTCCTCGATGGACCACCACCGCGCCCACCGCATCATGAAGGCGGCGTGACCCGGACGGGAGACCACCATGGCATTCAGCGGACTCGGCGGCGGCGGCGTGCCTCATTCGGCCCCGATGGCGGAGATCAACATGATCCCGCTGGTGGACGTCATGCTGGTGCTCCTGATCATCTTCATGATCACGGCGCCCCTCCTCGCCCACAAGATCAAGATCGACCTGCCCCAGGCCTCCACCGTGCTGCTCGAGGAGAAGCCCGACACGATCGTGATCTCGCTGATGGCCGACGGCCGGATGTTCCTCAACGACGTGCCGATTGACCGCACCAAGATGATCGAGCGGCTCGCGGACGAAGCGCAGCGCAAGCCCCAGCCCGAGCTGCACCTGCACGTGGACCGCACGCTGCAATTCCAGGCGCTGGCGACGGTGATGGCCGACGCCCAGAACGCCGGCATGGTCAAGGTCGGCATCGCCACCGATCCGATCAAGGGGCCGGAGGCACGCAACCCTTGAGGTCCTTCGCATGCCACTCACCGTAACGCTGGAGATCTCGGACCTGGAGCTCGAGCACTTCAGATCGCTCATGCACGGCGTCCGCAATCGCGCGGAACAACGGAGCCCCGAGGAGATCGCCGCAGCCGCCGTCGCGGAAGTCGAGCGGTTGCGCAGCGCGGCCCGGTCGCCGTTCGTGGCGCGCCGCATCGACTGCGTCGGCCGTTTGATCGCGATGCTCCAGGATCCTGAATGGGCGCTGCCCGAACCGGAGCGGCGCCGCGTGCTCGACGGCCTTGCCTACGTCGCCGAAGCGAACGATCTCGTGCCGGACAACGTCCCGGTGCTCGGCCTGCTCGACGACGCGATCATGCTCGAGCTCGTGCTGCGCGAACTCAGGCACGAGCTCGACGGTTACGAGGAGTTCGATGCGTTCCGTAGCGACGAGGCTGCCCGGCGGGACAAGCCCGAGACGCACCGACCCGTCTCGCGCGTGGACTGGCTGCAGTCGCAACGGGAGGCCCTGCATGCAAGAATCCGCGAGCGCCGTGAGCGCGACCTCGCGCGTGACGGCGAGGCATTCCGGCTGATCACGCGCTTCTAGCCTTGCCGTACCCGAGCGGCGAAGCACGTCGCGCGACGGCGCCGTGAGCCCTAGATGCTTATGACCTCGCGCGGTTCGGCCTTGAAGTCCCGAAGGCCATCGATGTCCGGCTCGCGCACGACACCGCCAGCCGGGCAGGTGCCGAGACCCTCGGGCACTGCGGGGTGTCCCGGCGGCAGCTCGGTCGGCCCCAGCGTCACCGGGGGATGTCCGGGAGGCAGGGTTGGATGCCAGTCAGGCAGCGATCCCCCGTCCTGCATGGCGAAATTACCGCTCGCGGCGGTCGTGGAGCTCTCGAGAGGCACCCCATCCGTGAATCCACAGCCGGCGAGCAGAAGTGTCGCTGCAACGATCGGCAACGCGTTCCCAATCAGCTTCATCGGTCTGTCTCCTGCGCCACACCAGCGAACCGTCCGGGCCGGCGTACCAGTGCGGCTGATGCCTAATGATCGCTGGTCCCGGCCGCCCGGATTCAGCGACCCGGGAGGGCTGGCGCCAAAGGGTACGCGCCTCGGCCCGCCTGGGCCCGGTCACTGCTGCTAGACTCTCATGAAATTCAACGTGGTGTTTTCACCTCGTCGGCCCAGGCCTGCCGGCCGGGTCTGTGGCGGAGTCCCATGAGCGATCCAACCCGACAGTCCAATGACGATGCCGACGAGCCGGTGTCGGCCCGGATCCGCTCGAGGATCCAGCAGGCCCGGCACCGGTTCCACGCCAACGACAACATCTCGGCGTTCCTGCGCCCGGGCGAACTCGAGGCGCTGCTCGACGAAGTCGAGGAAAAGATGCGCGGCGTGCTCGAGAGCCTCGTGATCGACACGGTAAGCGATCACAACACGCAGGACACCGCGCGGCGCGTCGCCAAGATGTATCTCAACGAGGTGTTTCGCGGACGCTACGTGCCCGCCCCGCCGGTGACCGAGTTTCCGAACGCGGAGCACCTCAACGAGCTCATGATCGTGGGCCCCATCACGGTGCGCAGCGCCTGCAGCCATCACTTCTGCCCGATCCTCGGCCGCCTGTGGGTCGGGATCATGCCGAACGAGCACTCGAACCTCATCGGCCTGTCCAAGTACGCGCGCCTGGCCGAGTGGATCATGGGCCGGCCGCAGATCCAGGAGGAAGCGATCGCCCAGATGGCCGACCTGCTCATGAACAAGGTGAGCCCCGACGGGCTGGCCGTGGTCATGGAAGCCGATCACTTCTGCATGCACTGGCGCGGCGTCAAGGACGACAAGACCAAGATGGTGAACAGCGTGATGCGGGGTTCATTCCTCAAGGACCCCACGCTGCGTCGCGAATTCCTCTCCCTCATCAGCCTGACCGACTGAGGCCACCCATGCTCGTCCGCCTCCTCTATGCCAGCCGCGCCACTACCCCGGCCGACCACTCCGTGCACGATTCCATCCTCGAGCAGTCCCGGGCGCGCAACCCCAAGCTCGGGATCACCGGCATCCTGTGCTTCAGCGAGAACCTGTTCATCCAGGTTCTCGAGGGCGGGCGCGACGAGGTCTGCGATCTCTACAACAGTATCGTGCGCGACGGCCGAAACCAGCACGTGCGCATCCTCAGCTTCGAGGAGATCCGCGAGCGTCGCTTCGGCGGCTGGACCATGGGCCAGGTGAACCTCGCCAAGGTCAATCCCGCGATGCTGCTCAAGTACGGCGAGCGCGCCGAGCTGAATCCCTTCGGGGTCTCGGCGCACGCAACCATGGCCCTGCTCGACGAACTGATCGCGACGGCACTCGTGGTGAGCCGCGGCGGCTAGCCCAGAGCCGCACGACGGCAGCTCGGCATCGGTAGCCGCCCGGCCCGCCAGGCGTCAGTGGACCGACGACGAAGCCAGCGCCTGGCGTTCCCGCAGCCGCTCGTACCAGTGCAGCAGTTCGACAAGTGCCGCGGGCAGGAAGGTCAGCGTGATGATCGTCGAGCAGACGAGACCGGACAGCACGACCACGCCGAGTCCGCGATAGAGCTCGGTGCCGGCCCCCGGAATCAGCACCAGCGGCGCAAGGCCGAACACGGTGGTCAGCGTGGTCATCAGGATCGGCCGCAGTCGCGAGGCCACGGCCTGTCGAACGGCCTCCGACACCGACATGGCCGGATCGCGCAGCAGTTCGCGGGTCCGGTCCACCACCAGGATCGGGTTGTTCACCACGGTGCCGAGCAGGATCAGGAAGCCGAGCATCGTGATCATGTCGAACGGCAGCCGCAGGCCGACCCCGTTCAGCAGGGCGAGGCCGAGGATGCCGCCCGCGAGGCCGAGCGGCACGGTGGTCAGGATCATCAGCGGCCAGCCCCAGTGCGTGAAGATGGCCACCAGCAGCAGGTAGCTCAGGAGCGTCGCGATCGCGAAGTTGGCCCCGAGTGACTTGCGCGTCGATTCGAGCTGGTCGGCGGCGCCCGAGACTTCGAGCGACATCTCCGGTGGAACCAGGCCGTCCGCCTGCAGGGCCGGCAGCAGTTCACCCTGCACGCGGCGGACGGCCGTCTCGAGCGCCACGTCGCGCGGCGGCACGATGCTGAGCGTGACCGTGCGCCGACCGTCGACGCGCCGCACCACGTCCGTGTCCACGGTGTCGCGCAACTCGGCCAGCGACTCGAGCGGCAGCACGGCACCACTAGGCGCCGCGAGCGGCAGCCGCCGCAACGCGTCCACGTCCTGGGCGGAGCCCGCGCTGCTGTAGACACGCATGTCGATCCTGTCGTCGCCGAGGATGAACTCGTCCACGAAGGCGCCATCGCTGAGGGCGGCAACCGCAAAACCGAATCCCTGCGCCGTGAAGCCGAGCTCGGCGAGCCGCTCCCAGTCGGGGCGGACCTCGAGCAGCGGCTGGTCGAGCGACAGGGACGAAGGCTCTGAGTTGACCTGGGGCCGGTCGAATATCTCCTGCGCCTTGCGATAGGCGGCATCGGCGGTGGCATACAGCGCCGCGAGGTCGGGGCCCGCAATGTCCACGTTCACGCTGCGCGTGCCGCCGTCGTTGCTCGAGATGATCGAACCGCGGGAGGAGAACGCGCGCATCCCGGGAACCTCCCGGAAGCGGGCGTTGAAGGCCGCCATCAACGCGTCGATGTCCGCCGGCCGCTTCGGCTCCGCGATCACGCGGAGGCTGCGCGAGTTGACGCTCAGGTTCAGGCTGGCAAGCGCCGGAAAGGGCGTCTCGCCGCGGGTGAAGCGATCCGGCTCGTCCTCGAGCAGGGGCGCGAACTCCGCGTTCAGCGTGGCCGCGATGCGCTGCATCTCCGCGAGGTTGTAGCCCGGCGGAGCGATCATGCTCGCGAACACCTTCGGCTCCTCGCCCTCCGGCAGGTATTCGGCCGGCGGCATCAGCAGCACAACGAGCGCGAGCAGCACCGCGGGGATCCCCAGTGCCACCGAGCGCCGCACCGCCGGCGTCGCGACCAGGCGATCGATCGCCGCGAGAATGCCCGTATGGATGCGGCCGTCCCGACGCTCAGCCGCCCTGCCGGAGAACCCGCGCCGTGCAATGGCGGCCGGAACGAGCAGGATCGCAACGGCCATCGAGGCCAGGATCGCGGCCGAGATGGCGATCGCGATGTCGGAGAACAGCTGGCCTGCCTCTTCCTCGACGAACAGGATGGGCGCGAACACGAGGACCGTCGTGAGCGTCGAGGCCAGCACCGCGGGCCACACCTCGCGCACGCCGGTGACCGTCGACTGCAGTCGCTCCATCCCGCTTCGACGCAGGCGCTCGATGTTCTCGAGTACGACGATGGTGTTGTCCACGGTCATGCCGATCGCGAACGCGATGCCCGCGAGCGAGATCACGTTGATCGTGCGGCCGGCAAGTAGCAGGCCGAGGAAGGCGGCCAGCGTGCTGATCGGCATGCCCAGCACGCCGACGAAGGTGGCCTGGCGCGAGCGCAGGAACAGGTACATCACGACCGTCGCGAGCAACGCGCCGAGCAGCAGGTTCTGGAAGACGTTGCGGACCGAATCCTCGACGTACTTGACGTCGTCGTTCACGAGACGCAGCTCGAGACCGTTGCGCTCGAGCAGCGAGCGGTTCAGGTCCTCGACGACCGGCGTCATGGCGCGCTTGATCGCAATCACGTTGGAGCCGGGCTCGCGCCGGACCGAGAGGTTCAACGTGCGCTGGCCGGCGGTGTAGGAGAGCGAGCGCAGCTCGGCATGGTCCAGCCGGACCGTCGCTACGTCGCTGAGCCGCACGATCGAGTCGCCGCGCCGCGCGAGAATCAGGTTCTCGACGTCCGCGATGGTCTCGAACCGGCCGAGGGTGCGCACCAGGTAGCGGCGCTTGCCGCTGTCGATGTCCCCGGCGGAAGCGTCGCGGTTGCGGGCGCGCACCGCGTCGCGCAGCTCGACCAGTGTGATGCCGCGCTCCGCGAGGCGCGCCGCGTCCACCTCGATCCGAACCTCGCGCGCGGCACCGCCACCGACGTCCACCCGCGACACGCCCGGCACGCGCTCCATGCGCGAACGGATGTTGTCCTCCGCGAAATCCTGCATCAGGTTGAGGTCGAGGCCGAGCGGGTTGCCGTCCCGCGCGATCAACCGGTAGAACATGAACGCATTCTCGGAGAACGAGCTCGTGGAAAGCCGCGGCTCGTCGGCGTTCTCGGGATAGGCCGGTACCTGGCTCAGCGCATTGTTGACGCGGACGAGCGCGTCGTTGATGTCCACACCGAACGGGAACTCGAGGCGGATCGTCGCCCGGCTCGTCTCGGCGGACGACACCATGCGCTTGAGGTTCGGCACGGCGCGCAGGTAGCGTTCCTGCTCGATCAGGATCTCCTTCTCGACGTCCTGGGGAGTCGCGCCGGGCCAGACCGTCTCGATCGAGACGGTCCGGACCTCGAGGTCGGGGATCATCTGCACGGGCATGCGGATCGCAGCCGCAATCGCCAGCACGCAGAAGATCAGCACCGCCACCGTGAGCAGCGTGCCCCGCCGGCTGATGGCGTCGAGCACGCTCAGCCCCCTTCCACGACACGGACCGGCTGCCCGTTGCGCAGCCGCTCATTGCCCCGGACGACGACCCGGTCGGTGGGCTCGATGCCCTCGAGGACCTCTACCTGCACGCCTCCCCCACCGACCTTCACGGGCCTCTCGAGGGCGATGGAGCCGCCGGAGCCGTCGCGCACCACGAACACGCTGTGGCTACCGTCCGGATACCGGAGCAGCGCATCGCGGGGGATCAGCAGCGCCTTCTTCGCACCGGGCAGTCCGATGACCGCGGTCGCCGATGTTCCAGGCAGCAGTCGCCCCGCGGCCCCGTCCACGATCACGCGGACCAGGAAGGTGCGAGCCGAAGGATCGCTGACCGGCACGCGCGCCACGACCCGCCCGGGCAGCGACTCACCGCCCAGGGAGTCGGCGAACACCTGCACGATGGCGTCCTCGCGGATCGCCGCGAAACGCTCCTGCGGCGCCTGCACGTCCAGGCGTACGCGGTCTGTGGCGACCAGCTCGATCACCGGCGTGCCGCGCGCCACCCACTCGCCCACGTCCGTCAGTCGGCGCGCCACCACGCCGGCGAACGGCGCCGGCACGACGTGACGTCGCAGCAGCTCGGCCTGCTCGCGCTCCGAGGCCTCGCTCGCAACCAGCGCAGCGGCCGCGAGCTGGGCATCCGCTTCGCGCCGCGCGAGCTCCGTCTGGGGCAGGTGCTTCTCCGCGACCAGCCGGCGGGCTTCGGCGGCCAGCCGCTTCGCTTCATCGGACCGCGCGCGGGACTCAGCGGTCCCAGCCTTCGCACGATCCAGCGCAAGGGACGCCACCGCGGCGTCGAGTTCGATCAGCGGCGCTCCGGCACGGACCCGGTCGCCGGCGTCCACCCGGACCCGTGCGACGAGGCCGTCGACGCGTGGCGACAGGCGCGCACTGCGCTCCGCCGTGAGCGTGCCCGTCAGCCGAAGCTCGTCCGTGAGCTGCGCCGCTCTGGGCACCACGACGCTGACGGGGACGGCATCCTTTGCCCACGTGGCCGGGACTACACAAACGGCCATCAACGCCGCTGCCGCGGCCCGACAAGACTGTGGACGCATTCCCTGGAATCCTCGATCGGCGCAACGGCAGTCTGCCCAGACTAAAGGACCCTCATTGACCTGGGAAGTTCGGCAGCAAGGCGTCGTAAACTGACCGACACCCTTTGGAACCCGTGTTGCAGGAGATCCTCACCATGCGCTTCATCCTGGCCGCGGCCTGCCTGACACTCGGCACCGTTTCGGCTGCCGTTGCGGGCACCAACGACACCCACCCCTTCGGGGTACGCGACCTCGTCGCCTTCGATCGCAATGCCGACCCGAGGGTCTCCCCCGACGGCAGCCGGATCGTGTTCACCGTCTCGTCGCTCGATCTCGACGCCAACAAGCGCCGCTCGGACTTGTGGCTCGTCGGAACCGACGGAGCGGGACTGCACGCGTTGACGCGTGACGAAGCCTCCGACTCGAACGGGACGTGGTCCCCGGACGGCCGGACGATCTATTTCCTTTCGACCCGCAGTGGTTCGTCGCAGGTCTGGAAACTGCCCCTCGACGGTGGCGAGGCCCAGCCAGTGACCGCCCTGCCCCTCGACGTCGGCAGTTTCCTGCTCTCGCCCGACGGAACGAAGCTCGCGCTCGCGATGGAGGTCTTTCCCGGCAGCACGCCGTCCGAGACGAAGAAGCGCATGGATGGCGAAGTCGCAACGAAGGCAACCGGCCGGACCTACGACCGCCTCTTCTTCCGGCACTGGGACACCTGGGCCGACGGCCGGCGTTCGCACGTCTTCGTCGTGCCGGTATCGGGCGGGGAGCCCGTCGACGTCATGAAGGCGATGGATGCCGACTCACCGTCGAAGCCGTTCGGCGGGAGCGAGGAATTCGCGTTCACCCCGGACGGCAGGTCAATCGTCTTCAGTGCGCGTGACGTGGGGCGCGAGGAGGCATGGTCCACGAACTTCGACTTGTTTCTCGCCCCCATCGACGGGAGCACCGCGCCGCGCAACCTCACGGCGGCGAACCAGGCATGGGACGCGTACCCGGCGTTCTCCCCGGACGGCAAGACGCTGGCATACGCGGCCATGAAGCGGCCCGGCTACGAAGCGGACCGGTTCCGCCTGATGGTGCGTGCATGGCCGGAGGGAACCGCGCGCGTGCTGACCGAGGAATGGGACCGCTCGGCGGGTAACCTGACCTGGTCGCGGGACGGCAAGGAGATCTTCGTCACCTCCGACGACGTGGGGAACCACGCGCTGTTCGCCGTCGATGTCGCGACCGGCAAGGTCCGCACGGTGGTCGGCAAGGGGCACGTCGTCGCGCCGCAGCCCATCGGCGAGCGCGTCGTCTACCTGCACGACTCGATGAAAGGACCGGCGGAGATCCACACCGTCCGTGCCGACGGCGGTGACGTAAGGAAGGTCACCGGCATCAACGACGCGCGTCTCGCGTCGATTCGCATGGGCGAACCCGAGCAGTTCTCCTTCGAGGGGGCGAACGGGGACACCGTGCATGCGTGGATCGTCAAGCCCGTGGATTTCGATCCGGCCCTCAAGTATCCGGTGGCCTTCCTTATTCACGGCGGCCCGCAGGGCTCGTGGGCCAACGACTTCCACTACCGTTGGAATCCCCAGGCCTACGCGGGCCGGGGATATGCGGCGGTGATGGTCGACTTCCACGGCTCGACGGGCTACGGCCAGGCATTCACCGATGCGATCAACGGTGACTGGGCTGGCAAGCCTTTCGAGGATCTCCAGAAGGGCCTCGCGGCGACGCTGGAGAAATACCCCTGGATGGACGGCAGCCGCGTCGCGGCACTCGGGGCGAGCTACGGCGGTTACATGATCAACTGGATCGCGGGAAACTGGCCCGACCGCTTCAGGACCCTGGTCGTGCACGACGGCAATCTGGACGAGCGGTTCGCGTACTTCGCCACCGAGGAGCTGTGGTTTCCGGAGTGGGAGCACGGCGGCACGCCGTGGGAGAACCCGCAGGGTTACGACAAGCACAATCCGGTCGACTTCGTGAAGAACTGGAAGACGCCGATGCTGGTCATCCACGGCGGCAAGGACTACCGCGTCGTCGACACCGGCGGCTTCGCGTCGTTCACCGCACTCCAGCGCATGGGCATCCCGAGCAAGTTCCTCTATTTCCCGGACGAGAACCACTGGGTGCTCAAGCCGGCGAACAGCATCCTCTGGCACGACACGGTGCTCGACTGGCTTGATCGCTGGACCAAGTAGGACGGTGAGGATTGAGGTTGAACCTACCTTGTCGCCTTTCGCTCCGCCTCGATCGCCGCGGCAAAGTGAGTCGGGAATGGAACCTCAGAGGCCGGGAGATTGCCGCCTGCCATGAAGTAGTCCATCAACGTGTCCCGTCTGTCGTTCCAGACGAGCGCGTACGAACGAAATTCCCTGGCTCCCTTCTTGAAGTCAGGGGTTCGTGCCTGGGGCTCGTAAAGCTCTACCAATGTGAGCAATGAAACGTTGAGCAGCGACAGCTCGTTGAGGACCTGCCGCATCTCCGCATGTGCGGGGATACCGTCTCTGCGAATCTTGGTCAAATATGAGCCAAGGACCCCGGTGCCCTGCTCGACAAATGGCTCCTGCTGCAACTGCTTTTCGAGCGCTGCGTGCTCCTGTGCTTTCTCGGACATTGCCTCGAGAATCTCAGCACTTGTCAGGGTGGCCGTCCGCTGGTCCCCCGTCACGATGTGATGGGTCCAGGCCGAAAGAGCCAGCGCCGAAAGCGCGGCCATGGCGAGCGCGGCTGTCAACAACCTGGTCAAGAGCTTCTCCGATTAGCAGGCACTGCCGGATCTTCGAAGGCCGCGGGACCAGAAAACGTCCACGGTTCGCGGGCCAAAGGCGCACTGCACTTGATGAGTGCCGCTCTAGAAGGCCAACCAGTGTTCGACGTCCGCGTCCGGAGTCGCGGTGGGCATGGGCATCACGGCGCCGCCTGCGATCGAAAAATATGAGGGGTTCGGAGGCAACGAAGCCGTAAGGTCCGTCGAGTTCCAGACGAAACGACGATTGGGGCTCTGGTACGTGTTGTCGACAATCGCCGCATACTCCAGATTTCCGGAGCCGGACACGAACTGAATGGAGTTCACGCTCGACGGCACGGCGAAGGACGCTCCCCTGACCGTCAACCATCCGGCAAAGGTGGAATGCAGAATCATGCCGGAATGCGTGTCGCTTGAGATGACCGTACCGGCTCCGCTCGGCGAGGGAGTAATCGATACCTGTGGACCACCGAAACTCAGGGTCGATGCGGCGCTTTGCGCTGTGTACATTCCACCCTGGATGTCATAGCTCGTGGTCGACTTCACGCCGTAAATTGCCTGACCGCCGGTGTTCGAAATATTGACATTGATCAAGTGGACGACTTGATTCACGCCGGGCAATTGAGGTCCGTACGCGGCATTGATGTCCCCGAGTATCGTGGTGTTCACGCCAGTTCCGACGAAGTTGATGTCGGAAATCTTCACGTTGACGTTGTCACCCGATAGCCGGATATACGGGCCGACACCGCCCGTGAAGGTGATGGTAGGACTGCCACTGCCTACGATCGTCAGACTCTTCGTGATGGTCACCAGCGCCCCGGCGTAGCTGCCCGCAGCGACGATGATCGTGTCTCCGTCGGACGCCGCATCCACCGCGGCCTGCAGATTCTCGTGCGATTGACCCGCACCCACGGTCAATGTTGTGCCCGACGTCGGCGGGAACGCCATCGCCGGCGGCAGCGGCGCACCGTTGCCCGCTGCACCGACGTCGGCGATGCAGAAATATGCCCTACCTTCGTGTTTGACCAGATCGTTCGCGTCATAAGAGGCGTTCTGAGACCAGACACCTTTGTACGAAATTCCGCCAGGCCCAGCAGGCCCTTGCGGTCCAGCAGGGCCGGTGGCGCCCTGGGGTCCCTCCGGACCTGCGGGCCCCGCTGGCCCGATCGGACCGGCCATACCGGGTGCGCCGGGAATACCCTGCGGTCCCGCGGGCCCCATGGGTCCAGGCGTGCCTGCCGGACCTTGCGGACCGGCCGGACCCTGAGCCCCATCGTCACCGTTCGCTCCCTTGTCGGCGAACAACTGCCAGTTCGTCGGGTCGATCGGCGTACTCGTACCGGACGTCTCGGCGATGCACACATACGTGCTGCCGCCGAACTCGACGAGATCCTTCTCGACGTAGGACACGTCGCTCTGCCACGCGCCCCTCCAGACGAACGTCGCGGGCGTCGTTCCGGCCGGACCCTGCTCGCCTTGATCGCCCTTCGGACCCTGCGCACCCGGATCGCCTTTCGCGCCAGGCACTCCCGGCGTGCCCTGCTCACCCTGATCGCCCTTCGGTCCCGGGGGACCGACCTCACCTTGCGGGCCCGGCCAGCCCGGCAGTCCCTGCACGCCCGGGGCACCCTGTGGACCCTGGGGACCGACCGCACCCGCGGCGCCTGCGGGCCCCACCTGCCCCTGCGGTCCATTGGTTCCATCGGACCCCCTGGCCGCGAACAACTGCCACTTCGTCGGGTCGATCGGTGTGCTCATGCCCGAGGTCTCGCCGATGCACACGTACACGCTGCCGCCGAACTCGACGAGATCGTTCCTGAGGTAGGACACACTCATCTGCCACGGACCCTTCCACGCCAAGGCCGCAGGCAGCTGCATCGAGTTCACCGCGGACTTGAGTGCCGCGAAGTTGGCATTCACGTCAGCCGCTCGCGCAGGCTGGCCTGCCTGAAAGACGTGTGGAATGTCGACGCGGGCCTGCGTCTGGGCGTGAGCCGCACCCGCAACCGCAAACAGCAGCCCAGCCGTTGTCACGCGCAGCGATCGACTGTTCATCATTTCCACTCCTTTTGGTCCCAGTTGCCGTCATCCCAGGCGAGTTCCGCCGGTGCCGGCGGCGGTGTCACGACCGGTGCATCGCTCCCTCCGCCACCTCCACCGCACGCGCTCATCAGCACGCAGACGGTGCTGATCGCGAGCAGCCGCTTCGCCGCTGCCGGTCGACGCCAGCGATCTGGGGATCGAACCCGAGTTAATTCGTCGTCGAGGTCGACGACAGGTGCGTCTGTGTTGATCATGAAAAGCACCGGGGGGGTAGTGAGGCGCACCGGAGTGCGTGCCGGACTGTGCGTCGGCGTGAATCCAACTGTCCGGGGTCTCGACGGGAGGACGCCGACTGCAGCGAAGCTGCGGCTTCTGAGGAGGCGACTCACTTCGAATCGCGACGCAGCCAAGTGCGTGCGTGGCGTCGTTGACGTCCGTGCCAATCGTTTCTCGCGCCGTTCCATCCGTCACTCTCGCCGACTCCGACCCTGGAGCCGCTTCCAGTCGCGTGGTCGCAATAGACCACGAAGAGCCGCTCCGATCCGGACGCGCCTCACATTTCCTCTCGACCCCTGTACTTGTCCTGACCGTGCCGGCGATGCACCGGCCCGCTAGCCGATCATCGTCTGCGTGCTTGACCGCACCGTACTGCGCGCCCTGCGAGTCGCGCGCCGCGGTCAGCGGATCTTGTGATCTGGCACGGCGTGCTCATTGCGAGAGAGCAACCGGCGGCGAGCCTGCCGGACGTGCGCCACGAGTCCGACTGGCCGGCTCGGTGCGCCGGAATCGGCTTCTACGCCCGCGACCTCGGTGGGCCAATTACCCGAACGGACGACTCCCACCTTCTGGTCACGCAAGCCTGGCGGACGCCGAGACAAGCCGGCGCAATCACTGTCCGTCCTGATGCTTGCAGGGAAAGGCCTCCAGCAAGCCATTCAATACCAGCAAGGGGGCTGGGTCACTGAGTCGCTCAGGATGATCGCGCAGGTACTTCATCACGACCTCGCGGACCTGTGCCTGATCGACCCCTGTCGGGTAGCACGCATAGCCCAGCCCAACCGCCGCATCGGCGATCCCGTCCACGTACTCGACCGCCCGCATCGCGACAAATCGATCCGTCAGGTCGGTGGCCTTGTCCAGAAGCTCCAGTTTCTGCTTCAACACGAAGCCGGTGTCCGGTTCGCGGGCGATCGGCTCGGCGCCGAAGGCGACGGCAGTTGTCACCAGAAGGGCCGCGCTGACGCCGACTGCATTTCCAAAGAGGGTTCTTCCGCGCACAGTGCACCTCCACAGCTATTTACCCTACCTTCTGGGCGCGGGGGCAGCAATCGGAGTTGGGGTGGTCAGGGACTGCGCGTCGCGAGTCCATTTCTCTGCGCGGAACTCGGCGACTTCGATCATGAAAGGCATCGACTGGCCTGGCGCAATGCTACGCAGGTCATGCGCATAACGTCCTCGCTCAGGCTCCGGCACGCGGCTCCGGTCGATGGATGGAGCCGCACCAGGAAAAAACCCGGCACCAGGCCGGGCTCCCTGTCGCGTTGAGAGAGTTGCTTACGCCACGAGCCGTCGGCGGCTCATGCCGAGACCGGCGAGACTGAGGCCGAGCAGCGCGAGCGTGCCTGGTTCAGGGACGGGGGGCGGCGGACCTGCGATTCCCTCGGCAACCACATTGTCGATCACGGGGTCCCCAGCCAGTGAGGCCGGTAAGATTCGTCAGACTGCGAAACGTCAGGGTCGTCGATGTGTCGATCGCCGTGAAATCGAAGGTGTGGGCTGCGAACTCCAGCCTCCACGGTGCCCGCAAACCAAGCGTGACTCAGTATGCGTAGATCCCCGATAAATCAGCGGCGCTGACTTCGACCTGCTTGTCGGCTGGCCCATTCCCGGGGCTTCCGGCAAGGTCGAACGTCACTCGATAGACCTGTCCAACCATGGTTGCAAACGTCTGCGCGACGCCGCCGTGCACTGACCATACACAAAAGAGATGTGCGAGACGGCGCAGCAACATCTGTGCCAGTGACGAACGCAGCAACATAATCATCGGCTTGCGTGACGTGACGTGCATTGCTGCGGGGCGCTCTGTAAAGAATCTCGACGCAAGCAATGAATTCGGCTTGGGTCGAATGGAAAGACTGCCAGGTTGCCACCACGCCTGACGAGTGACCACCATAGCGGCGCTGCACACCACGAGCATTGACACGAAGCGCATGCTTGCCGCATGCGCTTCGATTGCCGGCGAGAGTTGCTGCTCGCAATCTGGCGCGAGAGGAGAGCTATCGCTGGGACGTACTCACGCCAGTTGCGCTCACGCCAGTTGCGAACCAGAAAGCAAAACGGCCCCGGAGGGGCCCTTCGCTTCGAATGTGTTGGTAGCAGGGGCCCGCTTTGGCACTTTCAGGCGGCGGGTGGAGATTCGTTGACCCCTGCCCTCGCCGCCCGGTACTGCCTGGTCAAGCCCGCTTGTCGGCATCGGATACGTCCACCTGTCGGATACGCTCGATTGTTGTTTTGAGCTGCTGGTGGCCCATAAGCGCCATGCCGGCCCGATCTCGCGCTGATACCGGGCTTCTCCCCGAATAGAGACAGTCGGAGTATTCTGCGTTACATCCGCAGCACATTCACGGTATACAAGCGTGGTCGCCACCAAAGTCGCCACCCTCAATCTCCGCATCGACCCAGCCCTCAAAGAGGGCCTGCGGATCGCGGCCCTTCGTGATCACCGCTCGATCGCCAACCTGATCGAGGTGCTGATCCGCCGGCACTGCGAGGTGCACGGGATATCAATCCCCGAGCAGCAGGATCTGTCGCTTGGGGCCGACGATGAATGAAAAGATGCTCAGGACGATGGTGGACGCGGCGGCGGTGAAGCGAGCCCGGATCATCGCCAACGGCGCCCGCTTTCACGTCGAGGTCGATGCCCCTGGGCGCAGCTTCACGGTCGAGACCGGCAAGGGCTCCGTCCGCACCTGGACGAGCATTGACTCAGCGGCGAAGTGGCTCAGGGGGATCGGGATAGGTCACGTCGCGCTCGAGCTCGCGCACTGGTCGCCGGGGCAGAAGTCGCTGCTGTGACCTCGACGGGAAGGGGCGATGGCGCTGGCCGCTCGCGCGGCGGGTTGGGGCTCGCCCTGGCGCCCGTTCCACGAATCGACCGGGTCTGGAAGGTGCTCTGAAACTCCTATCCGCGGCTCATCGCGATCAGCCTCTTCTTCTATGCACGCGCCATGGCGCAGCGTGGAGTGTTGCGCTGAGTCGATTTCAGAACTGGTAACTGACGTACGCCTGCGCGGTACTGCGATCGCGCAGGCTGTTGTACGTGCCGCCCCACGTCGGGTTCCACGAGATCGCAGCGGTCCAGTGGCCCGCGAGGGCAGCCTGCAGCGACACGATCGCGAGCATGCGGCCTTCGACGATCATCTGGTCGCCTGACCAGCCCCACACATCGTGTCCGAACACGACCGACGGAATCAGGTCGAACTCGCCGATCGCCTTTGGGTACTTGAGCCCGGCGCGCAGCCGGTAACCAAAGGCTTCCTGCGACACATAACCATCCGACGAGCACGACACCGGCGCGGCGGGTGGCGGGCACACCCCGCCGACGGGCCCCTGCCCGAACACTTCCTGGCGGCCGAATCGCGTCACCGAGACCTGCGGCAAGTCCGGCACGAGCTTGTAGACCAGTTCGGCACCATAGCTCATGCCGGCCGAGCCAAGCACCTTGGGGAGTCCACCGATGACACCGAGTTGCAACTGCAGCGCCTCGTGCCGTTCCCAGGCGCGCAGTATCGCGCCTGGCGCAAGGGCGTCCGCCTTCTCGCGCAATGGAGTCGGCGCCGTCCTGGAAACGGCGGCACTGATCACGTCGTACGAGTTGTACTGCAGCGGCTGGTTGGGCCGGTAGGTGAGCTCGCCGAGTACGGCGCCGGCGCGCCACTTCTTTTCGAAGCTGGCGCCGAACATCCGAATGTCCTCGGGGTACTCGATGAAGTACGTCGGATTGAGGTTGCCCGGATCGCCCGGCACGAACAGCGGGCCCGTGACGCGCCCCGACTTGGTCCCGCTGTAGAACGGCGCGCGCGAATGAAACTGCGTGGCGTAGAGCCCGAACTCGGCCGCCCAGGGCTCGACCGCATGCTGCAGCGCGAGGCCGCCCTGCCCCGAATTCGACGGATCCCGCGTCGCGGTGCGCTTCACGTAGACACCGGTCGCGACCGCCGTCCGGTCGGAGAGGTTGCCGAACATCGCCTTGTCGCAACCCTCGGCCATGAAGTCGGCCGCCGCGAAGAACGTGCCGCACTCGTTCAGCGTGGTCGGCTCGAAACGTAGCTGGTAGAACGCCTCGAGGCGCGTGGCCTGCGTCAGCGCGATGCGCCCGAACACCGCCGGAAACGTGATGCGCGTTTCGTGCTCGCGATCGACGCCGGGCCGCAGCGTGGCAGGAAAGTCCTGCGGATTGAGGTCGCGCAAACCGCCGAGCACCATCAGGCGCTTGCCCCAGTCGAGGACCTGCCACCCGAGTTTCCAGTCCACCGACACCTGGTCGAGCTGGTGATGACCGTGACCATAGAGGTCGTTCAGCGCGACGCCGCTGAACCGCGCGCGCGCCAGGGCGCCGGCATCGCTCAGCGGCCGATCCGCCGCAAAACCGTTCGGCACGTTGCCCCACGGGTGGCTCGCGTCCGCGGTGATGTAGTCGTACCACACCTGGCCGCTCGCCTCGATCCCGTAATCGCGCCACCGATACGACAGCGACAGGTAGCCCTTGACCACCGCCGCCACCGGGTCGCCGCTATCGAAATTGAGGTTGCCGTCGTCGCCGTTGCGGCCCGCACTCGGCGTCACCGCGTTGCCGACGATGCCGACCAGCGAACTGTTGGTGTTGGCCAGCAGCTTCGGGTCCTGTTCGTCGGTGCGGAACGCAGTGCCGAGGTACGCCGACCCGGTGACGGTCAGCTTGCCGTCACCCATCCGGTAGTCCGCACCCTGCGCGCCCGGGGCCAGCAAAGAAACCGCGAGCGCGACGACGACTGGACGGCAAGGCGCGCTGATGCGGACAACCATCGTTCCCCTGGGGCGTGTCCAACGTCCGCTGATCCTGACGCCGCGATCGGTACTTTTGCATCGTGGTTAATCGCCAGTTCCGCAAAGGCTCGGCGATGCCGGAAGAATCCGAACCTCAGGTATTCTGGGCACCTCGAGCACGAGGCGGCGCGGCACATGAAGCCTTTGAGCGGCCTGGATGGCCTGTTCCTGACCCTGGAGACGCCGGCGACACCGATGCAGGTCACGTCGCTGAGCCTCCGGGACCTCCCGGCGAATCATCGCGGGGACTTCTGCAAAGCCGTGAAGCGCCTCTACGCCCGCCGCCTGGCGCTGGCCCCGGTGCTCAGCCGCAAGCTGGCCACGATGCCTCTGCAACTGGCGAACCCCGTGTGGGTGCAGGCCGACGACATCGACATGAAGTATGACGTCCAGCGCGTGGCGGATAGATTCTATGTCGAGACACAAGCGTTTTCGGATGCCACCGGGACGAACCGGGTATCCGTCCGAAGCAGTGCGAAGCTGACTTTGGCCAGTTTGCGACTCAGGGCCACCAGGGCAGCGGTGCTGCTCATTCCGCGCTCGCGCAGCCTCAGGTAGTACGGAGCCCATTGGGTGCTGCGTCGCCCCTGCATCGCAGCGTTGTACAGCAGGCGACGCACTTCCCCGTCACCCTTCTTGGTCAGCTTGCAGCGGCCCTGCCAGCGCCCGGACTGCTTGACCCGAACGTCCAGCCCCAGGAACGCGACAAACGCATCCACGCTGCGGAACTGGCCTCGTTGCCAACTGGCCACCAGCGACATCGCCGTCAGCGGACCGACTCCGGGGATCGCCTGGCAACGCTCGATCCATTCGGCCCAGCCCAACTCCTGCGCCCGCTTGAGCAAGGCACGGTCGAGCTTGCGGATCATCTGCTCGCACTGCCCCACCAGTGCCTCGGCATCCTCCTGCAGCACCCCCAGCCCGGTCAGGGATTGGTTCAACTGCACCTTGCAACGCACCAGGGCCGCACGGCGCCTCAGCAGCTGCCAAAACCGCTGTTGCCCGGGGATCATAGTCTCCCACGACCGCAGCTCGCCGATCTCCCGCTCCAGAAACCGCGCCAGCAGTTGCGCACCCTGCGCGTCCGTCTTCGCCCGCCGACCCAAACCAGCCCGGTAGTGCGACAGGCGGTACGGATCAATCAGGTACACCTCGTGCCCGCGCGCATGAGCAGCTTCGGTGTTCGGCGACGATGATCCTGTCCGGCCGCATTGCCTCGTCTGATTGGTTACCCGCGACGGCCTGTTGCCTCACAGTACTTGTTACCGAAGGCAACGACTCGCGGAGGAGCCTTGTCGGACGTCTTAAGCAGCCGATCTCGGCAAGAGCTGATACGGGCGCTGCGCCGGCGCTACCAAGAGGGTTGTCGTGGCGACAAGAGTCGCATTCTGGAGGAGTTGGTCGCCGTCAGCGGCTTTCACCGCAAGTCCGCGATCAGGATATTGAGCGGCAAGCCGTTGCGGGACGGTCCAGCCACGGGTCGTGGTCGCCGGCGGCATTATGATGAGGCGGCTCGCCACGCATTGATAGTCGTCTGGGAGGCCTCCGATCGTATCTGCAGCAAGCGGTTGAAAGCGCTGTTGCCGGTGCTGATCGGAGCCCTCGAGTGCCATGGCCACCTTTGTCTGGAGCTGTCCATTCGCACCCAGTTAACGACCATGAGCGCGGCAACGATGGATCGCCTGCTGCGCGAGGTCAAAGCGACCGCTCGGGGACGGCGTCGGCCGAAGCGCCCATCTGCCGTCCAACGCCAAGTCCCGGTAAGGACATTCGCCGACTGGCACGAACCGGAGGTGGGCTTCCTGGAGATCGATCTCGTCGCTCATTGCGGCGGCACGCTGGTCGGCGGCAGCCATGTCCACACGCTGTGTCTGACGGATGTAGCCAGTGGATGGACGGAGTGTGTTGCGCTGCTCGTTCGGGACCGTTCACTGATCGTGGAAGCCATCCGCGGCGTGCGCAACGCGCTGCCGTTCGCGATGGTCGGTATCGACGTGGACAACGGGTCCGAGTTCCTCAATGACGTCGTGCTCGGCTATTGTTTCGACTATGGCATCGCCGTGACGCGGTCGCGTCCGTGCTACAAGAACGATCAGGCTTGGGTGGAGCAGAAGAACGGGTCAGTGGTGCGCCGCTTCGTCGGTTACCACCGGCTGGAAGGACACGGCGCAGTCGTAGCACTGAGCCGCCTCTATGCGGCGACGCGGCTATTCGTGAACTTCTTCCAGCCTTCCTTCAAGCTCAAGGACAAGGTTCGCGTCGGAGCCCGAGTCCGCAAGCGCTACCACGACCCGGAGACGCCGTGCCAACGGTTGCTGAGTTCGCCGGTGATCTCCGAGCAGACGAAGCTGCGGCTCCGCGAGGTGGCAGCGCAGCTCGATCCATTGCAGCTGCTGGGGGAGATTCGACGGATGCAGCAGTATGTCGCCCAGTTGGCGCAGGGCAACCGGATGCCTGTTCCCGGCGGCACCAACGACGACTTGGCCGGATTTCTGGCTGGACTCGCGACGGCGTGGCACGCGGGCGAGGTACGGCCGACTCACGCTGCGAGACCATCGTCCACGCGGCACTGGCGCACGCGTCCCGACCCTTTCGAGCCAGTATCATCTGAACTGCGCCAACTTTGGGAAGCGAATCCGGATCAGACCGGACTCGAACTCTTCGAGGTGGTGTGTCGTGCTCACCCGGACAGGTTTCACAGCGGTCAGGTACGGACGCTGCAGCGTCGATTACGGCAATGGCGTGCTGAAATGACTCACCGACTTGTATTCGGCTCTGTCGCCGACCGCCTGCCGTCCGCTGCGGGTAACATTGTCAGTGAGGCAGCACGGTAACATTCGGATCTGAGGCAATACGACCGGTCAAGATAGTTGACGCCGGACATTCGGCAAGCCCCAGGTGATAGCGATTGGTCGGCTCCAGTGCCAGCTTCAACCTGCCGGCAAAGCCATCCAGCCACGCCTTGATCGCAACCGCATCGTTGCTGATCGACTACGAGCGCTCGCTGTGGTACTCGAACAGATCCAGCCGGTCCTTGCACACGCCAACGCCAATGATGACGTCCATTGCTTCCGGTGCCATGATCTCCTCCGTTGTGTCGAGCAACACGCCGGGGACTCACCTTGCGCAACCTTGCCAAACATCGGCCGCGCCAACGGCTAGATTCTTCATCGGCGCTTAGGTGAGGGGTGGGGACGATCTATCCGAGTCGGTGCCCGTTCGGCCCGATGAAATTCAATGTCCCTCCCACCCCGGCGCCCTCGATACTGCAGATCTCGGGCGCGGAGGAACATACAAGGGTTCAAACCCCTCCGGAACTGCGAAACCCTTCAGTCGTGCCGCACGCTCCACCGGGTGTTCGGCAGGTGCGAGATTGAGCAGCCAACGCGCCGCGCGATACAGGAAACGCAGCAACGTCAGGGTCAGCAAGCCTTCGACAAACGTCACGACGAAAGCCACGAACGGATTGACCAACGCTGCACGCGCCCTGAACTTGAGCTTCGCTCGCTCGCTCGCGATCTCTATGCTGTCGTAGAAGCTCGGGATCACCAGCAACGTGAGCGCGGTCGAGGTAAGGACCCCACCGATGATGGCCACCGCCATCGGCCGATAGAATTCACCGCCTTCGCCCAGCCCGATTGCCACCGGCACCATGCCCGCGACGAGCGCGAACGTAGTCATCAGGATCGGGCGCAGTCGCATGCGGCCCGCGTGCATCAACGC
>Ga0316600_10000304_pt1 | contig 25197 bp, 20 predicted proteins | sample OWC_soil_day5_CT_FD_207652 | JGI IMG/M metagenome (GOLD analysis project Ga0316600, IMG submission 207652) | Wetland soil microbial communities from Old Woman Creek delta, Ohio, United States - OWC_soil_day5_CT | ecosystem: Environmental > Terrestrial > Soil > Wetlands | place: USA: Ohio... | reverse complement strand
GTCCAGTCACCTTTTAGTACACTTCGGCTATGTTCTCCAATATGGTGGCATACTTCCAGTAAGAGTGCTATGGTAATTTGCGATACGGCAGTGGTGCCATAGGTTGGAATGTTGGCTACGGGTATGCCTTTTGTTTTGGCTATTTCCACATCTACCACGTTGTAACCCGTTGCCAATACGCCGATAAATTTGATATTCGGGCAGGCAGTAAAGACTTCTTGATCAATAACGGTTTTGTTGGTGAAAACGATCTGAGCGTCCCCAATTCTTTCAATGGTTTTTTCGGCTGGTGTTCTGTCATATACCACCACATCACCTAGTGCTTTTAGACCATCCCAGCTTAAGTCACCAGGATTTAGGGTATAACCATCTAATACAACGATTTTCATAATAGGATCTTCCTCCATTTTTTTATAGTTTAGCCCAGGCTAGGTTTAAAGCGCGTTTTGCATTGGCAACTACCAGGTCTGGGTCTTCATCCCCCCAGGGTTTTACTTCGAAGCTTACAATGGGACGATTTTCTTCACTGATAAACCCAATGTCCATGAGTACTCGCAAGAAGTGGACGATTTCGTCTACACCGATGACACCATTAGGAAAACCAAAACGGGGATGTAAGTCTCCATATCCTTCCATGGATGGGTCTTCAACCACGCAATTGGCTATGTGAGCGTGAACAATATAGTCTTTAATGGGCAGTATGGCTTCTTCAACGGTTTCATGTAATTGAGCAATATGACTTAGGTCTACCATGAGCCCAAAGTTATCATATTCGGCTCGAATCTCTTGGGCAAAACGTTTGGCAAGAGCAGCAGGACCGATTAAGGATTTCTTGTCAAAGTCATAATCAAATACTTCGAGGATAATTTTTAGATTTCCTTTCGATTTGGCATAGGCACATAGTTCTTTGGTTGATTTTACGAGGGCAGCAAAGGCTTCTTCTTTTTTGGCTTCTTCATATTTTCCCGAAAGAAAGGCACAACCTACAGCACCTAATTCATAGGCTTCGTCCACACCTTCTTTTAGGGAAGCCAAGGCTTCCATTCGTACTTTTTCATCCAGGGAGTTAATGTTTAAGCCTGTAGTCAGATGCCTTGGCTGACAGCCATAACCCACTGTTAGCCCCGCAGTTTTCACTACATTAGCAACTTGTTTTCTAGTTTCGTTGTCTTTAATCCAAGTAAGTTCAATGGCATCAAAATAATCATCTGCTGCAATTTTCTTAGCCGCTTCCAAAACAGGACCTTCTCCCTTTATCGTGGCAGGATAGGCCATAAAATTTACAATTCCAACCTTCATATACTTCTTCATTGATTCAATCATTAGTAGATACCTCCCATTTCTGATTTGAGTAATCCCATATTTGCCAAAATACTTTTCAACTTAGTCATATTGACCTCGGAGCAACTGGTATTCGGCTTAATTGGTTCACCAGCCTGAAAACCAATAAGATTCATTGCATCTTTGGTTACCACTGGCCAACTGCCAAGTCCCATAGCTACCCGCAGTGGAGCAAGCTTATATTGAGCTTCCAGTGATCCTTGTATATCACCAGCCATAAATGTATCGTAGATTTGCACCACTAGCTTTGGAGCAATGTTGGCAGTAGCGGCAACGCATCCTACACCACCATAAACTAAAGTGCCAAGTATCATAGTATCTCTGCCAGCCATCACTTTAAAACCTTTATCTCGTGTCCTGCGGATATATTCGGAAGTCAACGTTAAGTCACCACTACTGTCTTTGGCTCCAACGATATTAGGAATATCCGCCAATCGCTCAACAAGGTTCGCTGAGATATTCACTTTTAAACGGTCAGGATTATTATAAATGAGTATTGGCAGCGATGTTGACTCTGCGATAGTCAAGAAATGTTGATACAGTTCCTCCTCGTTAGGGCTAATAAACATGGGAGGTAAAACCGTAATTGCCTGAGTCCCTGATTCTTCTGCCATTTTAGCAAGCCTAACCGATTCTTTTGTTGTAATCGCCCCAATTCCTGCATAAACTGGAACGCGTCCTTTTACCTGATCGACTGCAATTTCAATGACGCGTTTTTGTTCATTATAGTCAAGACCATAGAATTCACCATTACTGCCTAGTGCAAAAACACCATGTACGCCTCCAGCTATGACATGTTCAATAATTTGTCGAAAAACTACTTCGTCTACCTGATCGTTTTCATTCACTGAAGTTACTACTGGTGGTATGACTCCTTTTATAAAACTAATATCCATTACTTATACCTCCTTTTTTATTATTGAGCGCTGGATGACTCAATAATAGGTTCATCTATGGTGGCAAGAGCCACGAGACATAATATGCCGCTGCCAGCCATGTAGAGAAAAACACTATTCCAACTATATGCATCTAATAACATTCCGACAAATAAGGGAGCACATGCGCCGCCTATTTGCCCCACAGTATTCACAATACCAAAAGCAACTGGATAGGTTGCCTTACTCGCCAGTCCCATAGGGTAAACAGAATATCCAGCAAAACCGATACCGACCATCAGACCAGCCAACAGTAGTGTTAAACCTAAGTATAAAGCGTTATTAGGTGCATAAATTAAAGCAATCATCATCACGATTGTCCCAAAGGCCCCGAGCATCATCATCGGCTTACGTCGTTTCCCCAGCACCCGATCTGAAATAAATCCTCCCAGTAAATTACCCAAGACGGAACCTAAAAATGGCGCCGATGCTAAGAAACCCATTTTGACCGATGTGAAACCTTTTACCGTCATAAGATAGGTAGGTATCCACGACATGAAAATGTTACTTACGCCAATAATACAGCCATAGCCAACAGCTGTTCCAATCACATTCCACGAAAGAAATACCTGGCGAAGAGTCTCTAACTGCACAACTTTTTTTGTTCGGTTTAACTTATCTAACCAACCCAAATCATATTGTTTGCGGTCTTTTGATGCATGTTCTTCTTTAATGATTGGTCCTTCTTCACTTCGAATATAATGACATTCAGCTCCGGAACAAAATTTATTATCATCTGGTGAATTAGTCACCATAATCATCCACAATATCGAAAATAATATTCCTGGAACAGCAAAAATATAAAAAATTTCTCGCCAACCCCACAATTCAATAATTACAACACATAGCGGCGGTACAATTAAAGGTCCCAGCTTTGAAGCTGCAATCCAAAGCCCTGTAGCTGTCCCTTTTTCTTTAGCAGGAAACCAGCGATTAATTATATTGGTGCAGCCAATTCCCAACGGTCCTTCTGAAAGGCCTAAACCAACACGAAAAGTCTTTAAGAGCAACACAGAAGAAGTCGTTCCCATCAAACCGGTAAAAACAGAGGTCAATATCATGAATATTGGAAATAATCTTCCTGTCACCTTATTACTCAATCTTTTATAAACAAGCCCTATCGGAATCTGGACTACACCGTAAGCAAAGGAAAATAAACTGATAATAGCGCCAGCTTCTGTATTCGTGATTCCATATTCTTTCTTCATATAAGGTAAAGCGATACCCAAATTAGCACGATCGGCACAGGCAATAGCCCATATGACAAAAATAAGTGCCATTACCACCCAACGATAATTGGTCCTCTTTTCTTCGGATGCATAAGTTGGTTCATTCAGTTCTGCAGATTGTGACATGCTTGCTCCTCCTAAACTATTAATAACATCAGCCACATTTTATTAATCAGTAGCATCTTCAACATCGTAAACTATTAAACAAGAAATCCAACTTGATTTTTTAATACTTCTCTCTTAGATAAGCAATGCTCCTATTATGATTCTCATAGATAGTCTCTAACTCTTCCGCCGGAGATAGTTCTATCGCTACGTATACTTTATTTTTTTTAGACAGAGCCTCTAGGTAAAAATCTAAAGGCAGCTCATTTTCACCAAGTATAGGGTGGGATTGTCCGCCCTTAGCGCTTTTTAAATGGGTATAATCAATTCTTTCAATATGTTTTTCAAAAAATGCTTTAACTGTATTTGATTCACTCACAATCCTTGATACAGAAAAGAAATTTGCAGTATCCAATTGCCAGCCGACATTTTCATTTACACCATTTCTTCCAAATAAGTCTCCCGTACCAAAGGTTTGTATCCCATCCCCTTGCAAGCCTTCCCGAGCATTTTCCACTGAAAGGCTTATACCAAACATTCTTGCCATATTTGCCGCTTTATTTATATTCTTTTTGAGTTTTGAAAAATCTTCAGCCGTCCAATATTGTTTTTTCTCGTCATTTGCCATCTCAGGACCATTTGCTCCCGTTCTAATCATCTTAGGTCCTTCAAAGACAAGGGTGTTTGCAACAGCGCGAGCGAAAGTCTCAAAATATTTTGGATCCATTCCTCCAACATTAACAGCGTAAATTACCTCAATGCATTTTTGGCGGGCCCAATCAGCCAATTCCTTGCATTCCTCCAATGTCAATGCAGCATTTGGGTCTCTTATTTCAATAAAAGCAAATCCTTGCTCACTAGCAAAGTCAATTATTTTTTTCACATTCGGTCCAGTTGGCGGGAGAACCTTTGCAAAATTTGCAGTCGTAAATCCGATCTTCAAATTAGGATATTTATCTAAAACAATAGCTTTTTCTGCAATACACTTACTTATCATCATTCATCCTCTTATTTTTTCAGTTTTTCCAGACCGCTTTTTGCTCCAGCCATCATAAGAACTACATCATTTGCCCATAAGTTTATCGTCATCCCTTTTGCGATCCAAGGCTGCAGGGCATCAGAAGATGTTAAATGAGTTCCCGAGTATTTACCTCTTTCTTTCGCAGATAAAATTACCTGATCAATGGCAGCAATGAAATCCGGATTGTCAAACTGACCAAGTATCCCCATGCTTTGAGATAAATCATTAGGTCCCATAAATGCTGCATCAATTCCTTCGATATCCAGCATTTTTCCGACATTTTCGACTCCCTTTAGGGATTCAATTTGTACCATAAGTACCGTTTCTTCATTCACATTGTCCATGTATTCGACTGCATTTTCTATCTTTTCGAAACCAGTATGTGCCCTTAGCAGTGATACCCCTCGATTCCCTAATGGAGCGTATTTAGCATGTTGTACCAATAATTGCGCCTGTTCAGCCGTTTCTGTATTCGGCAGCAAAAGACCAGCTGCTCCCATTTCCATATATTTTAGCACGACTTCACGCTTAATTTCTGGAATACGAACGATTCCAGGAATTCCTGCTTCCCTAGCAATTGCCAGTATATTTGCTACTGCACTATAATCATACGGTCCATGCTCACAGTCAATAACAAAATAATCAAACCCACATACCTTTAAAATTTTCGCGATTTCCGGACTATCAAAAACCGTAATCATAGTCCCCAGAACATTTTCGCCGTTTTTCAAACGCGCTTTCAAATTGTTTTTCATCATAATTGCTCCTTTAACTTTTGTGTACGAGACAGAGAAATATCTGCTTTTAAATATTTCTTAATAGAACGACATCTTCTTTTGCAACGATCTATACCGGATTGATTGTTTAAAATTAGACGTCTCACGTCTGATATCTGATATATCAGTATTCACATTTTTTATTTTATCATAATATTTCAGCATGTCAATATTATTCGCAATATTTGCTGTATCAGGTAATTTTGATAATAGAGGTTATAGTACCTGCTCTAAAACAACAATAAACCTTGCAATGTAAGTATAACTGACTTATCATACAAGGTTTATGAGGATACTATGATGAGATTTTATCCATAAGAAGATGCAATGTTTGAATCCTGTATGATTTCAAACATTCAATAGCTATTTTTTTGTATTTAATATAAATGTGGTACTACGGTGAATATGTGATCGTACTGCATTTTCCGCACCATCAGGATCTCTCATGGCAATCATTTTAAAAATAAGCTGATGCTCTCTCAGGGCTCTATCTAATTCTTCAGGATTTGATAATATCTTATTTCTAGGACCTAAATCAAAGGAACGAATTGCTTCTATTTGCTTATATACATAGTTGTTTTTTGCAAGAATCGCAATGAGCTTATGAAAATAAGCATTCATTTCCAGGGTTTTTTCCGGATTTCTCTCTTTGGTATAACGCTCCATTTCCTTTAAGGCTTCCTCTAACTGGCTTATCTCATCATCATTTATTTTTGTAGCTGCCAATCGAGCGGCAATCCCCTCTACTGCTGAACGTATCAAATTTATTTCTTCAATGGAAACCATAACATCGTTCGAGACAAAGGAACCGACTCTAGGACGAGTTATAATGAGTCCTTCTTGCTCTAAACGTCGCATCGCTTCTTTCAAAGGAGTCGTACTTATCATAAATTGCTCTGCAAGCTGCCTTTCATTCAAATGAAATCCTGGCTTATAATCTCCTACTATAATTGCTTCCTTTAGCTTTTCATATACAACATCTCTGACTGACCGAGTTTTAGAAGTAATATCCATCGCAAATTCCATATTTGAGTCATCCTTCCTACAATCTATTGATATCTTATATATCATCGATCTATTTTATCATAAAATACCAATAGATCCAATTAAGAGCTATATAATGAAGTAAATAGTATATCTTAATAATAAAAATTCTGATTTCAGAAGGTGTGATGTTATAGTTATAAATGAGGTGATATCTATGAAATTCATAGATATCACCTCATTTACTTGTCTTTACGATGATTTTTATGCAGCCTTTTCTGCCTCTACCCGAGGCTCATCTATGGTGGCAAGAGCGGTCAAACATAAAACGCCGCTACCAGCCATATAAAGAAAGACACTATTCCAGCTATAAGCATCTAATAGCATTCCAACAAATAAGGGAGCACATGCGCCACCTATTTGTCCAACACTATTTACAATACCAAAAGCAACTGGATAGGTTGCCTTACTTGCCAGACCCATAGGATAAACCGAATACCCTGCAAAGCCGATACCGACCATCAAACCAGCCATGAGTAAGGTAAAACCTAAATAGAATGCATTATTAGGTGCATAAATTAAAGCAATCATCATCATAATTGTCCCAAAGGCACCAAGCATCATCATTGGTTTGCGCCGTTTATCAAGGAGACGATCTGAAATAAAACCACCTAATAGATTTCCTAATACAGATCCCATAAAAGGAGCTGATGCCAAAAAGCCCATTTTGATGGATGCAAACCCCTTTACAGTCATCAAGTAAGTGGGTATCCATGACATAAATATATTGCTAATTCCAATCATACAACCATAGCCAATAGCAACCCCAAGAACATTCCAGGAAAAGAAAACTTGGCGAATGGTTTCTAGCTCTACAACCTTTTTGGTCCGATTTAGTGTATCCAGCCACCCTAAATTATAAGATCTCTTAGCCGACTTGACCTCTTCCTGCTTAAACATAGAACCTTGTTCACTACGAATATAATTGCATTCAGCCCCAGAGCAGAATTTATTATCTTCTGGTGAGTTTGTCACTAGGATCATCCAGAGAACGGAAAATAAGATTCCCGGAATTGCAAATACGTAGAATATTTCCCTCCAGCCCCACAATTCAATGATAACCACACACAATGGAGGCACAATTAGCGGGCCTAGCTTGGATGCTGCAATCCAAAGTCCTGTAGCAGTCCCCTTTTCTTTAGCGGGAAACCAACGATTAATAATATTGGTACAACCGATCCCCAGAGGTCCTTCTGAAACGCCTAAACCTACACGGAAAAGCTTCAACAAAAATACAGAAGAAGTTGTTCCCATCAAGCCCGTAAATAGGGAAGTAAATATCATGAACATGGGAAAAAGTCTTCCCGTTATCTTATTACTTAACCTTTTATAAATAAGTCCCATGGGAATTTGAACGACACCATAAGCAAAGGAAAATAAACTAATAATAGCTCCGGCTTCTGTATTGGAAATATTATATTCTTTCTTCATAAATGGCAAAGCGATCCCTAAGTTCGCACGATCAGCGCAGGCAATAGCCCAGATAATAAAAATTAATGCCATTACCACCCAGCGATAATTTGTTCTTTTTTCTAAGGATGCTGTAACTTTTTCAGTCATTTCTAAGGGTTGCGACATACTTGATCCTCCTTATTATTCATTGTTACCTTGAATAAGCCATTATTTCCTTTCATTATGTAAATTAATATGACTATCTGAAATTGATGCAAATTCACCTCCTAATTACCCACAGTGTCCTTTAAAAAACAACCATATCTAGCTGCAGACAGGAAAAGAATGATATGTAGATATATTTTTTAAGTAGCATAAATCATCCGCTTTGATATCTGATATATCAAACATCAGTAGCTTGATTTTTATTTTATCACAATATTTCAACATGTCAATATTATTCTGAATATTTTGTTCTCGACTTTATTTATATACAATCTGTGGTTATATAAATAAAAAAAGCCTCTCATCCAAAGACGAGGGCACTGAAAAAGTACCTTCTTTTAAAATGTATGCGATTTTCAGGGGTACTAAAATGTATAACCGCATAGAAAAAGACCGTTAAAACGCATTGTCTGCTTCAACGGTCTTTCCTTTTGATTGTATTTTTAGGAATGCAGACTTTTTCAGTGGCCTCTCCAAAGACAAGAGGTCCTTTCAATTCAACTCCTTACTGATTTACAATATTCACCGGTGTATGATCCAAGAATTTTATTAGATTATCTACTGCAATATCCATCAGTCTAGATCTAGATTCTTTGGGAGCCCAAGCAATGTGAGGCGTGATAATGCAATTTTTAGCAGTCAGCAGTGGATTATCAACTTTAATAGGTTCCGTTGACACAACATCTAATGCCGCTGCATATACTTTACCGCTATTAAGGGCTTCTGCTAAATCTTCTTCTACTATTAAAGGACCGCGAGAGGTATTGATAATGATGACGCCATCTTTCATTTTAGCAATATTATTTTTATTAACAATTCCTTTTGTAGTATCAAATAACGGACAATGCAGGGAAATCACGTCAGATTTCGCTAAAAGTTCATCAAGACTTACATATTGCAGCGTATCACTTTTCAAAGTCTCAATTTCATAAGAATCAAAAGCTAATACTTTCATCCCCAATGCTTGAGCAATTTGAGCTGTAGCTTGGCCGATTCGCCCGAACCCGATAATACCCATTGTCTTACCAGCAAGCTCAATCAGCGGATAGTTCCAATAGCACCAATCTGGGCAATTGGTCCACTCACCCTTCATAACACTTTTGCTATGTTCTCCAATATGATGGCATATCTCTAGCAGCAGGGCGATGGTAATTTGCGATACGGCAGTGGTTCCATAAGTTGGAATGTTAGCTACCGGTATGCCTTTTATTTTTGCAAATTCCACATCCACAACATTGTAGCCTGTTGCCAATACACCGATAAATTTAATTTCTGGGCAGGCAGCAAATACTTCTTGATTGATAACAGTTTTATTGGTGAATACAATTTTGGCATCACCAATTCGCTCAATGGTTTTATCAGCAGGTGTTCGATCATAAACAACTACATCGCCTAAGGCTTTTAGACCATCCCAGCTTAAGTCACCAGGATTTAAAGTATAGCCATCTAATACAACTATTTTCATACTAACACCTCATCATTATTGTTTACAGTAAAACCTCTCATCAAAAGATGTAGTGTATATAATCATATAACAGGCAAAGGATGATTATAACTATAAACGTTAGTTATGCTCATCCTTTGCCTTCCTAAATGAGATATTCCGAGACTACAAGAAAGAGATTTTACAATTATTTATCTTTTTACTTCAATTTTAGCCATTTTTTCGTAGTATCTTATTAAACTGCCATGATCAGCATCACCTAGGCCATCTACTTTAAGAGCTTGCATCATTTCCATTACAGATGCTGTTAATGGCAATGATACACCAAGCTCATGAGAAGTTTCTAACACATTCGTTAAATCCTTGATATGCAAATTAATGCGGAAGCCAGGGTCAAACTTCCGATCCATTACCAAAGGTGCCTTTGCATCCAGCACTGTACTGCCCGCAAGACCGCCACGAATTGCTTGGTACACCAATTCTGGCTCTACACCTGCTTTTGCAGCCAAAACCAATGCCTCGGACATAGCGGCAATATTTAGTGCAACGATAACCTGATTCGCTAATTTCGTTACATTCCCAGCTCCAATACCACCGGTTAATACAACGGCCCCCGCCATAGATTTCATTACCGGAAGGCACTTATCAAATACTTCCTTCTTGCCGCCCACCATGACTGACATAGTGCCATCAATCGCTTTCGGCTCACCGCCACTTACAGGAGCATCTAACATCTCGACACCAGCCTCAGCCAGTTTACTGGCGACTTCTCGGCTCACCAAGGGTGCAATGGAGCTCATATCAATTAGGATCGATCCAGGTTTCGCCCCCTCAATGACACCATTTACTCCCAGAACCACTTGTTTCACTTGAGGAGAATTCGGGAGCATTGTAATCACAATGTCTACCTGAGCAGCAATTTCCTTAGGAGTTACTGCAGCCTTTGCCCCAGCCGCAACGATTTCATCCACAGCAGCTTGAAACACGTCACATACTACCAGCTCATACCCAGCTTTCAACAAGTTTTTGCACATGGGCTTACCCATAATACCAAGACCAATAAATCCTATTTTCATATTTGTACACCTCTTATTTTTTATTTGAATTTTGCTACGCCTTCTTTGGCAGCATTCATCATAATAACGACTTCACTTCCCCACAAGTTCAAAGTCATCCCTTTGGCAATCCAAGGTTCCAGCCCAGGGGCTGACATAGTCTGGATACCTGAAAATTTTTGATTTTTCTTAGCTATTGCAATTACATGATCTACGGCAGCTATATAATCGGGATGTTCATACTGCCCTAAGATCCCCATACTTTGGGTCAAATCATTGGGCCCAATAAACGCAGCATCAATTCCTTCTACAGCCAGAATTTCATCAATATTTTGTACTGCTTTCGGCGATTCAACCTGCACGATTAATACGGTTTCCTGATTGGTTTTTTGCATATAACCAGCGGCATTATCAATCTTTTCGAATCCTGTTGCTGGTCTTAGCAGGGATACGCCTCGATTGCCTAATGGATGGTATTTGGAGTGCTCCACCAATTTTTCTGCCTGTTCTACGCTTTCTGCATTTGGCAGCATGAGTCCGCCAGCCCCCATCTCCATATATTTTAATATGACCTCTCTTTTAACTTCAGGAATTCTCACCATTCCACAAATGCCAATCTCACGAGCCATAGCAAGGATGCTAGCTACTGCACCATAGTCAAAACATCCATGTTCGCAGTCAATAATAAAATAATCAAACCCGCAGACCTTAATAATTTTAGCAATTTCAGGATTGTCAATAAGATTCACCATGGTTCCTAACACATGTTCCCCATTTTTCAATCTTGCTTTTAAATCATTCTTCATGATAATTCCTCCGTTCATTATTGTCTTAGTCGTGGCATTTTTCTGCTGGATCAAAATTAACTTGCATTAGTGCCAACAATAACCTCTTTCTTACCCAGCTCAATTTGTTCAATCTTACCGACACCTTTCCACATGGTTAAGGCTGCAATAATAATAAATATACTGCTTACCAGAAAAGCCTGTTGGAAATTTCCTGTGATGGATAATAAAAACCCTGTAATAACTGGAGCTACTATGCCTGCCAGCCCTCCCGCCGTATTTACAAATCCGATTACAGCACCGGATACTTTCTTCGGAGCAACTTCTGCAGTCGCAACCAAAAGCATGGTACTCGCAGCCGATTCAGCAGCAACTGCGATCGTCATCAATACGATGGCAATTACCGGACTGTCAGTATATACGGCAAACACAATCGTTGATGCAATAAGATGTCCACCAATGATCACTCCCTTGCGTGCCTTAGTTACGCTCATTCCTCGTTTGATTAATGTATCAGACAGCATACCAACTAGCGGCAAAGCGCAGAATGTAACGATCCATGGTATTGATACATACCACCCCATCTTTATAACGGTAAAACCACGTTCCATTACCAAATAACTTGGCAGCCAGGAGACAAACATAATATACATATAATCCTGAAAGAATTTAGAAGTAAATAAGCTAAGAATCGTCCGGTTTTTGATCAATTCCATCCATGGCACCTTCTCAGATGCAGCAGCGGAGGCCGCTGGATCTGATTTAACATCCCTAAAGGTAAAGAACCATAAGGCAACCCAGCCTAAACTAGCAATACCAGTAATATAAAATGCTACACGCCAGCTCCATGCACTCATCAAATAGGTTACGATGATCGGCACGATCGCAAGCCCTACGCGTTTTCCTGAATTGAACAATCCGACAGCCGTTCCTCGCTGCTCAGCAGAAAACGTTTCTTTGGCTACTTTGAAATTAATTGGCTGAAGAGCAGCTTCACTTGCACCAAGCCCAAGTCTAAATGCAATCAACGTAATGTAATTATTGGCAAGCCCTGTCAATGCCGTGATAAAAGACCAAGCAAAAGCGGACCAGCCAAGAGCTTTCTTGGCTCCAATTTTATCAGCTAACAGCCCAAGGGGAATATTCATTGCACAATACGTCCACCAAAAGGATGAAAGTGCAAACCCCATCATTACCGGACTCATGTCTAGCTCCTTCATGATATAAGGAGCTGCTACCGCAAGTGATCCCTGATCCAGTGTCTGAATTACACAACCACCCCATAGTAAAAAAACCACCCACCACTGATATCCACCCATTTTATTGCTCATAAGTAAACTCCTCCCCTTTCATATAATCAATTTTTCATTTATTGCGAACATTTTCTATATTCCATTAATTTACAAGTAAAATTTTTCACATGATGGTTAGTATTCTTGGGAAATTTTGTTCTCTTTTATTTACCACCATGAATCACCAGAGACAGTTCATGGTGGTAATTATACTGCTATTCGGGGCTAATCAATTGTTTCGCATCCATTTTCTCTTAACACGTTGTCAACCCAGCTTCTATCAAGTGTACCAGTTTTAATGCTTTCAAACATTTGTGCTTCTCTATCGTAATGGACCTTGGTCTTTACCAATATTTCCTGGGCATCTTCGGGATTAATAAACACTACGCCGTCTTCGTCTCCCACTACAATATAGCCAGGTTTTACTACAACACCTCCGCATACAATGGGAATGTTAATTTCCCCGGGACCAACTTTATAAGGACCATTTGCACTAACACCTCTAGCATACACAGGGATGGACAGATCTTTAATTGCCCCAGAGTCTCTAATGGAGCCGTCAATAACAAACCCTGCAATTCCTCTGCTTAAAGCATAGCGAGTCATAACTTCACCTAATATTGCCTTTGTAAGATCTCCCTGACCATCGACGACAATGACATCTCCTGGCTGAGCCAAGTCCATCGCCTTATGAATCATTAAAATCTCTCCTGCAGGTACCTTAACCGTAAATGCACTACCAAGAAGTTTTACGCTGCTATATGGTCTAATATCAGGATGAGTGCAAGACATGCGCCCCATTTGATCGCCGATATTTGATGATGGGAATTTGGAAAATGCATGTATAAGTTCCTTGGGTGGTCTCTCAATCTGCGTGTAAATCCTAAATCCTGGACTTGCCATAGACTAACCCCTCCATTTTTCCCTCTTCAATTAGCTCCGTTTAATAACCCGATCAAATAATTCTTTTCCTGGATAAAGCCCCATTGCGCCTAGCTCTTCTTCAATGCGAATACACTCATTCCATTTGGCACCCCTTTCACTGCGAGCCACTGATCCTACTTTTAATTGTCCTGCTCCTGTAGCGATGGCCAAATGAACAATAATAGCATCTTCCGTCTCACCTGATCTGGCAGAAACAATTGGCAAGTATCCGGCGTTTTTTGTCAACTCTATGGCTTGCATGGTCTCGGTCAATGTACCAATCTGATTCAATTTGATCAGCACTCCATTACCGACTCCCTCGGCTAAGCCACGCTTGATACGGCTAATATTGGTAACAAAAAGATCATCACCCACCAATTGAATCCGGGAATTCATCTTCTTGGTCAGGACTTTCCACCCTTCCCAATCATCTTCAGCCATGCCATCCTCAATGGAGATGATCGGATACTTATCAACCCAGGACACTAATATATCTGCAAATTCCTCTGCACTCATCTTGCGATTTTCCAATGAGAAGCAATATTTTCCATCTTCATAGAAGTGACTAGAAGCAATATCCAGTGCAATGGCTATATCTTTTCCTGGCTTGTAACCAGCTTTTTCGATGCCAGCTACTAATAAATCCAATCCTTCTGTGTTCGATGTAAAGGTAGGCCAAAATCCGCCTTCATCAGCTACGGATACAGGTTTTCCTTGCTCAGCAAATACTTTTCTGGTTGCATGATATACATTAATCACCATTTCAATGCCTTCTGTAAATGTCTGCGCTCCTACAGGGACAACCAAATAATCTTGTATATCAATCGAGCCATTGGCATGTTTGCCCCCACCAATAATTTGGATCATGGGCACTGGCAAAGTCCTAGCATTTGAACCTCCCAAATAGCGATAAAGAGGAATATTCTGAGAATTCGCAGCAGCCCATGCAGTTGCCATGGATACGCCTAATATAGCATTAGCCCCCATGTTCGCTTTGTTAGGAGTTCCGTCAATCTCTAGGAGCAAATTATCAATGAAAGCCTGATCTAGTGCATCTAACCCGATAAGCTTCGGTCCAATGATTTCATTAACGTTTTTTACAGCCGTTAATACTGATTTTCCCCCTAATTTTTGAGGATCATTGTCTCTGAGCTCCACAGCTTCATGCTTGCCTGTTGAAGCACCAGACGGAACTAATCCCCTTCCCATAACTCCCGACTCCAATATTATGTCTACTTCAACGGTAGGATTGGCTCTGGAATCATATATTTGTCTAGCTTTCACCTGTTTGATTCTTGTGTTTGACATACTGTCCACTCCTTATACTTTTAGTATTGATTATGGTAAAACACTAATTTCTTTTAAAAAATAATTCGTCAGATCTCGATAATTATTTATATTATTTTGCAACATACCATAGCTGATTTTACGGATTAAGTCCTTATCTTCATTTTTAGTTATGTATTCCACCGAAGACTTGCCATCCACTCGGGCTAAGAACAATAAAGCAAGAGTTTTAATTGTATTGTGTTCTAAGGATCTTACATCGGTGAAATTGATTCGGTTCAAGTACGTCTCCATGGTATAGGCCGCCAAATTGAGATAACCCAAAGCCCATTGCTTGTTCTTGATTGCCTTGAGGATAAAATGATTGGTTAAAAAAGCTAGGTCAAAAGAAGGATCGCCGATATGTGCCACTTCAAAATCGAGAATATAGATTTGAGGACCATCAACCAAAATGTTTTTAGGACTATAATCACCGTGCACCAATGTCTGTTTATTTTCAATTAGACGTGAAATTTCATGATTTACAATTTTTTCTAAAGAAGGATGCCGAATTGCAGTTGTACGAAGATAAGGATCAATGCGTAGTTCAACAAAGAACTTCTGACTTGCAAATCGTTGCAATACCTCTTTATCCTTAGCTGCAGCATTATGAACGTCCGCTAATGCCAATGCGACTTTATGGGTAACATCAAAATCAATAGTACCAGCCAGCAATAGCTCCTTCCACATTTTGGAGCTCTCTGGTGCGGCTTCCATGCCAAATAAATAGTTTTCCTCATCATAAAAAAGTAACTTAGGGACATGTTCTGGTGCTATCTTATTGTAAAAATCTAGACAGTCCTTCTCATTCACAATCCGTGTAACATCAGAAAACCAATCTTCCTTAACGCGTAATTTAGGCAATGCTTGCTTTACGACAAAAGACTTTTCTAGTGAGCGGATCATGATTGCTTCACAGGATACGCCTCCACCTAATGGTTTTATAGAAATATTCTTCAGATCCGAAAGAATATTCTTTTGAAGTAAATAACTGCCCAGCACTTTCGGGTCTGCCACATTAATCATTATCTGCTCCCTCCTTTTTAACTTTTTCCAAATATTCTATTAATTCCTACGCAGCTCCTGTGTAAGAATTAACATATATGCACTATTACATAACAAAAGCATGTACGTTTTGCACATGCTTTTGTCATATATATATATGTTTTTTTAGTATTCCACTTATTAAGTTGCTTTTTCTTGACTAAATGCACCTATTTTCACTGATACAGCTGCCATTTTTATTATAAATGCATCTTGAAAGCTTTTCTCTGGATTCAAGCCGGTTTTATTTTTAAATTTATCGATCTTAAGATACACTGTATTTCGATGCAAATGTAATTGACTGGCTGTGTGCATTAAGTTCATGCATTGATCCACAAAGGCTTCTGCAACCGATAGCAGCTCCAGATCAATACTTCCATCAGCTTTCTTTAGCTTGTCCAACACAGACTGGATCACTTTGTGCTGCACTATGGATGGCAAATAATAACCAACATGCTCGAAGATTCCTTTGTCAACACTATATATTCCTGGGTTTTCCTGAAAAACAGATCCTAAATGAATTGTATTTTCGGCTTCTACATAGGACTTTCTTACATCATGAAAAGTAGAGTATATCCCCCCATAAGCAATATGGTACGTAAAAATTTTTGCCGCCTCTAAATCACTAATCATCGATTCGCAAATATTATCAAGAGCGTAATATAACTTTCCAATATTACCCACATCTAAAAAAGACTTTACAATTACAATATGATCACTATCCGCAAAGGCTACAATATCTTGATTATTCAAATATTTATTAGCCTTAATAATCTGTACACCTCTATCTTTAAAAGCCTCCACAGAAGATTCATAACCAAGATCAAGGTTAATATTAAAATAGCTATTTGTTTTCTTTTCTAATTTCACAAGAATAACGGATCGTAATAGAAACAAGTCAAATCCAAATGCCTTTAATGATTTCAATAATTTATAAGAGAGAGACTGCTTTCCCAAATCATAGGAACTAACTGCCAATAATTCTTTGACAATTGTTTCTTCACGAGAGACCTCCGTGAAAGCTTCTTCCTGGGTATTATGATATTCAATATAACTTTCTAAGGACGTTCTGATAATGGTAATAATCTGTTCACAATGTTTTAAATTAATGGCTTCTATGAGAATCATAGCAATCACTTGTAAATCGATAACGATGGGAGTTGCCACTACAGTATATTCACCTGAATTATTATAGATGAGCTGATGAAGATCGGTACAGTTCAAGTCTTGGATCACTTTATAAATAATATCACGGGGAATATCCTCGCTATTGGCTGTGTCTTTTGCTAGTATTTCACCATCTCGAGAGACAATTTGAATACTTCTGAGGGAAGACCGATCCACCTTTCTCACTAACCTCTGAAAGTAGGTACCAAAGATTTGCTCCAAAAAAATCACCTCATGTCTACTTGTTTTGTTGTGTCCGTGCTGCATGAACAATCTCAAGCAAGTTCCGGTTAGGAACCCAGCAAGGCAAGGCGCACTCCGGGGATAGTAACTGAATACCACCTTCTACAGCACTATTCACAGCTTTGCGAACATCAGCTGCTGTACCATTTAACAGTATCCTAGGATTATTGATATTTCCAGTCATGAGCATCCTGCCATCTGCTATGCGGATGGCAGCCTTCACATCATTTCTGGATTCTAAATGAAAGGCTTCAAAACCAGCTTGGCTAAATAATTCTAATCGGTCGGTTACGAGTCCACAAGTATGGAAAATGACTGGTCCTGCTTTTTGTAACGCCCGATTACATTGCTGATGAACTGGCAAGAGAAATTCCTCATACATTTTGGTACTGATCAGATCTGCGGTTGCATGATCAGCCCAGGTAAGAATATCTGCCCCTGCTTCAAATTGGGCATGGGCAAATTCAATTGACGTCTGCATCAACATCCCAAGGATTCGATGTACTTTATTAGGTTCCATATTGGTTTCTAAAATGAGATTCGCTGTCCCATGAAGATGAAAAGCCAGTGTCCAAGGTCCAACGACTTTGCCAATGATAGCTACCTCTGCTCCATATTTTTTTCTTAATGCTTTAATTGCCTGCAATAAGGCTTTTATCGGTTTTCGATCTAAAAAATTCACTGGCATGACAAAATCATCAGGTTCCAGCAGAGGAGCTTTTAGAATTTGCGGCATCCGATCAAGCTTTCCCCAATCAACTTCACAACCTAAAGCTGCAGCTTCCAGGTGAATTGAAAAATAGGGCATCACACTATCAAATCCAAACAAATCCCGCCCTGCACCAGCCAGTGCAGCCATAGCATGACTATCGGTATGAGCATGAGGAAAAAAGGCCTTTGTATGCCTCATACTCTCCACTGTCGCAAGAGAGGTGGGATTGATGATAGGAATTTTGTCATAGGGCTTTCCATTAAAAACAGCCAAAACACGTTCGCGAGAAGTCATTTCATCTCTCACGTAATATCACATCCTTAAAGGAATACATATTTTAGGATTACATTCAGAGAAAATCTGAAACTTAAAAAAGGATCGGGGACACTAATTATGCTCATCATAAAGTGTCCCCGATCCTTCTGTCAATGCGAATTTATTTGCAAGAGCTCGCCGCATCAACCTATTTTTTAGTATTGCATACTTCAACCTTAGCCATTTTTTCATAGTATTTTACTAAACTACAATGATCCGCATCACCCATACCATCCGCTTTAAGAGCTTGCATCATTTCCATGACGGCTGCCGTTAGCGGCAGAGATACGCCAAGCTCGTGAGAGGTTTCCAATACATTATTTAAATCCTTAATATGTAAATTAATACGGAAACCAGGATCAAATTTGCGTTCCATTACCAAAGGCGCCTTTGCATCTAGCACTGTACTGCCTGCGAGACCGCCACGGATTGCTTGATACACCAATTCCGGCTCAACACCAGCTTTAGCTGCTAATACGAGTGCCTCAGACATTGCTGCAATGTTGAGTGCAACAATAACCTGATTAGCCAGTTTTGTCACATTACCGGCTCCGATACCACCGGTTAATACAACGGCCCCAGCCATGGATTTTAAAACTGGAAAGCACTTATCGAAAATCTCCTTTTTGCCGCCAACCATGACTGACATTGTGCCGTCAATCGCCTTAGGCTCACCGCCGCTTACTGGAGCATCCAGCATATCTATACCTTTCTCAGCTAATTTATCGGCAACCTCCCGACTTACTAGAGGTGCAATTGAACTCATATCCATGAGGATCGTACCTGGTCTGCCTCCCTCACTGACTCCATTTACCCCCAATACCACTTGTTTCACTTGGGGAGAATTAGGCAGCATGGTAATCACAATATCGACCTGCGCTGCAATTTCGTTAGGAGTTGCAGCAGCTTTTGCTCCAGCCGCAACAATCTCATCTACAGCAGTTTGAAACACATCACACACTACAAGTTCATACCCAGCTTTCAACAAATTTCTACACATAGGTTTTCCCATAATTCCAAGACCGATAAATCCTATTTTCATATTTTTTACACCCCTATTTTTATTATTTTGACATGTGATTACTTACTTTCTAAGTTTAGCTACTCCATCCTTTGCTGTATTCATCATATGTATAACCTCATTAGACCATAAATTAAGTGTCATCCCTTTTTCTATCCAAGGCAGTAAAGCTTCAGAGGACATCAAATGAATTCCAGAATATTTTTTGCTCTTTTTTGCGGATAAAATTACATGGTCTACTGCGGAAATAAAATCCGGATGCCCAAATTGCCCCATGATTCCCATACTTTGAGACAAATCACTGGGTCCGATAAAAACTGCATCAATGCCTGCTACATCCAGTATTTTATCGACATTTTCAACTCCTTGGGGAGACTCTATTTGTACCATAAGCACAGTTTCTTCATTAATTTTATTCATGTATTCAACGGCATCAACTACAGGTTCAAAGCCAGTATGCGGTCGCAATAATGATACCCCTCTGTTACCCAATGGAGAGTATTTAGCATATTCCACCAACAATTGTGCCTGCTCAGCTAAATCTGTATTTGGCAGCAAGATCCCAGCTGCCCCCATTTCCATATATTTTAGCACCACTTCACGCTTGACTTCAGGAATGCGAATAATTCCAGGAATTGCCGCCTCTCTGGCAACTGTCAATATAGCAGCTACCGAACTATAATCAAATGATCCGTGCTCACAATCAATCACAAAATAGTCAAACCCGCATACCTTTAAGATTTTTGCAATTTCTGGATTATCAAAAACTGTGATCATTGTACCTAAAATACTTTCACCATTTCTCAAACGCATCTTTAGATTGTTTCTCATAACAAATTCTCCCTTTTCATATTAAAGCAATAATAAATCTTTTTTATGTACCTTATATAATGTTTCATTTTTTCATGTTAGGAAATTGCCATTTATCTCTTTATCTCACAAGACGCATCATTGGCAGGTTCAACAGTAGTTGCGATCGCTACAATAGCTAAGATACCAGTAAAAGACAAGTACATGAATACACTATCCCAACTATAATGATCTAAAAGATAGCCCACCACGATCGGAGTAATCACATTGCCAAGCTGCCCACCCGTATTGATAACTCCATAGCAAAGAGGAAATGTTTCTTTCTTTGCCAGGCCCATAGCATATACCCCAAACGCAGGATAACTCAGACCCATAAATATTCCATTTACTAGCAGCATGGCCCCTAAGTAGAAAGGATTATTCGGTGCATAAACAAGAGCATAGAGGGTAAATATAATGCCAATAAAGCCAAGCATCATCATAGGTTTTCTCCGTTTTTCTAGAATACGATCTGAAATTAAACCGCATAAAAGATTTCCTAGAACAGCACCCACAAAGGGTGCTGATGCGAGAAACCCCATTTTTATGGTCGTAAACCCTTTTACCGAAATCAAGTAGAGGGGTATCCAGGACGTAAATGTATTGGCTATGCCATTTACAACAAGATGTCCGAAGGCAGCGCCCATAAGATTCCAAGAAAGAAACACTTGCTTAACGGTTTCTAATGGTTTTACTGGCTGGGTCCGAATTAATCGATCCAACCATGCTAAATTATATTTTTTACCCGCTCCTGCATTTGTGCCGTCTGCATTGATTGGTGCTGCATCACAGTTTTCAATATATTCCACTTCAGCTGGTGAACAGAATTTACTGTCTCTCGGTGAATTCTTAACCAAAAAAGGCCAGGCAATGGCTAATACGATACCCGGAATAGCACAAACAAGGAAGACTTCACGCCAGCCATACATTTGAATAATAATAGCACCAACAATTGGCACCAATGCCGGACCAAACTTGGATGCAGCAATCCAAATACCCATGGCTGTTCCTTTTTCCTGGGCAGGGAACCAGCGGTTAATAATATCTGTACATCCAATGCCCAATGGCCCTTCACCAATGCCAAGACCGAAACGATAAAATTTCAACAGCAACGGTGATGAGGTCGTACCCATAAGAAAAGTAAACAGCGAGGTTATCGCCAGGAACACAGGAAACATAATAGAGCGAACTGTGTTGCTTACGTTCTTATAGAATAGGCCAATGGGAATCTGCACGATAGCATAAGCAGTGCTAAATAAGCTAATGATTGCTCCAGCTTCTGTATTCGTAATGCCAAACTCTTTTTTCATATACGGTAATGCAATCCCCATATTAGCACGGTCGGCACATGCAACAGTCCATACAGAGAAAAGCAGCGCCATCACTACCCAGCGATAATTAGTTCTTTTGGTTAAATTACTATTCGGCTTTATAGTACCTTCGATAGCTTGTGACATAGATAAATCCCTCCCATATTTAGTAGATACCTATCCCCCTTAGAATTCATCACTATTTACGACTATTAACCATATTATCTACCTCCTTATTAGTAAGTCGCTGTGCAGGTGATAGTACCACTTCCCTTGCAAGTCGGACTCATGTATAGTAGTCGAAGCACATAATCTATCTTCACTAGTTATTTATTGCACATTTCATGCCACAACTTATAATAACAACGAAATAAGTTTAACATTTTGTGTCGGCCTATGATTTATCTCATTTATCAGTTAATTGTTAATGATTAACGACCATATATAATACCACTTCTCCTATGCATAAACAACAAAACGTTTCACAATGCTACGTTTTTCAATGTTCTATTTTGAAACGTATAGAATTATTGCGATAGTGTATCAATCGATCCAGTCCAATTGTTACAAAAAAATAATTAGCCAGCGCACAATGCTTCCGGCTAATTATTTCTACTTCTCAATTCGCAGCCCTTTTAGTTTACGCCACAGAGTCGTCCGACTGATCCCTAATTTGGCAGCTACTTTAGTATAACTAAATTCTTCTGACACAAGCATTTGTATAATCGCTTCACTCTCCATTTCCTGCAATGTATAATTTTTAGGAACAGCCGTTGCCTCAGCATGACCTGTTTTTAAAGGCAGCAGCTCTTCAATATCCATCTCCTCAATCATTGGGCCTATTGACAAAAGCATCGCCCGCTCTAACATATTGGATAATTCACGTACGTTACCATTCCAGGAATAAAGCTGCATCAACCGAATCACCCGAGGATTAATCCCTTTAACTTCAAGATTAATATGAGCGAAATGCCGTAAAAAACTTTCCACAAGTTCTGGGATATCATCTACTCGCTCTCTAAGGGGAGGAATATAAAGTCGAAGTATATTTAGACGATAGTATAAATCCTTACGGAAGGTTTTTTCTTCAATCAAATTTTCTAAGTCCTGATTCGTTGCAGCTATGACCCGTACATCAATTGGCATAATGCAATCTGCCCCAAGGCGCATAACCGCTTTCTCCTGCAGAACTCTTAACAGTCTTGACTGCAAAGGCAATGGCATTTCACCAACCTCATCTAAAAAGATGGTTCCCCCATGAGCCAATTCAAACAAGCCAACTTTTCCACCTTTTTTTGTTCCAGTAAATGCACCCTCTTCATATCCAAACATCTCACTTTCAAGCAAATTGGGAGGAAGAGCAGCACAGTTGATGGCTACAAAAGGTCCTGCTTTTCGTTTACTCAGATTATGAATGCTTTGGGCCAGCATTTCCTTACCAGTTCCTGATTCGCCGGTAATTAGTACTGTAGAATCAGTTCTCGCAAATTTCTGAGTTCGAATTTTGAGACTTCGTATTTTTTCTGAAGAACCAATAAATTGATCAAGGGTCATTTTTGCAATCCACCCCTTGCTATGGGATTTTTGCTTGATACTTTTCTCGACCATCTCCATCCGAGCAACATCTTCAAAAGTTGTTATGTTTGTAGATTTTGAAGATATAATGACTTCATCAGTAGCTGACTCTATCATTGTATTTATTTTTCTAGCTCTTTCCAGTCCTTTGCGCTGAGCCAGCATAAGAGTTTCCGCTTCTTTAATCGCCTTGTATACCGCATTTTTACCTGATTCCAGAAGAACTCCTTTTATGCCTAATTCTATTGCTATACCAGCAGCACTAGCGCCACCTATTATTACACTAGTACCCGCGCTGATTGCCTTCTTTATTACTTCATAAATGCTCTCTATTTCATCTTCTATAAGGAGCTCCTGTATAGAGATTCCCAGAATTTTTCCAGCTCTTTCACATTCATAAACAACACCCGAAAAACCAACTACCCCAACTTTCTTATGTTCATCACTTACCTGCCGCAAGGCTTGCATGATATCCAGTGCGGTAACCTGGATGTGCACCACAGGAATCTCAACACTACTACTAATGCACGAGGCGGTATATCCCCTGCTAATGATTACTTCTGTACCTTTAGCAATTTCTTTTTCAGCTTCAATTACTCCTGTCCCCATAGGATTAAGTAAAACAACATTGATTTCGCCAATCAATTCTGCTGATCTTTCTTCTATTACTTCCTGAGCAGCTTTATAAAGGCCGGGAAACGGTGCCATAATTGTCATTTTTATCGTCATTTTCTTTTCCCTTCTACAATCCATGGTTATAATAGCCAACTATCTCTAGCAAAATAAAACCCCTGCACTTTTTATAACAGAATACTAATTATTTGAACTATTTTCAATCTACCATATAAGCTAAGGACTTGACAATCAAAATACAAGCGTATCGTATACCGAAATTATTTCATTATCAAAATCTTCCTATATATCAAAAAGAAAGTATGGACATCAAGCTCCCCATACTTTCTTTTTAATGTATACCACTTTTATTTCGGATTTACACAACATCATGCATTTTTTGTTGGATCGTCTGCGTATTGCAAGCAATATTTTTTAATTGTTCAGCCTCTTGCTGAGCTGATGATAGATTTTGTCTGAATCCTTTGTCAATTTCGAGGATTGAGCTTCTAATCGCCTGAAGAGTTTGATTGATTTGAGTTAATGACTCTGCTGAATAAGTAGCGAGTTTACGGATTTCATTGGCAACCACAGCAAAACCTCGCCCTTGTTCCCCTACTCGAGCCGCCTCAATAGCAGCATTAAGACCGAGAAGATTGGTTTGACTTGCAATATTTTGAATATATTCAAAGACTTGATTTAAAGCATTCAATTCAGTAACTGTCTTGTTTAAAAGAAATTCCATCTCTTGATATCGTCCCGATGCCTCTTCCGATGCCGATGTCAATTGTTGTATTGCCGCAAAGGATTCGTCTAACTCATGGGTTACACTTTTTAAAAGTAATTCTCTAATCGCAGCAGCTTTATCTTTTTTTAATTCTTCAGCAATTATGATTGCAGCCATCTTCTGCAGCGGCCTGACTTGCTCTGGATCGCCACTAATACCAATACAGCCAATCCTCTTACCATCAAACAATATTACCCCATTGTAACCAGGTTTTACTCCTTGTAATTGGCTAGCGTCTGCAACTGTTATGGCAACTTCCTCAGCTTGCCCATTCATAATTTTTTGCGCCCCAGCATGGATCGTCCCTAAACGCTCTGGCTGCTTGGTGGCAATAATCTCTCCGCCTTCCCCCATAAGATTCACATTACTGCCTGTTACTTCATAAATGATTTGGACAACTCTCTCGGCAAGTTCCTTAGGTACCTGATGGTTCCAAGCCAATCTTATACACCTCCATGACTATCTGACTCCAAATTCCATTCTCTTTTTAAAAAGCCTCAAACCTGCATGTTGAAGCAGGTTGAGGCCAGCACGAATCACTCTTACTGATTCACAATATTCACTGGTGTATTTGCCAAGAATTTTGCCAGATTATCTACGGCAATATCCATCAGTCTGGAACGGGATTCTTTTGGTGCCCAAGCAATATGAGGCGTAATAATGCAGTT